>Ga0268276_1004051_pt1 | contig 10676 bp, 9 predicted proteins | sample saktaG_4_FD_190145 | JGI IMG/M metagenome (GOLD analysis project Ga0268276, IMG submission 190145) | Saline water microbial communities from Sakinaw Lake, British Columbia, Canada - sak_2010_1_5_45m | ecosystem: Environmental > Aquatic > Non-marine Saline and Alkaline > Saline ...
TAAGTTCTTGAATAATTTAACTATAATCAATACGGGAGACCCCCTATATTCAAATAATAATTGTACTCTGGATTTCAGATTAACCTATGATTTAGCAGAGGGGAGAATATACCTAGATGGAGATTATGTAAAACCAAGTGCAACTAAGAGAGTAGCTGCGAAGTCGAATCTCTCAATTCAGATTAATGCAACTTTCTTATCGGAGATAAGGCAAGATGAAGGGATAATAACTACAAAAGAGGTTTATCAAAGATCAATTACCCCGAATGCATCAACTGATGTTCTTCTTATATCCCTGCAAGGTGGGCCCTATCTTTATGAAGAAATAGAGTCTTATCCTACACTAGTTTATCTTACGCCGCAGAACATAGCCTTAGAATCTTATCTAAGAAATTTAATGGGCTCTGATGTAGAAAATGAGACAAATACTGCATATAACGTGACCTTCAACTGGAGTCTGCCTTCTGTATTATCTATACGAGATGGAAATCAAAATCTGAGTTTTACAAACATAACTGACAGTGACCCGCATAGAAATAATGTAAATATCGCCTTCACAGATCTTACCTCTATGTCACCTGGGACGCAGAGGATATACTTGTATGCTCAAGGATACAACCTAACGGGTGACTTAATAAAAGATATAGAGAATAATACTTTGTTTAATAAGAGCCTAGATATAATCTTTTTATGCTACACCGAGCCAGATGATTATCCTGCAATGGAATGTTGGCCTAGTGACCCAGACACTGTCTTTTGTGGAAATGATAAGATAGATGCTGATGAAACTTGTGAATCCTGTGTTTGGGATGTTGGAGAGTGTCAGCAGGCCCCAGGTATCGAGGGATCTGGCGGCTCTGGTGGCGGAGGATTTTCTGGCGGACAGGCTCAAAAAGTATTCCAAACAAGCGAGAGATATGAGCTTTTAAGGGGTAAGGATAATAAGTTTATTGTAACTGTGGAGAATCCATTTGCTGGAGCAACTCTAGAAAATGTTACACTAAACGTTTCAGGATTCTTGGCTCAGTATCTATTGATTAGCCCAGACCTTATAGAAAGGATAGGAATTAATGAGAGCAAAACCTTTACAGTCAAAATAACAGCTCCAAATTACTTTGAAGTTGGATTCTATGATCTTACTTTTTATATAAAAGGGGTCATCAAAGTTAATAGCACCATCTCTATGTTTTCTGAGAAAAGGGAAGTATCTTTAGATATCCATGATGTCTCAAGAGCAGAGGTTCTTGAGTTCTTGAATAAAAGCCAGAATCTTATTCAAGAGATGAACCAGAGCAAGTTCTATGTTGAGAATTTGATTTCATTATACAAACAAGAACAGGATATGTTCAAAAAATATCTTTATGAAAATGCAAAGAGTACATATGTTAGAATAAAAGACTTGCATGATAAAGCATATTATGTTGATAGGAAAGCAAAGATCTTGGAAAAAGATATGATTAGTATCAATAGAGACGGAATTCAGACTCCTGAGACTCTAAGACTTTTGAGCTTAACAAAGGTCGCATTTTCAAGAGGGGATTATGATACCGCCATGTCAAGGATTAAGGAAGCTGAGCTGTCATATGCTCTTGAGACAAAAGGAGAGTTTTCTTTTATGAGAATTATCAAGAAAAATTGGCTTGCTCTGTTGATTACTATTATTTCACTTGCTCTTTTGGCTTATGTCCTGTATATGTGGACAAAATATGCTCTTATTAAGCAGGGTATAAGAAGAAATTTAGAAGAAGAAAGAATATTGATAGGATTGATGAAGGTCATCCAGGGGGACTGCTTTGATCTTGGAAAGATGTCTATGGGGGAGTATCAGGATGCAATGCAGCAGTATGAACTAAAATTAAATAAAACAACTCAGAACTTGATTGAACTTGAGACAAAGAAAGCGCATTTCTTCTGGTTCGACCATGAGGATGAAAGACTTAGAATTGAGAGAGAGAGGCTTTTAGAGACTCTGAAAGAGACCCAGAAGTTATATTTTGAGAGAGGAAAACTTGAGACAAGAATCTATGAAACTAAGCTTAGAAGTTATGCATCAAGGCTATCTGATGTTGAGGAGAGATTGGCTTTGATAGAGGCACAGAAAGCGCTTAAGATGCATAGATTTTTAAGTAAAAAAAACTTTAAGAAAATAAAGGTTCTTAGAGTCCCTGAACCAAAAAGAAGAGGTGAAGAATGAAAAGAGAAGAAGAACGAAAGATTTTATTATTTAGATTTTTATTTGGAATACTGATTATTATGTCTTTATTCTTTTCTCTTAATTTTTCTCAAGCATATTCAAATGAATCAATTGAAGCTAAGGTCTGCTTGAATGAATCCCTGCAGATTATGCAGGATATGCATGATGCGGGTTTTAATACTCTCATGGCAAATGATACTTATTACTTAGCTGAACAGATTTATTTTGCCCAGCTTGTGGCCGAGGATAAAAAACAAGTCGGGGAGTATGGTATTATTCTTGGGAAGTGCAAAGAAATTAAGGATATAAAAATTAAAGCATTTCAAAATAGAGATGAGCTGAGGGTTCTTGAGGAAAGGATAAATGAGACATCAAAGAATAAAGACGTTAATTTGACCGGGGTTTTAGAATCTTTCGGAACAGCAAAGCAAGAGTTTTATGATGAGAGATATGGGCAGTCTCTTATTTTGATTGAGGAGACTTATCAAAAAATCAGTGAAGCGGAGTCAAATGCTGCGCAGTCAAAAGTTTTCTACATAGCTGCCTCAAAAACATTAGGAAACTTTTTTATAAAAAACTGGTGGATCATCCTAAGTGTGATTGCTGTTCTTTTAGTTATTTATCTTATTACCAAGAGTAGAATCGAGAAATTCTTGATAAAAAGAAGAATCAAGAAACTTGGGCTTGAAGAAAAGGTCTTGAAGGAACTTATTGCTAAGACACAAAAGGATTATTTTGAAAAAGGGATAATCAGCGAGGGCAATTATAATATAAAGATAAAGAAGTTTTCTGAGCTCATAAGGGACATCCATAGAGAGGTTCCCCTGCTTAGGGAAGAACTTGAGAAAAGAGAAGCAAGGGTGGAAGATGAAGGGAAGGATAAAAAGTGAAAGGGGTTTGAAGATATAATCTTCCTTCTAAGTTTTTTATGTACTTTATTTAACAATAATGCGTTTTGTAAGTGGGACTTGTAGAATGAAGCATCAAGTTAGGATATGACCGTCTTTGTCTTTAAGTTCTTTATTTGGATATACCACAAGGCCTTTTTTTTGTATTTCCATCTTGACTATTTTTTTATCTATTTTTTCTCCACGCATTTTCAGAACTTCAATTGCTCCGCCTCTTCTTCCATTTTTGTAGATGACGTTGTAGATAATCACGATCCCATCAGATAAGAAACTAACTGCCTCGCCTTTTTCAACATAGACTGCGCCGACATGTGTTGGATTGCTGACCTCTCTTATCAAGAAAGAGGTTATATCTGATTTTTCAAGATATCTAAATAATTGCTCCATGTATATCCTGAACCTGGTATCTTCCCCGGAAAATGCAGAGGCTATAGATGAGAGAGAATCGATGCACACAATATCTGGTTGAAAGTCTTGTGGAAAGAATACGGGTTGGATGTCTATTAAGAGTTCTTTTTTTGCTTCTGATAATAAAGCTTCAACACTTCTTGCTATGTCTAGAGCACTGAATCTTTTGATTCTAAGTACGCCTTTTTTTTCGAGTGATTCTGGATGCCATCCAAATGCACGCATGTGGCTTTTTAATCTAACTTCTGGTTCTTCAAAAGACATGTATAAGACTTTTTTGCCTTTTTCACAGAGATTGTGGGCGATTTGCATGCAGAAGTTTGTTTTTCCTGAGCCAGGACCTCCTTCGATTAAAACACTGTTTCCTTTTGGAATTCCATGTTCGAATAGTTTATCGAAGCCAGAAATATAAGTCTTTAGGTATTCTTGTGGAATTTCTTTTTCCTTTTTTCTAGTGAGTACTATCTTTTGTTTTTTTTTCAAGAATCTTGGTCTTGGAACTACGAGCTTTTTAGCTTTGTTAGAGCTTTTCAACCTCTTTTTCATATAATAATATAGATAAAACTGTTTTTAAATGTTTTTATAACTAAGGGGTTTTTATGCAAAGATTTAAAACCCAAAATTTCTATAAACCCTATGGTAATGCAAAGAACATTAGTATTAATTAAGCCAGATGGTGTCCAAAGAGCACTTGTCGGAAAGATAATCAGCAGATTTGAAGATGCTGGTCTGAAGATAATTGCGATGAAAATGGGCTGGATTGACAAGGACTTCGCTGAAAGGCACTATCACGATATTAAAGAGAGATATGATAAGAGGATTCTTGATAATCTTGTGAGGTATATAAGAGAGGGGCCTGTTGTCGCAATGGTCCTTGAGGGTGTTGAGGTCATATCTGTTGTGAAGAAGATAGTAGGGGCAACATATCCTAATGAGGCAGTTCCTGGGTCAATAAGGGGAGACTTTGCTCACATGTCCAAGGCCCATGCAAATGCTGATGATGGTAAGGTAGGAAACTTAATACATGCTTCTACAGAGAAAGACGCCGAGCATGAAATCAATTTATGGTTCACAAAGAAAGAGATGCACACTTACAAGACAGTCAATGATTGGCATGCTTTGAATCTGAAATAAAGTTTGAGGGTTAAGTTTTAATTTCTTAGATGGTTTGTTTATCTTTTTCAGTGCCAAGAAAATAATGTTTATGGCACAACGTTGTGAAAAAGGATTAGAAATATTTGACTTACCTCTTACAAATTATAGCAGACTTTTAGAACCGTGTCTTCGTCTTCTATTAGATTAAGATTTAGGGCATCTTCTGGTTTAATCCACTGAAACGCTTTGTTTTCTTCCATGTTCAACTTTAGCTCTGGAATTTTATCGAGCTTTAGAACTAGAACATGATAGACATAGTGATATTCTAGATACTGGACATAGAATACTTTTGAATATTTCCAATCTTCTGGTTTTATTTTCAGGCCAAGCTCTTCTTCGACTTCTCTTGAGAGAGCTTCGTTTATAGATTCATTTTCATGAACTTTTCCAGCAGGCATGCCCCAAGTATTGCCTTGTGGTTTATGGTCTTGTCTATGAAGCATGAGAACTTTCTCTTCGTGTTCTAAAAAACAAGAGACAACATCAAATTTTTTCTTGAAATCTTCTGGAACCTCGTTTGATATCATTTTATCACCATTGAATATAGATATCTTTGGATTTAAAATAATTTGTGTGGTAAGTTGAATGATTTTTTAGTAGTTTTAGTGCTTAGGCACAATGTTGCAAAACCAAATGTTCTTACAAACATAATGATTAATTAGTAGCTCTTAGCAATATAAACCACTTCAGTGGCTTTCTTGCCGCAGAAGGGACATTTTCCTTTTGCCTGTTCTTTCTTATCGTGTCTGACTCCTCTTACAAAAGCCCCGAGGTCTTTTTCAATTTCTTCTGCGCAGGGTGTACCTTCTTTTCCTATTGAACAGAATTCAACTCTTGCTATTTTCTTATCTTTTAGGGCTTCTTCAACTTCTTTCTTTGATTTGCAATTGATTATTGTTTTTTCAATGAATTTGTCTGCTTTATCTTTTAGTCTTTTATCGAATAATTCGCCTTGTTTTTTTATTTCATCGAGCTTTCTTATCTTTATCTTTTGATTTTCGTCTCTTATATAGAGAGTATAGACTTTTGATTCTAGTTCGTGTTCTCCTATCTCTAGTCTTAGAGGAACCCCTTTCATCTCCCAGAAATAGAATTTATTTCCCGGAGAGGTGTCCTTTTCATCTACTTTTACTCTAATTCCAAGGGCCTTGATTTGTTCCTCTATTTTTCTGCATTCTTTTATTATTTTATCTTTTGTTTCTGTCCTGAAGATAGGAACAATAATAACTTGAGTTGGAGAGACCATGAAAGGAAGAACCAGACCTTTATTGTCTCCGTGTGTCGCAACTAAAGAAGCTAAAATTCTTGACATGGCTGGGCCATAACAAGTTTGCCAAACATATTTGTCTTTTCCATCCTTGTCTTTGAATTTAATATTAAATGTTTTCGCAAAATCTTGACTTAAAAAGTGAGTTGAGGGTTGTTGAATGACTTTTCCATCTGAAGTAAAAGTATCTGAAGCAACTGTGTAAATTGCTCCTGGAAACATATCCCATGCTGGTCTTCTTAAAGGAAGGGAAGGAATTCCCAGTTTTTGATGCATAACTTTTTCAGTTGTATCAATATCTTCTAAAACTTGGGCTTCAGCTTCTTCTTTTGTTGCAAAACAATCATGTCCTTCAATCCAGTAAATTTCTCTTGATCTTATTAAAGGCCTGGTTGCTTTTGTTTCATATCTCCAAACCTGCGCTCTTTGATAAATTTTTAGAGGTAAATCATTATAACTTCGAATCCAGATAGAATACATAGGATACATTGCTGTTTCAGATGTTGGTCGCATAGCTAATTTTTCATCTAAAATTGTGTTTCCAGCTTGCGTAACCCAAAAAACTTCGGGTGTAAAGCCTTCAACATGCTCCGCTTCTTTCTTTAAGTTGGCTTCAGGAATTAAAGCAGGAAACCAGGCTGGCTCGTGACCTTTTTTTTGTAATTCTTCTTCAAATAAATCATACATAATTTCAATTGTTCTAACTGCCCAAGGCCTAAAGACAACAAAACCTTTTAGATTATATCTTAGGTCTACAAGCTCGGACTTTTCAACTATTTCAGAATACCATTGTGAGAATTCCTCTTCTTTGCTTTTGGAAAAAGTGATTTTCTCTTGTCTTGGCTTTTCTTGTTTTACTTCTTTTTTTATTTCTTTTGCCATTTTTTATAAATTATTAAGATATTTGGCTTTTAAATGTTTAACTAATTCTATTATCTCCGATACATTTTCCTTTACTTCTTCAGGTTTTATTGATTTTCCATAATAACGTATCCCATTCCTTATTTTTCTCAGTCTATCAAATTTTTGTGAGGCAATCGGTTCATTTTTTATTTTCAAAAATTCGGTGAATGCTTCATGTGAATATATCTTATATCCCTCTAAAGAAGACATGGCTTCAAGAATGCTTCTTAAAATATCATAGTAGCCAGTCATGACATTCCTGGAAGAGAGTTCATCTATCTTAACTTTTTTAAGGAATTCATAATCTCTTTCTGAAAAAAGGATTAAAGATTTTATTAGAGCAATATCTCTTGAACTTCTTTTTACAAGTCCTTTCTTAATAAATTCTTCAAAGGTCATTTAAACATCTCCAAATATCCTTCAAGAATAATGCCGTTTATGACGCTGTTTAATAATGGTTCTTTTTTTTGTTTCATTTTCTCAATGTCTTGGTTTGAATGCATGAAAAGTTGGATTTCATGCCCTAATTTCTTTTCAAATTCTTTCAAATCCAAGTCTTTTTTGGTTTGTGTTACAATGAAAAGGTCAATATCACTTCTCTTGATGTTTTCAGACTTTGCGAAACTTCCGAACAAGATGATTGCTTGTGGATGATTTAACTCTTCATTTAAATAATATAAAATACCGGATTCTTTTATTTTTTTTATGTTATAGAAAAGTTTGGAATCTTTAAATTGGCAACTAGTTGGATTTGCCTTGAAAAGGAGATGATTCAGCCTTCTTTCCGAGGCGAGAATTCCTTCTTTTTTTAGCTCATTTAGATACTTTGAGATTGTTGTCGGAGATTTTTTACGTAGCTTAGCTAATTCTCTGACATGAAACTCTCTTTCAGGTTCTTCAAAAAAATATTCTAAAATCTTATCTTTTTCATCCATTTTTGTATACAATTGTCCAATTAAGTGAACAATTGTCCATTTAAATATCTTTTGGTTAGAATTTTTAAATTATTCTAATCTTCAAGTCCGAAATAGATTCTTCGTCTTGAGGCGCCTTTGTTATCCACAGAAAGGAATATGAGTTTTCCTATTTCTCTTGTGTTTTTGACGTGTGTTCCGCCGTCAGGCTGTTCATCGATGTCCCCGATTTTCAGAATACGGATGTCTTGGATTGCGAGAGGAAGACCTTTGGCAAGTTTACATAGATTTGAGATAGATTCTGCTTCTTTTCTTGAAATTGTGTAAGCAGAGACCTCTGCTCCTTTTTCTAGGGCGGTGTTTGCTTTGCCAATATATGATCCAAGTTGTTCTCTGTCAAATTTTTCTAAGTCAAAATCTACTCTAGACTTATCCTGGCCAAGCTGATTTCCAGTTATCAGGGCGTTTGTTTCTTTATTGATTATAGATGATAGAACATGGGCTGCTGTGTGCATCCTCATCATCTTGTATCTCCAGGGCCAGTCAAGGATGCCGTGAATCTTTTCATTTATCTTTAGGCCTTCTGTTGATTCTAGATGATGGATTATTTTTCCTTGTTCTTTTTTGCAAGACAGAACTTGATAGGATTTTCCATTATGGGTTAGAGTTCCTTTATCTCCTAGTTGGCCTCCTGATTCAGGATAAAAAAGAGTCTGGTCTAGTTCTAGGTCATTATTTTGAATTGATGTTATTGTCGCATCAAATTCTTTTTGATATGCATTCTCAAGATAGAGGGGTTTTGTCATGAGATTTAATTTCTTCGGAATTTATAAATTTAAGGAAAATTTGCTGGCCTGAAATCTGTATATCTCCCGGTAGGGATTTCTGGTCTTAGTTTAACAAATAATTCTAAGAAGTTTTTTGGGTCATATGCCCTTATAATTCCTGGGATTCCCAGTTTTTCTAGAACCTCAACGACTTCTGCTCTTTTATAGAACCTCAGATGTTCTCCTTCCAGCTCTTCTTTTCTTCTTTCTAACTCGTGAAATGGGAGTAGTTTGAGTCTCCATTTGTCTTCATAGGTGCGCACTCCTTTTCTAGGATCTACTAGATTGGCAACAAAGAATTGTTTTACTTGATCAGTTATGCCATACTCTCTTTTTAGTTGTTCTGAGGCCTTATCACTTTTTTTGTCGCCTCCTCTATACCTTTTATCTGTATCTCTCTTATCCTTTCTTCTTGCCCCAGTTTTCTCTAATCTACGTAAGAGACAATACTCAAGTGTTGTTCTGTCATTATCCGCTTCTCTTTGGAGATATCTACGTGGTAGCGCATTCCTATATCTATTTGCTAGATCTACCAAAGTGTAAAAATCATTTGGGCTTATAGCTGTGGCTTCTTTAAATTCGCCTGGTTGTTCCGTTAGAGTGGAATTAAATTCTCTGTACATCGCATCTAGAGTATTTTGAGTTTCTCCTACTGATTGTCCTCCTGCATCTAATATTTCTTTATTCCTTTGGTTTGTATAAGCTTCTTTTGGACTGGCTTGAATTAATCTACAGAAAAAGTCCCCAATCGTAACATAGTATGTATTCACCCTCCTTAATCTCCGGTCATGTGGTTTTTCTGTCTGAATAAATTGAAGTGCAATTAGTTCCTTTAAATATCTAAGGGGGATTTTTCTATCTTCAGAATTTATATGTATATCGGCCCCTTTTTCTTTTAGCCCAGTTTCGACCGCATCCAAAAGAGAGTCATTAGTATCAAAAGAATTTGAATCAAAGCCTGATTCTTTCAGAAGGTTATTGGCTGCTCCTAAGATTCTGTGGAATGCATAACGTTCGAGTAAACTAATAAGTGCCTGATCCAATAAGTAAGAAGTATCTCTCACCTCATTCATAGGAATAATCGGAACATTCAGAGGTCCGGTATAAATTGCCCTTTGCGCCTTTTGGTCTACCTTCTGATCTCCAAGTGGTTCAATGCTTATAATCCTTGATGCAATAGTTGTTGGGTCTACAAAATCAACTAGTTGAGCCATTGCTAGTTGTGTTTCAAGGGCATATTTACCATATCCATTTATTTGTTCGGGGGCGTTTGGGGTATGAAGAAGTCTGTTCATTACAACCCGTCTCACTCCCATGACAAAATCATAGGCTGAACGCAGATTAAGGCCTGCTTTTTTTTCATGTAATTCTGCTTCGAATTCAGGGTTTATCTGACTTAAGCATTCTAAATTTGCCCAGTGCTTTGGGGCAAGAGTATCTCCTTTTAACCAGGTTCTTATTGTATCTGTTGAAACCAAATGATCTAGAGGTATGCCTCTTGATATTAAACCCTCTCTCAAAACTGCATGAACTTGCTCAGCAAAAGAAGTATACTCTGTTGAAGAAAAATCTTGACTCCCTATTCCGAAAATCTTACCTTCTAAAGAGGTTTTGGGTTCAGTAGAATTTCGGGTAAGTCCTCGTAGTAATAACACTCTAAGCAAGGGTTTTCTTAAATCTCGGGTGTTTATTTCTGAGTCATCTGAAACTTTTGGGGAAAGATGTAGCCTGCCCATTGCTAGCCCATACATTATGCTGCCCCCTTGTATACGTGGATGAATATCGTCGATTGTTTTGTTTATGCAATCTCTTCTTATAACGGGTAAATCGCCTGGTTGTGCGTCTTGAGCTAATTTTCTTACATAACCATCAACAAGCTTCACATATATCTCTTCATCTTGTCCTATGACTCCGTCTGCACCAACTGTTCTAAAAAAAAGTCTTACATTTGGGTCGGTTACAATTGCCATAATGAAAAATGATTAACGAGATTTATAAACCTTGTTGTATGCGTACTTCGTAGGGACGACATAATTCTTACTGTTTCAATACGTTCTCTATCAGAAATATTTAAATAAACCTTTTGTCTTCATGTTCTAT
>Ga0268276_1004054_pt1 | contig 10675 bp, 9 predicted proteins | sample saktaG_4_FD_190145 | JGI IMG/M metagenome (GOLD analysis project Ga0268276, IMG submission 190145) | Saline water microbial communities from Sakinaw Lake, British Columbia, Canada - sak_2010_1_5_45m | ecosystem: Environmental > Aquatic > Non-marine Saline and Alkaline > Saline ...
CTTCGCACGAGCCGTAAACGATTTTTCCATCCCCACAAATCACGGTTGACTGCGTCGGCGCATAATTCAAATCATAGTAAGGAGTTTTGATTACGCTGGTTCCGCTTCCGTAAATAATCGGGGGAAGCGTTTCAACTGCGCAGCGCGGATTGCGCGGAGTAACCGACGGTTCCGGCGTAATAATCGGTTTTTGAGTCGGAGTCGGCGTTGGCCTCGGAGTTGCAGTAGCGCTTCCAGCGTAAACAACCGTGGGACGGCACGCGACTCCGCCTGCGAATGCAGTAACCGTATAGGCGCCTGGCGCGGCGTAACGGCAGCGAGCGTAGCATTCGCCCGTGCGGCTACCGCCGCAATTCCACGCGTACATTACTAGTCCGTTGCCGCAATTTACGGGAACGAACGAGACGGAGTAAAGAGTATTAAAGTAGCGAACGTCGATTTCGGTTGCCGCGCCGACGGGAACGCTTTTCGGGTAAGCGCTGAGCAGGCAGTAAGCTCCGTACGGGCTCAAACAGTCTCTCGCGCAGTAAGCGCTTTCGCCTGCTTCGCAAACGCCGTCACCGCAATAACCCTCGTAAGTTTCAGGCGTTGCGGGTTCTTCACTTTCTTCATTTGTTTGGCTGGGCTGCGTTTTTTCCTTGCAATACGTGAGCGTGTTGCCGCAACTCGGGCAATTGCAAGTATAAACTTCCCCTGCTTTACCGTTGACGGAACACGTTTGTCCGGTTGCCGCGTGAGTTCCCGCGCTGCAGTCAGACGGATTCGAGCACAAGCCAGTCGGCGAACGCTCGCAGTAACAGCGTTTCAACGCCGCGGAACAATAACTCGAGCACAACGCGTTGCTAGTCGAGATGGAACATTCGTAGCCGGGGCGGTGGCCGCTGTCTTGCAGGCAAAGCGTCACGGCGTTGCCGCATTGCGCGTCGTTGGAACATAATTGCCCGGGAAGCGAGTAAGCGTTCGCGTTCGGAGAACCTACGACTAATAGCGCCGTTATTGCCGCGAGCGCGGCTATGAACGGCAAAAATGCGAGTAGCTTGGATGCTTGACTGTAACCCACGAAACCACCTTCTAAAGTTGTTACTACTGTGTAGTGAATAAGTATTTAAATGTTGGGTTTTTGGGGAACTCGGTTTTTAAGCCGCGGGCGGGGGCGGTTCGCTTGGTTCGTCGTCTTTTTATTTGCGCGCGGGGAAAAACTATTTCGTCGGGGGGGTCATCGTACAACCTGGCAGTACGCTGGGCTCCAGTAACGCTGGAGCGCTGACTTCGCTTTGAGCGGAGAATGATTTTTAGCGTTTCGCGCAGGCGTCACCCTGTAATCGGGGTTCAAATCCCCGTGACCCCACTCCCGCTTCGACGCTCTTTATTAAATATCTGCCGCCCGCTAATCTTTTTCATGAAACCGGCTTCCGAACGGGTTCGCAGCCAAACGGCGGCTTTTTTCGGCGACCCGCAACGCAAACTCGTTTTACATGCCACTACTTTCGGCAAAGCAAAAAGCTTTCTGCATTTTTCTTGCCCCTACTCTTCCTTTGTTTGCTCGTGGTCGCGGGTGGCGGCTCGCCCGCGTTCGCCTAAAAGCGCTTTAAAGCGTTTGTGGAATCAGGTATCGATTACTCACGCTTGCTTTTTCGAACGCCACCAGTTCAGGCACGCCTTTTCTTACTCGCCAGCGGACTTTGAAAACGTTTCCGCGCACCCGGTTCTCATCGTGCTTTCCGGAGAGGGTTTGGGTTTAAGGCGGCTTCACGGAGCAAGGCAAGCATTTCCAGTTGAGAACGTCGCCGGCTTCGTCCGCTTGACGCCAGCAGAGTTGAAGGGGTTGTGCGTTGACTTCAACAAGCGGACGCGCGCGGGAGAAAGCGTTTCCTTGCCGCGAGAAGCTTATCGAGCGCTTTACGTCAAGGCGTTCAAATGGCTGTCGTCGGGAGCGCGGCACGACCCGCGGCGCGGCTGGCGCTCAAATCGTTTTTGGAGAAAATAGTTCGGCGCTTTCTTACTTGCAGATTCCCGCGGTTTGCTTCAAGGTTTGCGCGAAGTGAGGACTGCGCAGCCACACGCCGACTTCGTCGTCCGGCTTCGTTTTGCTGTCGGTGAGAAACAATAAGGCTTGGTCGTCTGCTACGACGAGTCTTGAAGGAAGCGCGTTTTCGCGAATGCTGTGCGCTATTTTCACGGCTTCAACCGCCGCGAGCGCCGCCTTGTCCGAGACAAGGTGAATCTTGACGCCCCTGCTTTTCGCCTTGTCGATTTCCTTTTCGTGAACGCGCAACTTGCGCGCGAGACCGTCCGCCGTCGACGCAATCGTCACGTCGCGCTTCGCCGCGGCAATCATCGCCGACATTTTAGAGTAAATAGCTTCACGGCCGCGCAAAGTCCAAACGTGTTCCCCCGCGTTGACGTCTTTTATTTGAACCTTGATTTTGCCGCCCAGTTCTTTTCCTAGGTCGTCGATCTTGACTAGTTCCTCAGTCAAATCGTTTTGCTTCTGCTTCTTCAACGTTTTGAGGGCTTCCGCAATCGGGAGCGCCGCGTACTTGACGGGCCTGCCTTGCTGAATGAGCACGAATCCCCTGTCTTGCAATTTCGTGAGAACGTCGTAGACGCGGGGGCGCGGCAGTTCCGCGCGTTCCGCGAGCTCGCCGGCGGTGTGTTCGCCGAAACTTGCGAGCGCGAAATACGCTTTCGCCTCGTATTGGTTTAATCCGAGGCGGCGCAAAGAATTAACTACGTCGTAATTAGCAGTCATGTAATCAGCGTAATTCAAACCAAACCCACCTATTTAAACTTTTCCGCGTTTTTTCCCCCTTTTCAGAGTAACAAAACGCGTTCGCAGGTTTTCTTTTGCAACAAACACATATTTATATGTATCTACTGTTGAGTAGTAGTCAAACGCAAGGCTTTTATATTACTGCCAGCCCCAATAAGGAATGCCGAGTAGGCGGTTTCGGTGGGAAACAACTGCGGAGCGCTGTAGGGCGCGGTTGACCGGACGTTTCGCTTTCTTCGGCAGGGTGGGTTGAACCATGGTTTCGCACAAAGACATTTTGCTCGCAATAGTGGGAATCGTTCTCGTAGTAAGCGCGTTCGCAGGGCTTAACAACGCCGCTTCGACGTCTTCAGCTTCTGGTTTGTCGCTTCGCTCTTCTTACGACTCGATTAATCTTTATTCTTCGCGCACCGCGAACGTGTTCTTTTACGTTTCCAACGCCGCGAGCGAAGCTAAAACGGTTTCTTTTTCGGCTGATTCCGCGAGCGGTTTCGTCGAAACCTTCTTCGACTATTATGACTCGACGCTTGCCGGCCGGGGTTCGCGCGGCGCGACTTTGCGCTTGACGGCGCCCGGAACAATGACTGGTTGCGACCTGGTTACGGTGAACGCGCGCGTCTGCAGTTCCAGCGGTTGCGAAACGCTTTCGAAGACGCTGCGCGTTTTTGTTTCTCCAAGCAAGGAATCCAGTTACTATATAACGTCGCCGACGAATTACTGCGCTAACTATTACGAGGAAGGCGTCGCACGCGGCTCGCGCGTTCAAAGCCGTTTGGATTTCGCTGGTTACTTCGACCCGACGGAGTACGACGCGAACTTCATCGACTCGTTCGGCGTGCGCCAGTGCAAAAAGATTTCGCCCGGCGAGTACGCGCGCTTCCAGGTTTCGCTCCGCAACTTGGGCGCCGCGACGTCGTACGACGTGCGCTTGATCGGCGACAAAGACGTTTTGAACGCGGAAGTGAGCAGCGATTACGTTTCGCTTGAACGCAACGAAATTGCCGAACTCACGATCAGCGTTTCGCCGTCGAGTTACGCTCCCGCGGGGCGTTACCATGCGGTCGTTCAAGCGCAACGACGCGGCGTCACGGTTTCGGAACAAGATTTGTGTATTGAAGTCGAGCAATCTTACGGAGTCCGCTTGAGCGCGCCAAGCGAATTCGTCGCTTCGACATGCGGAATTTCTTCTTTCAAGGCGGTCGTGGAAAACACGGGTACGGGGCGCGACGTTTTCGCGATTGACGTGAGCGAACCCGACTGGGCGCTCGTTGCTACGCGCAACGTTGATGCGCGAGCGGGACAAAAGCAGCAGTTTGAAGTCAAAATCGACGGAACGCGTTTGCAGCCAGGCGTTTACCGTCTCGGCTTGAAGGCGACGAGCGGCGAAAACTACGGCAGCCGCGAGGTTTCGGACAAGGCGTTCGTTTCCGTTCGCGTCGAGCCGTGCACTCCCGCGACGTCGAAAACTCCGTCGTCCGCGCAAGTAAACCCGGACGTGCAAAAGCAAGTTCAAGACGAACTCGTTAAGCTGACGATTAACATAGAGAATCCTGGCGACTCGCCTATCGACAACGCGAGCGTCGTTTTGCTGGGTTTGCCTGAAAATTGGACGTACTCGGCTGAAAGCGGTTTCACTATTCCCGCCCGTTCGAGCAAGGCGCTGACTATTCTGATAAAGCGCACTACGGATGACGAAGCTAGCGGCGTAATTCTGCAAATCAAGAGCGGGGATGCAATCGTAGGCGTTCAAGACGTTCCCAAGATAGAGTCGCGCGCCAGCGGGTTGACAGGCTTTTTCGTGGCGGCAGGCGGGAACACGTGGATTATCGCGTTGATTATCGTCGTCGCGCTCGCGGTAGTTGTTTTGAGCGGTCGCTTGCAAACCTCGCGCGAAGCAAAACAGGAAAACAATTACGAGAATAAGTTGCGTTCGTTGAAGGCGAAGCTTGAAGCTGAGGCTTCGGAACCGGGTTGCGGAAAAAAAGCGGCTTGAACGAAAAAAATCAGTTGACGGAAAAAACGGTTTGAAGGAAAAAAAGGGGTTTGTGAATGGTTAGCGTTAATCCTCGCGTGAAAGCGAGTCTGGAAAAACTTTACGACGCGGCTGAAGCCCGAAAGGGCTCGCTGCCTACTTTGGAGGGGCGTAAAATGAGTGAAGCGGAATTCGAAGAAAAAATCGACGCGCTTACGGACGACTTGCTTTCTTGGATCGGCGAAGCGAAGCGCAAAGCGTTCGATGACGGTGTGGCCGCTGGAATGCTGAAGAGCGCGGTTGAATCGAGCGGCGAAACCGGCGTTGCCGGCGTGACCGTTTCAACGAAGGCGGTGCCGCCTCAGACGAACGTGTTCGTCGAGTCGCAGGCTTCCGAGGCTTCCGCATTAAAGAAAACGGGTGCGGCGCCCGAGAAGAGCGGCGAGTTGGAAGCGAAGCTCGCTCTCCTCAACGACAAGCTGGACGAGGTGGACGGCGCGATTGCTTCGATTCACGAAATGCAGTTCGACTTGCAGAAGACGCAGGAGGAAGTCAAACGCGAGTTCGCCGCGAAACTCGGCGAATTCGCGGCGTTGAACCGAGAAACGGGAGAGTACATCGACAGCGTCCGCGCAGTCGCTTCGCGCATGACCGATGTGAGCGCGAAGCTCGGAGACGCGCTCGAGGAAAACTCGCGCGCGAACGCCGCCGCTTCGGCGGCGCGCGAGGCGCCGGCGCTTTCGTTCGACGCCGTCACGGAAAAACTCGGGGAAATCGAACGCCAAATAGATTCTCTCGGCGAAAAGACGGCTTCCAAGGAAATGCAGGAAGAGAATTCGCGTTTGCTTTCATCTCAAGGCATTGAACTCTCTTCGCTGAAGAGCGCGCTCAAGAAACAGCTGAAGAGCGTGCGGAAAGCTTCAAAGCGCATTACGCGCGTTTCCCGCGAGCTCGAGGAAGTCGAGGGCGCGGTGAAGCGCAGCGGGCGCAAGACGAACCGCAGCGTGCGGCGCGTGGCTGAAGAAATCGGCGCTGAAAAGAAGAGCGCTAAGCGTTTCGCGAAAAAGGCGAAGGTTAATGCGTCGCAAGCGGCGGAGTCCGCGAAAGCGGCGACCGCGAAAGTCGTGAAGGCGGTGAAAACCGTTAAAGCCGCGAAAGCGTTTAAGGCGGCGAAAACCGGTTCAGGCAAGCGAGCTAAGAAAGCGAATGGCGTGAAGAGCGCGAGGAAAGCGAAGGGCGCGAGGAAGGCGAAGCGCGCCGTCAAGCGCGTTTCGAAGGCGAATAAGACGGTCGTGACGACTCGCAAGAAAGGCGAGAAAGTCAACGTCACGATCAACACGGCATAAAAAACGCTTTAAGCCGCGCTTTTTTCGTTTTTTGTTTTTTTCTTTCTTTTTTTTCTTCTTTTTGCAATTAGTTTTTACTTTCCGTACCTGGCTTCGCTTTCGTTGAAGAAGTCGATTGCCGCCGCGTAATCTCGTTGCGTGAATTCCGGCCACAGTTTGGGAGAGAAATATAATTCGCTGTAACCCGCTTGCAACGGTAAAAATCCGGAGAGGCGTTGAACGCGTCCCGTGCGAATGACGAGGTCGGGGTTTTCAGGGTACCAAAGCCGCGCTTCGAACGCGGCGGGCGTCAAATCTTTTTCTTTCAACGCGCCACTGCGCAAGTCGAGGGCGAACGAACGCGCCGCCTCGAACACTTCTTCTCTCCCGCCGTAGGCGAGTCCGACGCTGACGACGCGCGCCGCGTTGTCTTCAGTCGCTTTTTCGACTCGTGCGAGCGCGTCGCGCAAGTCGCGCGGCAGCGAGTCGAGTTTTCCGAAGAAGCGCACGCTCGCGTCCATTTCGTTTAGTTCGTTGCTTTCGAGCGCTCGGTCAATGTTTTTCTTCATTTGCGAGAACAAAATGCGTTTTTCGAGTGTTCCGCGCTTGGCGAGGTTGTCGAGGGAGAGCGCCCAGAAGGCTACGCTCGGCACGCCGGCGCCTTCGCCGCTCCAGCGGATGACTTCCCTCGCCTTTTCGAATCCGCGGGCGTACGCCGCGGCGATGCCGATTCCGCGTTTGCGGGAAAAACGGCGGTTGCCGTCGGGAATAATCGCTATGCTTTTCAGTTGGCGTTTAGTCATGGTGGCTTTCGTCTCAATGCTATCTACCTTTTACGTTAAACGGAGTTTTTAAGTCCTATGCCTCCCTCGTTTTTAGCGTGGAGCGTTGGGTTGCGGTTCGCAGGGCTGGGCGCGGCGGCCGTGTGTTGTTCAAGGCTAGACGAGCTGATTCGAGCGCGAGGAAGGCGCGAGGCATCATGTTCAACGGGCCGCGCTTCGAACCGTTGTTGTTCGACTTCGGCCGTTCGGCGCGGGGAGCGAATTCGATTCACTCTTTTTTCTGCCCGGTTTTCGACGCGGTTTACCTCGATGAGGGAAAGCGCGTGACGGACGTGGCGACGATTCCGCCGTGGCGTTTCTTCGTTCCTTGCGCGCCGTCAAGGTTCTTGATCGAGTTGCCTGAAGGCGAGGCGAAACGCCTTGGTTTGACTAAAGGCGTGAAGTTGTCTTGGTGATTTGAAGTGCGTTTGGTGCGCGACGCGGAAAAATGCACTGAGTGCGGGCGTTGTCTAGACGCCTGTCCGCTGAAGCCCAAACGGGTTTCTTTTCTCGATTGCAGGCAGTGCGCCGAAGCAGACCAAAACTGCGTTGATTGCGTTCACTCCAAGAAAATAAAGAACACAAAGAAAACAAAGAAAAACGAGTCCGACGCGGTTCATTGTTCGCTGGCGAAATGCGTCGCGGGCGGAGCGAAGCCGGCGTGCGTACGCGCTTGTCCCGAGGAAGCGTTGTCGGTTTCGCGCGGCGCGCTGGGTTGGCGGATCGAGGCGGGCGATGCTGGTGCGGGCTATAAAGTCGCAGGCGCGGGTGTTCCGCGCGTTTTCGGCGGGGAACGCGAAGCGTTGCTCGAACGGGTAATCAAAGAGTTCGTCGAGAAAGGAACGGGCGCTTGCGATGAAGCTGGCGCTCGAAAGGAAATTAAAAAGATTCTGCGGGAAATCTGTGAAGACGAGTCTTTGCTGCTTGACAAACGCGTTGCCGACGAAATGGTTGAGGCGGCGTGCCGCAACGTCTGCGGTTACGGAGTCTTTGATTATTTGTTGAAGGACGACGAGCTCGAGGAAATCAGCGTAGTCGGCGTCGGACGCCCGCTTTTTGTTTTCCACCGCAAGAAGGGTTGGCTGCGCACGAACTGCTTGCTTTCGAGCGCGCAATTCGCGGTCGACGCCGTCAACAAGATGGCGCGCCCTCTCGGCAGGCGCGTTACGTTTCAAAACCCGCGCCTCAGCGCGACGCTGCCTGACGGCTCGCGTTTGCACGCGGTCGTGGAGCCCGTCGCGCAGAGCGGCGTGGAAATCACGATTCGGAAGTTTCGCTCGAGTCCGATGACTATGCTTGACGTCGTGAATTCGGGGACGATTTCAAGCGAAGCCGCCGCTTTTCTCTGGTTGTGCGCTTACGCCGACGTCTCGATGCTCGTCGCGGGCAACACGGGCAGCGGCAAGACGACGTTCCTTAACGCGTTGTTTTCGTTCATTCCGTTGGAGGACCGTGTCGTCGTCACGGAAGAGACGCCGGAAATCGTTGTTCCTCAAAAGCATGCGGCGCGCATTATCGCGAACGAGGAACTCGGAATTCCGTTGAAGGACTTGGTGAAGGACACGCTGCGCATGCGGCCGGACCGAGTGATTATCGGGGAAGTGCGTTCGCGCGATGAAGTCGCGGCGTTGTTTGATTCGCTGTTGGCGGGGCAGGCGCGGGGTTCGTACGCCACGTTTCACGCGAACGACGCGAAGGAGGCGTTGACGCGTCTCGTAGCGTTGGGCGCTAATCGCGACGACTTGAACTCGATTGACTTGATAGTAGTCTTGCGCCGTTTTACTCTTTATGATTCTTTCAATAAGAAGCAGCGCGAGGTCAGGCGTTGCACTGAGATTCGGGAGGTCGTTGGAAGCGCAGCAGGCAAAACAACGGCGTTGTTCGAGTACGATGCGGAAAGCGATGCGTTGAAGCCAACGAATTTTTTGGCGTCTAGCGAGACGCTGCGCAAGATAAGCGTGAACTACGGCGAGTCGCCGAAAGCGTTGTTGAAGGAAATGGCGAAGCGCGAAGACTTTCTCGATTCGCTGCGGGAGAAGCAACTCGTTTTCGCCGCGTTTTCGCGCCGCGCGCACGACTACTTGTTTTCGAAAAAAAGTTAGGCTGCCGCGAGGTAAATTCCGAGTGCTATGAGGGCGGTTGCACCGATTTTTAAGGCGAGTGTTTGCGGGGCGAGGTCTTCCTTGAAGCGTTTCGGGAAGAATCGCGTCGCAACCGCGGCGAAAACGAAGAACAAAGCGAGTTTGATTGTTTCGCTTCCTGAAACGATTGATGCGGGTGCTTGCGCGAGCGCGAATCCGAGGAGGACTAGCGCGGTAAAGTAAACTAGTTCGTTCAAAGCGGGAACCGCTGCTTTTCTCGGGGTTTTCAGCGCGGATGCGACTTCGCTGCGAACTTTTTTTGATAACAGCGTAAAGCTTACTACAAAGAAGAACGCTATTCCGGCGATTCCCCAGTAATTCCACACGCTCGCGCCTTTCGCGAGAACGCCTTTTTGCAGGACTTCGAATAATCCCCACGTCGCAGATGCGGCGAGCATAGCCCAAACGCCTTTTTCGAAGCGGAGGCCGCGAACGTCTTTAAGCGTTATGATTACTGCGCCTGTGACGGCGATTACGATTCCCGCTGCTTGAAGCGCGCTTAATTTTTCACCGAGCAGCAGGATCGCGAACGCGGTAGTGAACAACGGGAAGATGCTGTGGAAAGGCACGAGGCGAGTGGCTTCGCCTTGCGATAACGCTAGCCACCAGAACAAGCTTGTTACGCCGAGCATTAAGCTCGCGGCGAAAATGAGGGCCGCGTCGGCGAGCGTGCCTTGAAACGGGAAGACGATAAGCAGAACGAGCGAGCAAAGCATGTTGACGAACGACGCGAGAACGCCGAAAGCGAACGGGTTCTTGAATACGGTGCCTAGCCCGGCTCGGTCGACTACGTTCGCAAACGCCATCAACGCCATGGACGCGAAGACGAGCCAGAACCACGTCAAATCCATTTCATCAACTCAAGACGAGGGCGGCGCCCACGGCTACTATTACGGCGCCCGCGATTTTCACGGCGCTCTTGCGAAGTGAAAGTTTCTCGAACGCGTGCTTCGGGAACGCCCAACCCCACGCGGCGCTTAACGCGAGAACGATTATTGGGCGTACGGCGGTTATTGGCGCGACGAGCGACGCGAGCGAAGCTTGCAAGGCGAACGCCGTCGTCACGTATGACGCCATGGCGAAGATTTCGTTAGCGACGGCAGTGAACGCGAACTTCGGGCGTTTCGCGCACGCCGCGACTTCGTCGCGCGTTTTCTTGAAGGCGAGCGTTGAAACGACGAGGGCGCCCATCACGATTCCCGTGAAACCAACCATAGTCCACGGGTTGACGAAACCCAAGACGTATTTTTCGATGACGTTGATTGCCGCTACAGCGAGGGCAACGCAAAGCATTAATGCGATCCCGCTTCGCAACTCGATTTTCCCGCGCTTGGAGCGGAGCGCCGTCAACGTCACGCCGGCGACGATTAACATGATGCCGAACGCTTGAATTTGAGTAACGTTTTCGCCGAGAAAGGCGGCGGCGAACACCAGCGTGAGCAGCGGGTAAACGTATAACGCGGGTATTACGCGCGCGAGGCTCCCGCTTTTTACGCTCGCGTAAAACAAGTAGTACGTTGCCGCGACGAGTATGCTGCTCGCAATCATCCACGTTATTGTTTCGAGTGAGAGCGCGCTCGGCAGCGGGTAGAACGCGAGTAACGCCGCGCCGGCTGCGAGTTGCACGCACCCAGAAAAAACGG
>Ga0268276_1004055_pt1 | contig 10674 bp, 6 predicted proteins | sample saktaG_4_FD_190145 | JGI IMG/M metagenome (GOLD analysis project Ga0268276, IMG submission 190145) | Saline water microbial communities from Sakinaw Lake, British Columbia, Canada - sak_2010_1_5_45m | ecosystem: Environmental > Aquatic > Non-marine Saline and Alkaline > Saline ...
AAATTTTGCCGACAAAACGTAATCTTTATTCACAAACTGCGACAAGGCTTTTATAAACTCAATTTTTGAAACTTTATCTAAAACAGTATTTACTGCTAAATAACTAGCCCAGATACCAACTGTAAAAATTCCTCTTTCAACAAGCACAACTGGTATAAGCCCTAACCAAATTGCCGGAGTTAAGCCAAAAGTATAAAGAAAAATTGTTGAACCAACTGCATGGCTTGTAAATGTAGCTCCTAAGCTATTTAGAATTAAACGTTTCTTAAAGAATGTTGCTAGAAATGGAATCGACCAAACCATAGGGTAAAGCCACGCCTGTCTACCAATTGGATTCAACAAAAACAAAGCAATGCAAATTGGAAAAACTATAGCTGATTTTTTAGTTTTTAATCCAAAATAAACTGTGGCTAAAACTGCCGGCAAAAATCTTATTATAGTTAAAATATCCAAGCTCTGTTTGAATAAAATCACGTTTGCCAACCTCACAACAAAAGCTGACAATCCACCAAAAATAGGCCCCAGAAACATCCCACCGATTGGAGCCAATAATTCAAATAAAGTAAATGACTGAGCAGAGCCAATGATTTTTGAAATTGGGATTTGAAAGGCTCCCAAGCTCAAAATTGTAAAAATCACTACAAAAAAAACTTTTTGTTTTTGCATATTTATTTATTAATTATAATTATATTATATCTTGTCACAATCCCCCCCTTTTTTCAATCCAACCCAATAAAAAACCCCGGACAAATCTTTCGACTTGTTCGGGGGTATTGTAACTACCTGTTTCGCAAACAATGCTTCCTGGCGTTCTGCAGAATCTTCGACCAAGGTGAAACCTTGATATCAGACCACTTAGGCGGCCAAAAGGCATGCTGCATCGGCAGGTACCCACGGTCGGGACCATGAGGCATCATCGCCAAATGATTTTTTGTACAGAGAGCGGCGATGCCATTTTGAGAGCCATTGGGATTCCACGGGAAGCGACTAGTCGGTTCATTGTTAGCATCAACGTACACTATTGGCGCGCGGCCCTGGTCCAGCGTTTGTTGCAAGACCTTTGGATCGGGGAAGTGCGCTCTCCCCCCTCCATGAGCAACATAAACGCCAAGTGTTGAACCGGCCATTTCCTCCAATAATGCGCAGTCATTGGGCAAAATCTTGGTCTGTACCCATCTGCATCCGAAGACGCCGGACGTGTTACCAATGAACCTCGGCTGTGAAGTTTCCGGCAAACCTCTGAACGGCACGAGGCCAGCGAAGGGCATAACCTGTGCACCATTGCACACTCCCAGGACAAATTTCCCAGGATCATTAAAGACCCTCTCAAACATTACCCTGATTCTCTCATTGAACTTAATTACAGCTGCCCAACCTTTTGCGGGGTCAAAAACATCCATGTATGAAAACCCACCCGGGAAAATAAGACCTTGGAACTCATCCAGAGATTCCTGTTCTCCCGAAAGCAAGTCTTCCATATGGATATCCCTGGGATTCAAGCCAGCCAAAGTCGCGGCTTCCGTAAATTCCCTATCACTATTGACTCCTTCCTCGCGCACCACACCTACCGGCGGCCGAAGGTCGTTTTCGGTGATAATATTGAAGGTTGGAGCAAAGCTCAGGTTGTACACCGGCCGTTGAATTGTCTTAAGGCCTTCGAACTCTTCTTCGGCGGTGTCGTTTTTCATATCCAGCTTCTTCAACTCAAAGCTTGTCCGTTCCCACCACCGCCGCAACGTCGTCAACGGAATGTCGAACACGTGCGGATCGTTGTGGTTGGTGGTTTTGCCAAGCCGGATCATTTGCGGGGCGCCTTCTTCTTCCAGCGTTCGCTGAATTTCCAACTCATCTTCCGGAAGATACTCGACAACTACGCCAGGCCCTTCGCCGAAATAAGTCAAAATATCCGGTGGCTTTTCCAATTCCAGGCCACAGAAGCTTGCCATGCACATTTCCGCAACGGTCGCTGTACGACCGCCGGCAGAGATATCGTGCAGAGCCAGCAGTTTATTGCGTTTGTGCAACTGCTGTTTTGCTTTCCACGTTGCTTTAAGCCATGCCGGTACGCAATCGGGAACCTTGTTCCCCAACTGGTTAAGCGCTTGTAATAGTGCCGAGCCTCCGATTTCATTCGGCCCCACTTCAATCAATCCTAAGCGACTTTCTCCGGGAGCCTTGATGTCGGGGGTTAGGATTTTGCTGACGTCTAACATCCGAGCGTAGCCAAAGATAATCAGCTCGATCGGAGATATCACCAACTCGTCGTTAACCCTAACCTTCATCGACAAGCTATCCTTGCCGCCATCGCAGGCAATCCAAAAATCAATCAATGCATCTCTGGTCGACAAATACGCATCGATAAGCATCGCCCGTTGGCCAGGAACATTAACTGCCGCCATGCAATTGACCCGACACCGAATTCTTGGAAGATCAACTCCGCCAGCGGCCATCATGTTGGTCAACATTTCTGCTAGCCCCATTCTGGCTCCGGCCTTCGGATCAATTAACATATGCAATGGACTCTCGCCCAATGACGAACACGAGCCCGTGTACAATCCCGTTTCATTTGAGGGCAAAAAACTATCAGCCAGAACTCCAACATCACCAATGGTTATCTGAGCCTCCCCTTGGTGTTGCTGGCCCTTTCCAACAACTCTTCCCGTAACACACCTGTCTGCTTCTTCGGTGATATGAGACTTGGATGCGACAGATGGTTGCTGAAAGGTAATTTCCACAGCTTTGGCAAATGTCAGGCTGCTCGGAATTTCCGGCGATTTAAACTCACGCGGCAGATGACTGTCGCGGTAGGTTTTCTGCGGCAGTTTTCCGAGAATATCAACCTGTTCGATGTCGACAACCACCGGGCCACTCTCGCCTATCTTCCCATCTATCAGGCGTATGTGCCCGTCGCCAGTTATACAACCCATCTTGTCGCACGGAACGCGTTCGCGACGACAAATGCTCGCAAACTTATCGTAGTCCTCAGGCATTATTCCAACCACGTAGCTTTCCTGAAACTCAGCACTCCACAGGCACCGGATAGACATCGTTTCATCGCCCGCTGTCAACTCACGGATATACACTTCTCCACCCGCCAGTCCTACAAGTTCGTCAGCAGCATTACTTAATCCACCGGCTCCCTGGTCGTTGATCATCCTTATCAGATTCCGCGGACCCATTTCAACGCATGTCCTAATAACATTGTAGTCTTTCCGTGACATCTCGCCATTGCCACGCTGAACAGACTTTTTATTGGCTTCAACGCTGGCAAGCATCACACTAGATGCGAAACCACCGCCGTCTCCAACTTCGTAGGCCTTACCGCCGAAACGCACAATCAACATACCCTTAACTGGCTCATCCTTTGCGGTGTGCTCATCTCGGATACGGCCAATACCTGCGCCGTACCCAACCAATTTTCTAAATCCGGTCCGGACACCACAAACGTACTGTTCAAAGGTCCGAAAACCGCCTTGAATAAGTGGCTCACCACAGCGATTGCCGTGATCCAAGGCGCCTCTTTTTCCTTCCCGATACTGACGCAAAGGATGCGCATGATCGTCGGTGATTTCTCCGCCGACAACTTCACCTGGAATCTTGTAGGCGGAGTTGTGCAAATTTGCCAAACATATCACCATTGCCGCCGCGCCCCACAAAGAGCCACGGCCAATTGCGTTTTCGTCGCGGATCTTACCACCCTCCATGGTATCTGCTCCACCGTAGGGCCAGATCAACCATGGATGGTTATGAGTTTCTGCAGTGGCGGTCAGGTGCATCGTAACGTAAACAACTTTGAAATACGAAGGATGCCCGGGATTATCGGGTACCAAAACTGGAACCAAGGATCCCCTGAGGACTCCGCCGTTGTCGTTGAACGCCTTTATAGTAACACTGGCGTACTCTGTACCAGCCAAACGACAGAGGGGTTCCATAACCATTTCGAGCATAGACTGCTTAACCTCGACACCGTCGATGATGTTTCTACCTTTAATATCCCAGTGCCGACAGTGATTGCTTAGTCCTTGGCCGATCTGGAAGACTCCAACGTTAGTGGGATTCCTACCATAGCGACGGAAAATCTCGACAACATATTCGGCGTCAAAATCTTCCATGCCAGCGATGATTTCTCGCACAGCATCTTTACCTCGCCCGAGCACATCAACAATCTCAACTTCTTCGGGGACCTTTCCTGTCTCGAAGGTTACAAGACCTCCGTGCGGGTAGACCATCTGGGTTAAAGGATCCAGCTCTTGCTCGATGATTTCCTTCGCAGTCAGATCAACCAACTGCGGCAAAATCTGAAAAATTCGCGAATGCTCGATCCTTGTCACGCCGGCGACGCCCATATTGCGGCAAATCGAAAGCGCGTTAGTTCCATCGGGAGTTTCCATTTTCGGCAACGGCCCGATTTCGACGATATCCCCTTCCCTGTAGGTGGGACGCATGTACGTCCTGTTAGGCTCGAACGTTTCGGCGATCACCCAGAAAAGTTTCTTCACATCCTCTGGACTCAACTCCGATATCGACTCGATGTTAAAGCAGATCTCAAACAGCCCGAAATTCCTTACGATTCTCGTGATCATTGCAAACCTCTCTTTCTTTCTTGCTTGTATGGTTATTCCTTTTGTTAGCTTATTGTCAAAGAGCACGTGCTCTTTTTTACACGATATATTAGCTTAACAAACCAGTTTTTTCTGTCAACAAAAAAGAGACTTTGATAGCCTCTTTTTTTGTTTTTAGTTTAAGTTGTAAGAAATTTTAAAAACTGAAGCCGGAGCTGGCAATAGCTTTCGCCATTGTTTTTTGGATATTATCTTTTGCTTCGCGCAAACACTGTTTTAAAATATCTTGTTGCTCGTCAATTGAAAGTTCTGAGTTTAATTTAATATCCTCAACATCAAAATTTCCATTAAGTGTAACTGATACCCCGTTTTTTTCAACAGTTTCTTTTTCTTTTTTCATTGAGTCCTGCATTTTTTTAAGCTCTGCAATTTTTTTTAAATTATCAAGCATTTTTTATTATTTTAATTTATATAACTATAGAATACCGTTTTTTATTTAAACATTCAAGCAAAAAAAGAGACTTGTCTGTAAGGGCACAAGTCTTTGGTATTTGTTTTGCCAGATGTCTGCCGGCTACGCCCCGCGGGTCGTCTCGAGCATCTTCTGGACGTTTCTGATAGAAAGCTCGTGGACGGCGAATGGGTCTTCGCCAGCGGGGTTGAGATCGTGTTCGCAGAACACGGTTGGCACACCGCTTTGGTCCATCAGCCCGATGGCTTCCTGCTGGTCATCCCAGATAGCCGGTCCGCCAACGCCAACCGCCCAATCCAGATCGAGACCACCGAGAACGGTTGCGATGTCAACACCGCCGTGTATCAGTTTCTCGATGTCTTGCGGGTACATAAGATTGGAGTTGCCGTGAACAAATCCCGAGAAAAGTCCGGCCTTGATGGTCTCGTACACGCCGGCGGCTACCGGAATACCCGAGAGAAGGACGTGGGCAAACTCGTTGTTAATCATCATCGCCTTGCGTCCAAGCTCTCTGTTGACGGCGTTGCAGAACTCGATGGCGAGGCCGATGGTGCAAAGATAGTCGATGCCCGGATCGCACGGCTTCCACTCCAGGTGCATTACGCCACCAGTTTTGCCGAGCAGGCCCACCCAGAAATAGAGCATCCTGTTCCACGCCTCCTCGAGCGAAGGAGACGGCCGGCCAAGTGGGTTGAGCGACCGGCTGGTGAAGGCTGGCCACCAAATGCAGAAGCCCTCGCCGAAGCCAAGTTCCTTCAACTCCATCGCTAGCTCTATGGCCTCCGAATGAAGAGAGAAGGCCATATCGGCGTCAATTCTTGACGAGATCATGCCACCGCGCTCAGCTCCCTTGAAACCGAATTGCGGGGCCGTGATCGCCAGAATCCGCGGGAACCTGCCCGCCTTAATCCCGGCCTTGAGGTCGCGTTGCGAAATTGCATCGGCGCTGTTGTGACGCCGAAGCGCAGGAATGCTCGTCTTGAACTCGTGCAAAATGTGCCCACTTGTCAGCAAAGCCTCGTCGCCAAAGAGACCAAGCTTCTTGCTGAAAGGCGGTATGGCCAGGAGTCGATCCTCAACCATCGGAATGCCATTCAAGATGACATTTCCGCCAAACTTTGGGTTCGCCGCCCTTGGACCTAGTGTCCAAGCCGGAACCGAATGAACCATTTTCGCCATGTTTAATACTCCCTTTCTCTAAGTTTTCAATCTCGGATGAGAACCATTCTCTTCCGAGTACAATACCAAAAATATAGCATTATTCAATACTATTGTCAATGCTATATCTTCAGTTTGCCTTGGCGGGTTTTTGGTAAATTGTCGCCAAATTTTTCCATTCTCACACCAATAAGACGAATTGGTTTCAGTTGGGGATTTTTTCTTTTGTCTAAATACGGAAGTATAAGTTTTAACGCTTCTGTTTTAAATTTGTTTAAATCATCTGCTCCTAAACCGTCTTTTATAGTTTTTGCTGATGTTTTTGTTTCAAAACCTGTAAAGCGAACTGTAATTGCAATAGTTTTGCACCTCTCAAATCCACTCGCTATAAAACTTTTAAAAACGCCCTCACACATTTTAAAAAGTGCATCTCCTATAAATAGCGCGCTAAGCGTATCATTTTCAAATGTCGTCTGCTCCCCTATCGACTTTACTTCCCTATCTATAACAATTTGCGAGTCATCTATGCCCCGACTTTTTAAATATAAATCCTCCCCCCATTTTCCTAGAATATTTTTTAATTCTTCTTTTGAAAACTTTTTTATATCTTTTACAATTTTTACATTTAATTTTTGCAATAGCTCTTCTGTTTTTGGCCCAATTCCTGGAATTTTCCTAATAGGCAAAGGGTCAAGAAATGATTCTATACTACCATAGTGTCGCACACCGGGTAGTGAAATTTCGGCACGCTTCGCGGATACCAAACCGCGCTTTGCGTGGTTTGGTGCCGAAATTCTACTACCCGGCACAATGAATAATCCGTCGGGTTTTTTAAACCCTGCTGCAATTTTAGAAATAAGCTTGTTTGGGCCAATCCCAATAGAGCATGTAATTTTCTCCTCTTCTCGTATATCTTTTTTTATTTTTTTACAAATACCTTCTGCTTTCTTGAAACTTCCCACAAAACTCAAATCAAAATAAAATTCGTCTATGCTAGCTGGCTCAACTAATGGAGAATGTTTCTGAATAATTTTAAAAATGTTTGCAGAACTTTTATTATATAATTCGAAGTCCACAGGTAAAAAAATAACCTCTGGCTTTCCCTGCGCCTTCATTTCTTGTGAAATTTGCCAAGCTTTTGTAACTGGAAGGGCCGAATGTATGCCATATTCGCGGGCTTTATAATTTGCCGTCGAAACAACCCCTCGCCCTTTTCCGTCTTTTGGCTCCGACCCAACAGCTATTGGCAACCCCCTAAACCTTGGAGTATATCTTTCCTCAACAGAGGCAAAAAATGCATCCATGTCTAAGTGCGCAATAATTCTAGCTCCAGATTTTTCTTTTGTTCTTTTTGCCATACGGCTTATTTTATCAAAAAACCGCCCCTTTAAAAAGCGGGCGGTTTTTATATTCTACATTGCAGGCGGTGTTTGTGGCTGGTGATTAGGTGGATTTATAATTGTTGCTGTATTCCCTTTTCCAAAACCTTCAAACGCTCTCAATACCTCCAGCGGAATAGCAAACACAATTGTATTAGATTGGTCAGAGCTTATATCGTTAATTGATTGTAACGTTCTTAAATGCAAGGCTCCTTGTGAGCCACCAAGTACCTGGGCGGCTTTTGCCATATTGTTTGCAGCCAATACTTCTCCCTCAGCCTTAATAATTATAGCTCTCTTCTCTCTTTCTGCTTCCGCCTGCTTTCCAATAACTCTTTTCATTTCTTCTGGCAAAGTTATATCTTTTAGCTCAACATTTAAAACTTTTATTCCCCAAGGATCTGTTTCCTTATCGATAATATCTCGAATGCTTTCAGAAACTTTGTCTCTTTGAGACAAAAGTCCATCCAAATCAACTTGTCCTACCGCATTCCTCATTGTAGTTTGCGCCAATTGTGAAATGGCATAATAAAAGTTTTCCACCTCCAATACTGCCTTATCAGCTGCCGATATTTTATAATAAATGACGGCATTAACGCTTACAGAAATATTATCTTTTGTAATTGCTTCTTGATTTGGAACATCTACCGCTTTTGTTCTTAGGTCTATTTTACGATATGACTGAAACACTGGAAAAATTAATCTCCAGCCAGGCTCCATTAAGCCAACATATTTTCCCAGCGTAAACTTTACGCCTTTTTCATATTGGTTTATCTGCTTAATAGATATCAACACTACTATAAACGCAAACCAGAAAAATCCGGTTAAATAAGGATGAACGCTCGTAAATGCGAAGAATGGATTCATAAATTTATAAATTAATTATATATTATCCTATATTTTTACATTGAACCCCTTTTGTAGAAAAGTCAATATTTTGCGCGCCTTCTTGAAAAAACCGCAAAACCAGGTTACAATATCCTTATCAAGAAAATCAACTTGGGCCTGTGGTATAGTGGCAACACATCTCGTTTGCAACGAGAAGCTGGGAGTTCGATTCTCCCCAGGTCCACCAGTGAAAAATATATCCCGAGAGGGGTATATTTTTTATTTTACCTCTAAAATTTTGATCTTTACGTTTTTGGCGCCTGCTTGAAAACTAAATTCTGCGCCTGGTGCCCGCCCCATTAATTGCTCTCCTAATGGCGACTGATATGAAATTTTGTTTTTTAAGATGTTCGCTTCAGCGGGGGCCACTACCTCATATTTTTCTTCTGTTTTATCAAACAAAATTTTCACTTCTGACCCAATTTGAATTTTATCATTTCCATCTTCTTTATCTCTAACAATGGCCTCGTTAATTGCTCCATCTAACTCTGCAATTCGCATTCTTAAAAATGCCATTTTATCTCTTGCGTCGTGGTATGCAGCATTTTCCTTAAGGTCTCCAAAAGCTGCCGCTTCCGCGATAAGTTTTACTATTCTCTTGTTCTCAACTGTTTTAAGATGATGCAATTCGTTCTTGAGTTTTTGCAAACCATCTTTAGTAAAATATTGTGTCACGGTCTTGTGAGCGAGGCGAACAAGATTGCTTCGGAAATTAGGCCCTGATATATCTATACCTATAGGGTCTAATTTACGTTGAACACCTTATTCGTCGTTAATATTCTATTCTATACTATTTCAAAAAAAAGTAAAAAAAGAGTCGACGAAACGACTCACTGTGGTGCGCGGGGGGGGGACGCACTCGCAAGTAAGGGTCTCGTCGACATGTGCCAGGTGGAGCGGTGGGCTTCTCCTAGCATGCGCGGCAAATTTGCCACATTAAGGTACAAGTGAGCAAGAGAAGAAGAGGCACGAAGCAGATTCTTTCACCCAACGAGGTTGGGTATGGGCGAAATGTCCTAAGGGAATTTCTCTGCCGCAGTATAATCTGCGCGGAAGACAGAAGTGATTTTAGTCGTCCGCAGTCTTCGTGCTTATGCATTGCGCGGCCTATTACGCTGTTTTCAGCACACTCGCAAACATAAATCCTCTCTTGCTCAACGAGCTATCTACCACCAATGTGATAAACAATTCGTTGGGCAACAATTTGCTCAAAAATATTAGTTTCTTAAAGTTGTTTCGAATAAGGAAAGTTTTAAGCGACCTTCCTCAAAAACGCTTTGGATTGAAATCCAGAACAATTCGACACGCTCATCGAACTGAGCAAATCGAATCACTCTGAAAATTTCCAAGTCGACTACATAAATTCTGAACAAAGTTCAAAATTTTAAAAAAAATGATCCACGAGCAGCTTCCGCTACCCGTGCCTTGTTACGACTTAGCCCCTCTTACTGAATCTAGCTTAGGCCCTCTTGCGAGGAACTTCGGCTATCCCCAGCTTGCTTGGCTTGACGGGCGGTGAGTACAAGACTCAGGAACGTATTCATCGCCGCGTAGCTGATCGGCGATTACTAGCGATTCCAACTTCATGAGGTCGGGTTTCAGACCTCAATCCGAACTGAGACCGGTTTTGGTGGGATTAACTTCGCCTTGCGGTTTTGTAACCCATTGTACCGGCCATTGTACCACGTGTGCGGCCCAGGTCATCAAGGGCCATGCTGATTTGGCGTCATCCTCGCCTTCCTCCCAATTATCTCGGGCAGTCCCCTGTGACATTTAAAACACAGGGCAAGGGTTGCGTTCGTTACCCGAATTAACGGTACGTCTCAAGACACGAACTGACGACAACCATGCAGCACCTGCCTGCATGTCTTGCGAGGGCCCTAGTTTCTTAGGGCTTGCATGCAGGTTTCTAGACCTGGTAAGGTTCTTCGCTTGTTGTCGAATTAAGCCACATGGTCCACCGCTTGTGTGAGTCCCCGTCTATTCCTTTGAGTTTTAGTCTTGCGACCGTACTTCCCAGGCGGGATACTTAACGCGTTAGCTTCGCCACGTGAAGGGTCGACACTTCACATAGCCAGTATCCATCGTTTACAGCGTGGACTACAAGGGTATCTAATCCTTTTTGCTACCCACGCTTTCGTCCCTCAGTGTCAGGGTCGTCCTAGTGATCTGCCTTCGCTTTTGGTGTTCCCGACGATATCAACGGATTTCACCC
>Ga0268276_1004056_pt1 | contig 10672 bp, 10 predicted proteins | sample saktaG_4_FD_190145 | JGI IMG/M metagenome (GOLD analysis project Ga0268276, IMG submission 190145) | Saline water microbial communities from Sakinaw Lake, British Columbia, Canada - sak_2010_1_5_45m | ecosystem: Environmental > Aquatic > Non-marine Saline and Alkaline > Saline ...
AAGTTCATTTGCAAGCGAGCAATACATTTGTCCTTATACTGCCGCAGCACTCGGCGAATATTTTATGCATAAAGGCCGCGACGTTTTAATAATATTTGATGATTTAACCAAGCATAGCTGGGTTTATCGGCAGATGTCTTTATTGCTTGAGCGTGCCCCGGGCAGAGAGGCATATCCCGGGGATATTTTCTTCCTGCATTCTCAGCTTATGGAGCGCGCCGGCCGCCTGAAGCAGGAATTTGGCGGCGGGTCAATGACATTTTTGCCGCTGGCAGAAACATTACAAGGAGATATTACCGGCTATATCTGTTCGAATCTTGTTTCTATGACCGACGGACAAATTTATTTAAACTCCGGGCTTTTCCAGGAAGGTTTTAAACCGGCGATTGATTTAGAGCTTTCAGTTTCGCGTATTGGAAGCAAAGTTCAGTGTTCGGCTATCCGTAAATTAAGCCAGGGTCTGCGTTATGAATATGTACAGTACCGGATTTTATTGCGTCTAACCCGGCTACGTACCAAACTCAGCCCCGAAGCCGCACAACAACTACAGCGCGGTAAAGTGCTTTATGAGCTTCTGATTCAGGAAAATGGCGCGCCTTTATCTCAGGCAGAAGAGATTGTTATTTTTTATGCTTTTTCTCAAAAGATACTTGAATCAATAAGCCTGGACCAGGTAAAATTATTTAAATGTAATTTCTTTGCCTATTTGTGTAAACTTCAACAAAACTTAATCCAACAGTTAAATGATAATGGTGAGCTAACGGAAGAAATTAAATCGCTATTGGATAGTTCAATAAGAGAATTTTTCCGTAGCCAGAACAAATAGATGATTCCTGTAGGAAGGTTAAAATCAAACCTGCAATTTAATAAAAATCTGGGGGACTTAGTTGAAGTAATGAAACTGGCAGCTACCTCGCAGTTTAACCAGTTTCGTTCGAAGCAGGAGCCATCAGAAGATTTTATCCGGTCCCTAGAGGATGTTTTTGGTGTTTTGCTTTCTTCGGGAGTAAAGAGCGATCTCCTGGCTCCAAAAGAGACCCTGCCGTCGCTTCTGTTTTTAGTAAGCAGCGATGAGGGTTTTTTAGGTGAGCTCAACTTTCTTTTGGTAAATAAACTGCTCAACTCAAGAAGACGGGAAGATTTTATCGCAGTCTCAGGCCAGCAGGGGGCAAATTATTTAAAAGAAATTCAGATAAATTTTTCTTTATTTGATTCACCGGGTGAAAAAATTGACGCGCAGTTATTAGCCAAGATAAGGGATTATCTATTTGGCCAGTATCTCGAACGTAAGATTGGCAAGATTTATGTAATTTATTCGCGCTTCCTTAACATCACCAGCCAGCAAGTGGAGCTTGAAACTTTATTGCCTTTGTCTAGGACGGGAGGCAGTGTTTCATCCGGTAGGCCTATAGCGCATCTTTTGATTGAACCTAATGCTGAAAAAATAATTGAGGGGTGGATTAAGGCTTGGCTGGATTTCCGCCTTTTTCAGATTTTTTGGTCGGCTAAGCTTGCGGAATTTGCTGCGCGTATTATGCATTTAGAAGGCAGCGTTCAGGAATTAGGTAAGATAAATAGCCACTTGCGTATGGAATACTTTAAATACCTTCATAGTCTGTCTGATAAGTCAATACGCGAGTTGACTGCGGCACGACTAATAAGGAGAGAAAAATAATTATGAATTCTTCCGGTGTTTTAGCTAAAATAGTCGCTGTTTATGGCTCAATAGTGGACGCGCAGTTTCCCCCGGGTATAAGCATGCCTGCGGTAGGCGCTATGCTTGGTGTCCGCGCAAGCACAGGAGAAGATATTGGCCTGCAGATAGTTGAACATCGCACAGATAGTATTTGTCGGACCGTAGCATTGGGGTTTACCTATGGCGTGGGCCGGAATATGCCTGTTAATATTCGCCAAAAAGGCATAGTTGTACCGAAGGATTTTACCCAGCTTTATGGCAGAGTGTTAAATGCATTAGTTAGTCCGATTGATCATAAAGGCGAATTTAATACAAACGACACCACGCCTCTTAAAAATATATCCGTAAATTCCAAGATAGAAGTGGATTTAGGTGTAGCTGAAAGGACAAAAGTAATTTATACCGGGATAAAGATGATTGACCTTCTTTTTCCTTTGGTTAAGGGCTCTAAAAGCGGCCTGCTAGGAGGAGCAGCGTGCGGCAAAACAATTCTTATTTTGGAAATCATCCATAATATTATTACTTATCAAAGCGGTACCTGTGTTTTCGGCGGAGTCGGAGAACGCATCCGTGAAGGTAACGAGCTTTATTATGAATTTTTACGTGCTGACCTCCTAAAGCGTTCTATATTAGTTTTTGGTCAAATGAATGAATCTCCCGGTATGCGTTTTGAAGCAGCGCTTACTGCGGTTGCCCTGGCAGAATTAGTATTAGCCCAGAGAAAAGATGTCCTTTTCTTTATGGATAATGTTTTTCGTTTTGTGCAGGCAGGCTGCGAGATTTCTACTCTTCTAGGAAGGATTCCTTCTGAAGGCGGGTATCAGTCAACGTTGACCAGTGAGATAAGCCAGCTGCATGAAAAAATCCGTTCGGAGAAAAACGCAAGTATTACTGCTATTGAGGCAGTCTTTGTGCCTGCCGATGATATGACGGATCCTGCGGTTGTAGCAATATTTGCGCATATGGATAGTTTAATTGTCCTTTCGCGATCACTTGTGCAACGCGGGTTATATCCTGCGATTGACCCTTTGCAATCATCAGCAAATTCTTTGACTCCTTCGGTAGTCGGAAGACGCCACTTTGATGTTGCCCAAGAGGTGCTGCGGCATTTCCGGCGCTATGATGAACTGGAGCGTATTGTTTCGATTATCGGTAAAGAAGAGCTTGCGCCTGAGGAAAAGATTATTTTTGACCGGGCAAAGAAACTGCAGAATTTTCTTTCCCAACCATTTTTTACCGCCGAGGTTTATACCGGCAGGCCCGGGGCATTTGTTTCATTAGAGGACACAATCTCCGGATGCGAACGGATAATCAGCGGAGAAATGGATAAAATCGATGAATCAAAGTTTTATTCTATAGGAAAAATAGAAAATTAGGGACAGCGACTATTTTTATGCTAATTAATGTAAAAATAGTCGCTGTCCCTAATTTCAAAACGGAGCGATAAAATGTCAAATAAATTATTAGGTGAAATACTTGTAAAAAAAGGTTGCATTACTCAAGAACAGCTTACCCAGGCGCTTAAAGATTCATCCATTCAGGAAGATATGCTTGGAAATGTCCTGGTGGCTCAAGGTTTATTGAAAGAAGAAGAACTGCTGAAGGCGCTATCTGAGCAATTTAACCTGCCTTTTATTGCGCGCTTAAAAGACGCGCATATATCCACTGATGCGGTTAAGGCAGTTCCGGCAAAATTTGTTCAGCATTATGGTTTTATGCCGATTAGTCTGGAAGGCCAGGTTTTAACCGTTGCGATTTATAACCCTATGGATGTCTGGATGGCTGAAAATATCAAATTGAATCTGGGCTTTCGGGTGAACCGGATTTTAACCAGCCATCATGAGGTAGAGGTAGCGATACATAAATATTATGGCGCAGTGGCCGGCACTGTTGATAAGATTATGGAGGAAAAAATCAGCCGGGGCACAAAGTTAGCAAAAGATGAAAGCGTTGAAGATATAGAGAAAAATGCCGACGAGGTATCAGTAATCAAGCTGGTCAATCAGATAATCAGCGAAGCAATCAAGATGCGCGCTACGGATATTCATATCGAAATATATGTAAATAAAGTAGTTTTGCGTTACCGCATTGACGGAGTATTGCGGGAAATGAAAATGCCGCAGGATGCTTATTATATTGAGCCGGCAATTGTTTCACGTATTAAGATTATGTGCCATCTGGATGTAGTAGAGCATCGCATTCCGCAGGACGGCCGCGCTAAAGTGCGCCTGCTTGACGGCCAAGAAGTAGACTTAAGAGTTTCTATATTACAGGGATATTTCGGGGAAAATGTAGTTATTCGTATCCTGCCTTCCCAGGTATTATTGGATTTGGATAGAATAGGATTCTCGCCGGAAGATCTAAAAACAATCAACAGGATTTTACAAAAACCGCACGGGATTATTTTAATTACCGGCCCTACCGGCAGCGGAAAAACTACCACGCTTTATACCTGCCTATCCCGCCTGAACCGTAAAGAGGTAAAGATTATTAGTATTGAAGATCCGGTAGAATATGCTATTGAAGGAATAACCCAGATTAATGTTAATCCTAAAGTGGGCTTGACGTTTGCCAGCGCCTTAAGAAGTGTTTTAAGGCATGATCCGGACATTATGATGATCGGGGAGATTCGCGATTCTGAGACAGCGGACTTAGCAATTCGTTCATCGCTTACCGGACATTTGGTTTTTTCCACCTTGCATACTAATGATTCTGCCAGCGGTATTGCGCGGCTGATGGATATGGGAATTGAACCATATCTATTGGCTTCTTCGGTTGAAGTCATTATCGCCCAACGCCTGGTGCGGCTGTTTTGTCCGTTATGTAAAGGCAAGGGTTGTGAGCCTTGCAGCGAAACGGGATTTAAAGGCAGGAGGTCGATATATGAGATTATGCTCATCGATGATGATATTCGTAGCATGATTACTGCGCATAAGAGCGCTCAGGAGACTAAAGCTGTGGCCCTGAAAAAAGGTATGCACACGCTTATGGAAAGCGGCATGCTTTTAGTTGAGCAGGGATTGACGAGTAAAGAAGAGATTATGCGCGTGGTGGAGTTAGAGTAAAATGATATTTTTATATAAGGCCAAGAAAAATCTTAATGAAGTTGTTGAGGGGAAAATTGAAATAGCCACCATTGAGGCTGCGCTTGAAGATTTACAAAGAAAAGGCCTGGTGCCGATTTCCATCGAGCCATTAAAAAACTCGGCCGCTTCTGCAGCAGCATCCTCAACCCCCCCTAGAACCGAAACTGTTTCGCAGCCAATCGGGAAATGGGGCCTAAAACAGCTGATTTTATTTACTCAAAAGCTTTATAACTTGATTAATTCCCGCGTAGAATTGCTTAGCGCATTAAGACTTCTGGAAAAAAATTGCCAAAACCGGACAGAAAAGATATTACTCAGCGATATTATAAAAAACATTAAAGACGGACTTTCGTTTTCTAACTGCCTTAGCCGCTACCCACAGTATTTTCCTTTGCTTTACATAAATATAATTCATACCGGGGAAACAACCGGTAAGCTTAAAGATGCACTTATCCAACTTTTGGATTATCTGCGCCGGTTTGATGACTTAAAAACAAAAGTTAAGCAGGCGCTTGCGTATCCTATCTTTATGACATTAGTTGGCATAGGCACAATATTTGTTATGCTTACATTTGTTTTGCCCCGCCTTGCAGGGATGTTTGATGATTTTCAAGCTCAACTTCCCATGCCTACGCTTATTCTGCTTAATATTTCAAACTTCCTCAAAAGCTATTGGTTATTCATAATCGTATTCGTTGCCATTCTAATTTTCTTTCTTAAATCTAAACTGGGGGGCCGCCAAAGTATTTTTAGCCGCATGAAATATTATATACCTATTGCCAAAGATATTGTCTATAAGCAGTCTGTGGCTAATTTTTCAAGAAGCTTATCGTTGCTTTTAAAAAGCGGGGTTAACCTGCTTTCTGCGCTTTCCGATGCCGGACCGATAATGGGCAACCCGGTTTATGTCAGCCAGCTTGAGCTGGTGCGCCGTGACATCAGCGAAGGCATGCCTTTTTCAGACGCCCTGGCAAAATTCAAAATATTTCCGGATTTTTTTATTTCTATGGTCCGTGTTGGCGAAGAAGGCGGAAGATTAGACAGCGTGCTTGCAGATATTGCTGAATCTTATGAGAAAGAGATCGAAGCAGACTTAAAAACCGTTAGTTCCCTTATTGAACCGGCAATAATTTTGGCTTTGGGTCTGGTTATTGGCGCGATGGTTATTGCTATGCTCCTTCCGATATTTAATATGAATAGCATCATTGGCGGATAAATATTAGTATGAGGACTAAAGTAGTTATAGAGCTTGCGGAGTTTTTGCTCAAAGTCAGTGTCGGCCGGAAGGTTTCGGCTGATTCTTTGCCTAATACCGAGCCTGCGGTTATTGCCGCCTCTTTAAGCAAGATACTAAAGCAGAATAAATGTGGCAAAGACATTGATGTTTTTGTCGTGCTTAACCGCAATAAAATAACCGTGCGCCGTGTAGACCTGCCTTCGCAAGAGCCAAAAGAGATTGAACAGATGCTCGGGCTTTATCTTATGCGCCAGATCCCTTATCATAAAGAGGAAGTCTGCTGGGCATATCAAAATTTAGGGTTTGACGGGATAAGCAGTAGCCACATAATCCTGGCGGTTGCCCTAAAAAATATTTTCAAAAATATTGTCAGTGCTTTTACCTCCATAAATATCCTCCCGGAATCAATTTTAATGAGTTCTCAGGGTCTTCTGCATTATGTTGAGGGTGCCTGTCATGATAAATCTGCCTTGCAAAGTTCGTATATGATTTTGGATATTGACTCAAATTACAGCGATCTTGTATTGGTGCACAACCGTAAATTAGGTTCAAGTGTAGTAATTGCACAAGGGGCAGTTCAATTAAAAAGCGAACAAGAAAAAGAAAAGTTTGCTATTGAGTTAAAACAGGCGCTCTCGGCATTAAGCAATGAAATCCCCGGCGCCAAATGCGAAAAACTGTTTTTAACCGGTGCTTCAGGCGAGCATCTTGTTCTTGTTGAAGGGGTTTTAGCAAAAGATTTTAATTTGAAGGCCCAGTATTTGACTACCAACGAATATGACAGCTTTGTTTCAGGTGGTTTAGGAGATATCTCAATATCGGCGGTAATAGGGTTTAGTTTGCAAGTAGTCAAGGATGATATTAAATTTATTATACCTGAGCTACAGATAAAAAAGGAGATGAAGTCCAAAGTTCAGCAGTTAATGATTTTGGGGGTTTCTTTGTTTTATATATTAATCTGTCTGGGCGGCATTGCTTTAGTCAGGCTTATCCAGCAGCAATTTTATGCTACAGGTCTTAAGGCAAAGGCCGTGGTTTTGAGTAAAGATGCCAAGGAATTAGATGATATTACTAATAAATTAAAAATAGCTAAACAGTATGTTGATCCAAAGTCTTCGGTGTTATCTTTATTGTATGAATTAAACCGGCTATGCCCGGATAGTATAACGATTACCAATTATAATTGGGAGTGGCAGAAGAATTTTTCTTTTAGAGGGTATGCCCAGCAGATCCCCGATATTTTGGCTTTTACTAATGCCTTAAGCAGTTCCGAATTCTTCAAAGGCGCGCAGAATCGTTATACCCGAAGGCGTAAGCTAAAGGATAAGAATGTAGTTGATTTTGAAATCGTCGTAAAATGAAAAAATTAAAAAGTAAAGAAAAAATATTATTAATAGTAGTTGGAATATTGTCGGTTTCATTTGTAGTCAAAAGTTTTGTTTTAGGGCCGATATACGAAAAAATTGGTACTTATGCCGATGTAATTGAGCAGTCTAAGATGGAGATACGCAAATATTTGGCTTTAGAGCACAACCGGATTGGAATTCTTAAAGCCCAGAAACAGATCGAAGGATACTCTAGCCTCAAGGGGTCTGATGAGGATAAGTCAGCTATGATAATGAGTAAGATTGAGGCAGAGGCAAGAAAATCAAAACTTCAGATTTTAGATATGAATTTTGCCGGTTCAAGCATGGCAAAAGGAGGGGTTGGCCTGTACCGCATTAACTTGCGCTCTGAAGGCCAGTTAACAAGTGTTTTGGATTTTATTTCAGGGATTGAGCGAGCCAATATTTTACTGCATGTTGAGAAAATCGCTTTGTCTGTTAAAGATGAGGCCGGGAGCCTGTTAAAAATTGACGCGACCATTTTGGGAATATCATTTTTGTAAATATTAAACTACGGTGTTATTGCGAGGAGTGAAACGACGAAACAACCTCTTTAAGCCAAGGGCGAGATTGCTTCAGCTGAGACGTACGCCGGTTTCGCAATGACGAAATTAATCAGGAGGTTTTAATGAAAAAAGCTTTTACTTTGATTGAATTGATGCTCGTCGTAATTATTATCGGAGTTCTGTCGGCGATGGTGGTGCCACGGTTAGCCGGCCGCTCTGAACAGGCGCGCAATCAAGCAGCAACAACAGATATTAACTCGAGTATTCCGCTGGCACTTGATCTTTATGAAATGGACATGGGCCATTATCCTGAGTTACTTGATTACTTGAGGACCCGTCCTTCAGACGGAGAAAGTTGGCGCGGGCCTTACTTAAAGAAAAAACCCATTGATCCTTGGAATAAGCCTTATATATATAAAGCTCCGGGGGATCACAATCAGGATGGATATGACCTTTTTTCCGCAGGCCGCGACGGCCAGCCTGGAACAGCAGATGATGTTGTTAACTGGGGCGAGTAAAATGAAGAGGTGGCCTACCGCTTCAGGTGCCTTTAGAGCCTTGCCTCTGGCGGGATTTACTTTAGTTGAGATAATGATCAGTGTACTCATATTGGGGATTGGTTTGACCATTGTAGCTAATTCCTATATTGTGGCTTTAAAAGGAATAAATTCTACTGCGAATATTATTGGAGCATTAAATTTAGCTAGGGAGAAATTTGAAGTACTTGAAACCTCTAGTTTAGCTGGCAGCATATCTGTTTCTGATACCTCGGGCGTCTTAAAAACTTTTACAAGAAATTATGATTATAAGCAGGAAGTTATTGAAATAGCTCAACCGGAGAATTTGGCTAAATATTTTAACCAAGTTTGCCTTAACCTTAGCTGGCAGGAACAAAATGTCGCAAAAAATATTACCCTCTCCACATATTTGCTTAAACAAAAACAATAAATTAAGCACACCCGGGGTTTTTACCCCGTTAGATACAGGTTGCCGTAGGCAGCCGCATGCTTTAGGTGTCTTATCTCTAGCGGGGTTTACTTTGGTAGAGCTGCTTATTGCAGTTTCTATTTTTTCTGTTGTTAGCATCGCAATTTATTCAACTTTTTCATCGGGAGCCTCAATTCTGCGTCGGGTAAAAAATATTGACCTTATGCAGCAAAAAATTTTACTCAAAGCCGAAATGTTTGCCCGGGAATTAAGGGAGCAGCCTGATTACAAAAAACAATTATTCCTGGGCACCAAATCTAAAATTAGCTTTGGCGGAAGCTCGGATTATTTTCCTTCTCGCATAACTTATTATTTTGACGTTTCTTCGTCAAGCCTTATGCGTGTGGCGGATAAACTTGATACGATTATCACCTCTGAAGGAATGATAGACCCGGAATTAAGAGCAAAGCCGACAGTTTTTTTGGTAAAAGCTAAAGAAGTAAAGTTTTCTTATCTTTACCTGGATTTAAAGACAAATGAATATAGCTGGATAGATGAGTGGTTGCAAGATTATTTACCTGTTGCCGTTAAGTTTACTATTGCCGGTGAAAATCAAGAATATGCCTCGACCATATTTTTACCCACAGCATAAGCTAGAGAGTAATGCCTGCCTGCCGGCAAGGCAGGGTTTGGCTTCAAGTAGCCAAAGCCACCAAAAGGCGAGTATTTTAATCGTCTGCCTCTGGACAATAATGGTACTTTCTATTTTAGGCATGGGCCTGGCTGGTTTAGTTTTCCAGGAGATACAATTTACTAAAGCTTATCAACGCTTAAGCCTGTCTTTACCAGTAGCCCGGGCAGCACTGAAAACAGTTTTTTACCTCAGGGAAGATGATGCTACTCCTGCTTTTGATACCTTCGGCGAGTTGGTAAAAGAAAACCAACAGGTTTTATGTGAAAATAATTCTTACAAATACTATTTTGCGGATAAAAGTAGCCCTGCAGAAAAATTTGAGATTATCGACGAAAGCGCATTGATTAATCTAAATACTGCATCTATGGATGTGCTTAAGAGATTACCGGGTATGAATGAAGAGTTAGCGGATAAGCTGGTAAACAGCGGGCTGCGGCCGTTTAGTTCGATTAATGAAGTGTTCTTAATTGAAGGTATGAGTAAAGATAAATTTATGCTTTTTAAAGATCTGGTTACTGTGTATGGCACAGGCAGGATAAATATTAATACCGCAAGCAAGGCTGTGCTTTTAGCTTTAGGTTTAGAGGAAGAGTTGATAAATACAATCTTACGTTTTCGACAAGAGTATAAAATTGAGGATTCTGATCCAGACTCTTCCGGAGCAGAATTGAACTATGGTTTCTCTAGCACCGATAAAATACTTGATGATTTAAGGGGTTTTACCTTCTTGAGTTTAAAGCAGGAGCAGGATCTCTTGTCCTTGCTTTCTGTATTAGATGTAAAGTCAGGGTATCTGCGCTTTAATGTTATTCCCGTCTTTGGCAATAAAGAGGGCCTGCACTATAGCATTATTGTCCACCCTGCAACTAAAAAGGTTCTTTCCTGGCGTGAATATTAATACTAATACTAATCTTAATCTCAAACCCCAAAGCAGGGTCAGGCACTAGGCTAAAGCTAAGGGTGTCCCTTCTTTTTGGGGACACCTTGCCGATTGGCTCAGTGCCTGACCCTGCTTTGTATAATTAGCTTGACAAATAAGCCTGTATTCATTAAAATTATATAGTAAAATTTTACTATATAATTTTAATAAGGTTAAATCATGATTTGGGAAGCTGAGACTGAGAAGAAATTTAAGTGTTTA
>Ga0268276_1004057_pt1 | contig 10668 bp, 8 predicted proteins | sample saktaG_4_FD_190145 | JGI IMG/M metagenome (GOLD analysis project Ga0268276, IMG submission 190145) | Saline water microbial communities from Sakinaw Lake, British Columbia, Canada - sak_2010_1_5_45m | ecosystem: Environmental > Aquatic > Non-marine Saline and Alkaline > Saline ...
ATAGCCCTATCCCCTATATGTTTTATTATTTTCATAGGTAGAATCTGGCAGCCTCTTTGACCTTTTTATCCAGCTCCTCAATTACTTCACTCCTGGCAGTCATTAGGTCACATTTGCAGGCCTCCTCTACTTGCTGCCTCAAATCATAGGCTTGTTTCTTTGATAGCTCTCCTTTGGTTTGGGCTTCTTTGATCTCCTCTAATACCTTTATTTCTCCTCCTCTTTCTTTAATGTAAAATAAGATTGCCTGGAGGGCCTGCTCTCTCTTTGTCTTTATCATACTGTAATCTATTTGAATCTCATTAAGTTTCTTTATTCTTTCATAGTCACCTCTCCAACGGTTGACCAGGTCAATATAAAAGGCCGGATCATACAGGGAGGAGGCTCTTAACTCTGGCAGGTTGAAACATTGTAGTAACCGCCTTTTGTATCTCTGCTCATACCTAATTACTTCTCTGCCCTGGTACATCTCCGGGACCGGCTGCCCTTTGTCTTTCTGCTCATGTACTTTCTCATATAACAAGAGGGTCTTTAAGGTATTGGAATAATAGAGGCCGTTTGGCTGCTCAAGTCTTTTGAAATACTGCAAGGCTCCCAGGTGGTTAAAATACACGGCCTTTTCATGTTTTACTATTAGGTTGTGAGCTACATCGATCCGGGTCACGGTTGCCCGGTCCATCGGGAGGAGGAGAGAATCTGAGAGTTTTTCTATTGCTAGCCTAGTATCTCCTCTGCTAAGTCCCTGGAAATTATCTCCTAGATACCACTTACATAGGCTGCTATCTTTAACCTTTACCGCCTGGCTAGATACTCTAACTTTCAGGGTTCCCAGATAACCAGATATTGAAACGGCTCCATCTGAAAAGGTGGTCATATTTGGCCGGTTTAATCTCTCTGGAATATCATTGAGCAGGTCAACTCCCGGAGCCTCCACACTGTCTAACTTTAAATCTATATTATCATACATTGGTTACCGATTCAGTTACTAGAAACACCTTAACATAGAGAAAGGCAGAAACAGGGTGCAAACCTGCCCGGCTGCACCCTTGCTCTGGCCGGTTACGGTTGTAGTAACTTCACAATTTTTCTGCTCTCTTTCTGAGTATCTCAATTTCATGATCCAACTCTCCATCAAATAAGAGAATGTATAGGTTTCTCCGGTTATTCCTTTGCCCTCTTGCAATGAATAGCTCAATAATCCTGTAATCCTCTGAGAAGATCATGAGCAGTGCATCTCCTGTCCCTCTTACATCTCCATAAGCAAACAGGAGGGAAACATCAGGGACAAAAACACTGGAGATATTATCTCCTTTTGTTATTGCCTTATCTGGCCTGTCTTTCCCGGCAAATTTGAAATAGGGAGGCACATCTCCAAAGTAAAAGGATAAACCGCCCTTTCTGCTCTTTAACTTAATCTCAAAGGGTTCATATGATCCGGTGGAGGTGGTCACATCATACCGGGTCTTTGCTGCTCCTGGCAGATTCTCTCCTTTGTAGTAATCAGTTAGTATCATGACCGCCCTCCTGCCTTGTTCAGTGTTACATAAGTGGCAGCCTGGCACTCAATTTCCTCTTTTTCTGCCTGGTTCCTGAGTAGGTAGTTATCCAGCTCCTCCCGGTTGAAATAGATCATTTTCCCGTTTGGTTTGTAGTGAGGTATCCTCCCGGCACTGGTCAACTTGTACAGATATGACCGGGACAAACCAGCATACCGGGCAGCCTCATCAAAAGTCAAAACAGTCTTTTGATTGAGTAGGTTCATCTCCAGATTGTCGATCTTTTTCTCTAATCGGTTGAGCGTTTCAATCGTGTTAAATTCTTTACTCATTTGTTTTGTATTTTAGAGTGTGAAACAAATGAGCAGGCCTGCTCTTGAATGATTAATCAAAAGCAAAGATGAAGAAGAAAGTAAAGGATTGTAATTTAGAGAGGTTAAGATTAAACTGTCTTAATGTTTTCTAAGATTGTATTTATTGTTTTATACCCTCTTGGTTCAAATCCAGGGTCTTTGATTGCACTTAATGCAGTGGAGAGGTCTTGAGCTTTCAGGGACTTTTCACGGTTGTTTATGAATAGGTTGAATTTTTCAATGAGATTTTTCCATTGATCGGTAGTAATGAAAGTTTTGTGAAGCCGATCAAACAAGTATGCTATGAGCCTGTTAGAGGCTGTCCAGTGAATCGGACTACATTGGGTTAAGTCATTTGAAAAGATCGCTATAAACGTCTCTTTTGTTGTATCAGGATGAATATAACCAGCATCCCAAAGAGCATTCCATAAAGCCTCCTTTTGATCCTCAGACCCCCTCCAGACAAACGACCGTATCCCAGGCTGAAACTCTTTATCTAACTTCTCCTCCTCTATGTTGTAAAAATCCAGCAACCAGATAAAACAGTTATGATAACATTTTGCATTTTGATTGCTATTGATATTAGGGAGGCATTTCTGAATTTCAGAAAAGAAATATTTTTTTCTTTCTTTAATAAATACCTTGAGTTCATCCGGTGAGCTGTATTTTTTTTGTGCTTCAAATTTTTCAATCTGAAAATTGTAAAAATCTTTAACATCTGCCCGGTGGCATGTTTCAGGGCTGCACTCTTTTTCCTGCAAACAATCATTTTCAATCATGATACTGAATTTCTGGCAGCCGGTTGACTGCCTGTTTTTTTCTTTCATCAATAACTCTGAGGTACTTATCTACATGAGCAAGGCCGGAGTGTCCCAGAATTCCGGCAACGGTTTTTACATCGGTTCCACTGCTCAAGAGATTCACTGCTATTGAGTGCCGGGCAACGTGCCAGGTAATATGTTTCTCAATCCCTGCTTTGTTTTTCCATGTTTTAAGGCTCTGGAGGCAGCCTGTATGACTAGGCAGGGTAAATACTAGCTCATCTGGTTTGCCCTTACTCCCGACCATTGCACGGGCTGTCTGGTTAAGGTCTAATGTGTGGTTAGCAACTTTGGAAGTGTGCCGGGTTTTTGATTGTACATAATTGATCTTATTCTCATTGAGATCAATATTTTTCCATTGGAGAGCCTTCACATCAACAAATCGGAGGCCGGTATTAAGAGAAAAGAGAAAAGCTCTCTTTACTTGCTCATTGCCACATTTTGCACCGGCCAAAGCTTCAATTTCAGAAAATGTCAAAATGTCTTTTTTCAGTCCCTCCGGTTTGGTTACAGTGATATCTTTAGTAACATCCTCCCGGATCAACTTTTCCCGGACTGCCCTTTGTATGACAGTCCGGAATTTCTTAAAATAGTTTGCAATGGTTTCACCGTTCAAATGATCCTCAAGATATGTTTTGAAGTCCCGGCAAATCTGCTCATCCAGATTCTTAACAGGGAGGTATTTAAGATCCCTTTCTTGGATGAAAGTAGAGAAGTGAGTAAAGGCTCCTTTAACTAACCGTTCATCTTTATTTTTGTAGGTAGTGTAATAGTGTTTAAAATATGCCAGAAAATCAGTGTTTCTTTTGAATTTTGGAATAATGTCATAATCTGAGGAGGTTAACTCTATCTCTCTTTTTGCCCGGATACTCTCTGCCAACTCTTTCACCTTTTGGTTTTGTTCTTTCTCCTCCTGGGTTCTGGCCTTGACTTGATATAGTTTAAGAAACTCATACCGCCTCTTTTCACCGTGCCAGATATCCAGGTAGTAACTTTTCCGGCCTCCCGATATTGATTTTTTTCTGAGATAGACTGCCATTTACTTATCTTTGTTATTCACATTCTTTCCTATGTTACTACAAAGATAAGGCAAATAGAATATCGGGTAACAAATGAGTAACAAAAAAATACAAAACAAGGGAAAATAAGAGAAAATATACTATCTTTGAATCGCTGAAATAGCAAGTGTTTTCATGCCTTTGCCCAGATATTACTTTCATGTTGTGTTGCCATTCGGGCTACAAAAAAGACCTGTAATCACATTGATATACAGGTCTTTGCATTTTCTGAGGTAACAATATAGCAACAAACATTGCAGTTTTACACAAAATCTTCTGGAGTTGGAGGGGTGATATGCCTTCTATTTGGAATGAAGTATTGGGGTTTCGTTTTTATTTCTATAAGGATCTTTTTTTAGAATGCTACTTCATTTTACATTATAATTCAGTTTTCTCAATTTTCTCACGACTAAGTGAAGCGTTCATATCAAATATCGTTTGTGAATTACTACTATAATCATTTCCAAACCTTTTCCTATTTGATTCATTTAAATCAAAAAAAGGCCTTTCAGGTTCTGAAGTATCCATGTGAATAGCTTGGACTTTTGGTAGGATAAATTGAAGTATATCAACATAAATTTTCATCCTGTCTTTTGGATCAAGTTTTGTGAAGTCCTGTTTTATCACATCAAAATTTTCATTGATGAAATTCTCAATCATTTCTCTCAACTCTTGAGTTGTTTTATTTGGAGTGCCTCTCTCCCGGCCTCCGGTTTTATATCCTCTTGCCATTTGTCGATATTTTTATAGTATATAGCTTTGTTAATTCAATCCTGAAAAACATCCAATGGTTCACCATAACCTGGAAATACATTTTCCACTTTTGGAATTATATAGGGGAGCAATTTTGTGAGTAATTCCAATCGTTCTTTATTATCTAACTTTTCCAGTCGATCGGGGAGTGTTTCAAGTTCCTGGTAAATTATGTCTTTCAGTTTTGCTCTCAATTCTTTTGTCAATCGGTTTGGGGTGCCTGGCACCCTTCCACCTGTTTTTTGTCTCTTTGACATTATGTTTAAGGTTTCTAAATTAATCTACTTTAGATCGTTTATAAATAAAACCTAGCAGCCTCTTTCACTTTTTTATCCAGTTCCTGGATCACATCACTTGAGCAAGTCATCACATCGGACTTGCACGCCTCCTCAATCTGTCCCTTGAGATCATGAGCCTGCTTTTTTGTCAACTCTCTTTTTTTATAGGCCTCCCGGATTTCATTTATAACGGCCAACTCACCGCCTTTCTCCTGAATGTAGAAAAGAAGTGCCTGCCTAGCAAAGTCTTTTTTACCTTGTATCATGCTGTAATCTATTTGAATATCATTGATCTTTTTGATTCTTTCATATTCACTCCTCCACCGGTTCACCAGGTCAATATAAAATGCCGGATCATACAGGGTGCAGGCTCTTAATTCTGGCCGGTTGAAACATTGCAGTAATCGTTTTTTATATCGCTGCTCATACCTTAATACCTGCCTGTTCCGGTACATCTCCGGGACTGGCTGCCCTTTGTCGGTTTGTTCATGTACTTTCTCATAGAATAGCAGTGTTTTTCTGGAATTGGAGTAATACAGGCCGTTTGGTTGAGGCAGCCGGTTAAAATATTGCAAGGTTCCCAGGTGATCAAAATATACAGATTTAGCATACTTCATGATGAAATTCTGAGCTACATCTATTCTGGTCACGGTTGCCCGATTCATCGGGAGGAAGAGGAGATCACTGAGTTTTTCAATCGCTAACCTGGTATCTCCTCTGCTCAATCCCTGGAAATTATCTCCCAGATACCACTTGCATAGGCTGCTATCTTTGATCTTTACTGCTCGCTCAGATACTCTCACTTTCAGTGAATCCAGATAACCGGATATTGAAACCTCTCCACCTTCAAAGGTGGTCATGTTTGGCCTTGTCAATCTGGCAGGGAGATCATGCAGGAGATCAACTCCCGGAGCCTCATCAACTCTTAATATCAAATCTATATTGTCATACATTGGTTACCGATTCAGTTACCAGAAACACATTAACATAGAGAAAGACAGAATCAGGGTGCAAACCTGCCCGGCTGCACCCTTGCTCTGGCCGGTTACGGTTGTAGTAACTTCACAATTTTTCTGCTCTCTTTCTGAGTATCTCAATTTCATGATCCAACTCTCCATCAAATAAGAGAATGTATAGGTTTCTCCGGTTATTCCTTTGCCCTCTTGCAATGAATAGCTCAATAATCCTGTAATCCTCTGAGAAGATCATGAGCAGTGCATCTCCTGTCCCTCTTACATCTCCATAAGCAAACAGGAGGGAAACATCAGGGACAAAAACACTGGAGATATTATCTCCTTTTGTTATTGCCTTATCTGGCCTGTCTTTCCCGGCAAATTTGAAATAGGGAGGCACATCTCCAAAGTAAAAGGATAAACCGCCCTTTCTGCTCTTTAACTTAATCTCAAAGGGTTCATATGATCCGGTGGAGGTGGTCACATCATACCGGGTCTTTGCTGCTCCTGGCAGATTCTCTCCTTTGTAGTAATCAGTTAGTATCATGACCGCCCTCCTGCCTTGTTCAGTGTTACATAAGTGGCAGCCTGGCACTCAATTTCCTCTTTTTCTGCCTGGTTCCTGAGTAGGTAGTTATCCAGCTCCTCCCGGTTGAAATAGATCATTTTCCCGTTTGGTTTGTAGTGAGGTATCCTCCCGGCACTGGTCAACTTGTACAGATATGACCGGGACAAACCAGCATACCGGGCAGCCTCATCAAAAGTCAAAACAGTCTTTTGATTGAGTAGGTTCATCTCCAGATTGTCGATCTTTTTCTCTAATCGGTTGAGCGTTTCAATCGTGTTAAATTCTTTACTCATTTGTTTTGTATTTTAGAGTGTGAAACAAATGAGCAGGCCTGCTCTTGAATGATTAATCAAAAGCAAAGATGAAGAAGAAAGTAAAGGATTGTAATTTAGAGAGGTTAAGATTAAACTGTCTTAATGTTTTCTAAGATTGTATTTATTGTTTTATACCCTCTTGGTTCAAATCCAGGGTCTTTGATTGCACTTAATGCAGTGGAGAGGTCTTGAGCTTTCAGGGACTTTTCACGGTTGTTTATGAATAGGTTGAATTTTTCAATGAGATTTTTCCATTGATCGGTAGTAATGAAAGTTTTGTGAAGCCGATCAAACAAGTATGCTATGAGCCTGTTAGAGGCTGTCCAGTGAATCGGACTACATTGGGTTAAGTCATTTGAAAAGATCGCTATAAACGTCTCTTTTGTTGTATCAGGATGAATATAACCAGCATCCCAAAGAGCATTCCATAAAGCCTCCTTTTGATCCTCAGACCCCCTCCAGACAAACGACCGTATCCCAGGCTGAAACTCTTTATCTAACTTCTCCTCCTCTATGTTGTAAAAATCCAGCAACCAGATAAAACAGTTATGATAACATTTTGCATTTTGATTGCTATTGATATTAGGGAGGCATTTCTGAATTTCAGAAAAGAAATATTTTTTTCTTTCTTTAATAAATACCTTGAGTTCATCCGGTGAGCTGTATTTTTTTTGTGCTTCAAATTTTTCAATCTGAAAATTGTAAAAATCTTTAACATCTGCCCGGTGGCATGTTTCAGGGCTGCACTCTTTTTCCTGCAAACAATCATTTTCAATCATGATACTGAATTTCTGGCAGCCGGTTGACTGCCTGTTTTTTTCTTTCATCAATAACTCTGAGGTACTTATCTACATGAGCAAGGCCGGAGTGTCCCAGAATTCCGGCAACGGTTTTTACATCGGTTCCACTGCTCAAGAGATTCACTGCTATTGAGTGCCGGGCAACGTGCCAGGTAATATGTTTCTCAATCCCTGCTTTGTTTTTCCATGTTTTAAGGCTCTGGAGGCAGCCTGTATGACTAGGCAGGGTAAATACTAGCTCATCTGGTTTGCCCTTACTCCCGACCATTGCACGGGCTGTCTGGTTAAGGTCTAATGTGTGGTTAGCAACTTTGGAAGTGTGCCGGGTTTTTGATTGTACATAATTGATCTTATTCTCATTGAGATCAATATTTTTCCATTGGAGAGCCTTCACATCAACAAATCGGAGGCCGGTATTAAGAGAAAAGAGAAAAGCTCTCTTTACTTGCTCATTGCCACATTTTGCACCGGCCAAAGCTTCAATTTCAGAAAATGTCAAAATGTCTTTTTTCAGTCCCTCCGGTTTGGTTACAGTGATATCTTTAGTAACATCCTCCCGGATCAACTTTTCCCGGACTGCCCTTTGTATGACAGTCCGGAATTTCTTAAAATAGTTTGCAATGGTTTCACCGTTCAAATGATCCTCAAGATATGTTTTGAAGTCCCGGCAAATCTGCTCATCCAGATTCTTAACAGGGAGGTATTTAAGATCCCTTTCTTGGATGAAAGTAGAGAAGTGAGTAAAGGCTCCTTTAACTAACCGTTCATCTTTATTTTTGTAGGTAGTGTAATAGTGTTTAAAATATGCCAGAAAATCAGTGTTTCTTTTGAATTTTGGAATAATGTCATAATCTGAGGAGGTTAACTCTATCTCTCTTTTTGCCCGGATACTCTCTGCCAACTCTTTCACCTTTTGGTTTTGTTCTTTCTCCTCCTGGGTTCTGGCCTTGACTTGATATAGTTTAAGAAACTCATACCGCCTCTTTTCACCGTGCCAGATATCCAGGTAGTAACTTTTCCGGCCTCCCGATATTGATTTTTTTCTGAGATAGACTGCCATTTACTTATCTTTGTTATTCACATTCTTTCCTATGTTACTACAAAGATAAGGCAAATAGAATATCGGGTAACAAATGAGTAACAAAAAAATACAAAACAAGGGAAAATAAGAGAAAATATACTATCTTTGAATCGCTGAAATAGCAAGTGTTTTCATGCCTTTGCCCAGATATTACTTTCATGTTGTGTTGCCATTCGGGCTACAAAAAAGACCTGTAATCACATTGATATACAGGTCTTTGCATTTTCTGAGGTAACAATATAGCAACAAACATTGCAGTTTTACACAAAATCTTCTGGAGTTGGAGGGGTGATATGCCTTCTATTTGGAATGAAGTATTGGGGTTTCGTTTTTATTTCTATAAGGATCTTTTTTTAGAATGCTACTTCATTTTACATTATAATTCAGTTTTCTCAATTTTCTCACGACTAAGTGAAGCGTTCATATCAAATATCGTTTGTGAATTACTACTATAATCATTTCCAAACCTTTTCCTATTTGATTCATTTAAATCAAAAAAAGGCCTTTCAGGTTCTGAAGTATCCATGTGAATAGCTTGGACTTTTGGTAGGATAAATTGAAGTATATCAACATAAATTTTCATCCTGTCTTTTGGATCAAGTTTTGTGAAGTCCTGTTTTATCACATCAAAATTTTCATTGATGAAATTCTCAATCATTTCTCTCAACTCTTGAGTTGTTTTATTTGGAGTGCCTCTCTCCCGGCCTCCGGTTTTATATCCTCTTGCCATTTGTCGATATTTTTATAGTATATAGCTTTGTTAATTCAATCCTGAAAAACATCCAATGGTTCACCATAACCTGGAAATACATTTTCCACTTTTGGAATTATATAGGGGAGCAATTTTGTGAGTAATTCCAATCGTTCTTTATTATCTAACTTTTCCAGTCGATCGGGGAGTGTTTCAAGTTCCTGGTAAATTATGTCTTTCAGTTTTGCTCTCAATTCTTTTGTCAATCGGTTTGGGGTGCCTGGCACCCTTCCACCTGTTTTTTGTCTCTTTGACATTATGTTTAAGGTTTCTAAATTAATCTACTTTAGATCGTTTATAAATAAAACCTAGCAGCCTCTTTCACTTTTTTATCCAGTTCCTGGATCACATCACTTGAGCAAGTCATCACATCGGACTTGCACGCCTCCTCAATCTGTCCCTTGAGATCATGAGCCTGCTTTTTTGTCAACTCTCTTTTTTTATAGGCCTCCCGGATTTCATTTATAACGGCCAACTCACCGCCTTTCTCCTGAATGTAGAAAAGAAGTGCCTGCCTAGCAAAGTCTTTTTTACCTTGTATCATGCTGTAATCTATTTGAATATCATTGATCTTTTTGATTCTTTCATATTCACTCCTCCACCGGTTCACCAGGTCAATATAAAATGCCGGATCATACAGGGTGCAGGCTCTTAATTCTGGCCGGTTGAAACATTGCAGTAATCGTTTTTTATATCGCTGCTCATACCTTAATACCTGCCTGTTCCGGTACATCTCCGGGACTGGCTGCCCTTTGTCGGTTTGTTCATGTACTTTCTCATAGAATAGCAGTGTTTTTCTGGAATTGGAGTAATACAGGCCGTTTGGTTGAGGCAGCCGGTTAAAATATTGCAAGGTTCCCAGGTGATCAAAATATACAGATTTAGCATACTTCATGATGAAATTCTGAGCTACATCTATTCTGGTCACGGTTGCCCGATTCATCGGGAGGAAGAGGAGATCACTGAGTTTTTCAATCGCTAACCTGGTATCTCCTCTGCTCAATCCCTGGAAATTATCTCCCAGATACCACTTGCATAGGCTGCTATCTTTGATCTTTACTGCTCGCTCAGATACTCTCACTTTCAGTGAATCCAGATAACCGGATATTGAAACCTCTCCACCTTCAAAGGTGGTCATGTTTGGCCTTGTCAATCTGGCAGGGAGATCATGCAGGAGATCAACTCCCGGAGCCTCATCAACTCTTAATATCAAATCTATATTGTCATACATTGGTTACCGATTCAGTTACCAGAAACACATTAACATAGAGAATGGCAGAAAATTAATATTCCAGAGGGGTATATTAAACCAAAACAGGGTGCAAACCTGCCCGGCTGCACCCTTGCTCTGGCCGGTTACGGTTGTAGTAACTTCACAATTTTTCTGCTCTCTTTCTGAGTATCTCAATTTCATGATCCAACTCTCCATCAAATAAGAGAAT
>Ga0268276_1004059_pt1 | contig 10663 bp, 11 predicted proteins | sample saktaG_4_FD_190145 | JGI IMG/M metagenome (GOLD analysis project Ga0268276, IMG submission 190145) | Saline water microbial communities from Sakinaw Lake, British Columbia, Canada - sak_2010_1_5_45m | ecosystem: Environmental > Aquatic > Non-marine Saline and Alkaline > Saline ...
AATAATCCATCGTATCTTACGTTGATTAAGCACCGCCATACTTTCACCAAAAGATGGTGGTGCCGTTAATTTCTTAGAGCGGACATTATATCGGGATAAGACACCATCACAATTACTCATGATAAATTGAATATATAAAAAACCCATGATTAAATGTAAGAAATAATACATGCAAACACCCAAATTTTCAATTTTTAATTCTTTTCGTACCCAAAATAGTTGTGCAAAACATGGATTATAAAAAACTTGGACTTAAAGCGGGACTTGAGGTTCATCAGCAACTAGATACTAAAAAATTATTTTCAAGAACACCAAGCACACTAAGCGATGAATTTGATTTTACTATTGAAAGAAAACTTCGGCCCGTTGCAAGCGAACTGGGAGAGTATGATAAAACTGCTCTTGATGCACACAAAAGAAACGAAACTTTTTATTATTCAGGAAAAAAAGAAAATATTTCACTAATCGAACTAGATGAAGAACCTCCGCAAGAAATGGATGAGGATGCACTAAAAACAATTCTTGAAGTATCCCTTTTGTGCAAGTCAACACCTGTGAACAAATTAGTTACTATGCGAAAAACTGTAATTGATGGATCTAATACAAGTGCATTTCAGAGAACTACTTTAGTTTCACTTGGAGGAGAATTAATTATTCCGACAACAGAAGAAAAGAATGGCCAGAAAAAAATTCGAATACAAACAATTATTCTTGAAGAAGATGCTGCTCGACCAATAAAAAAAGAGGATGGAAAAATATATTACAACTTAGACAGATTAGGTATTCCACTTATTGAACTTGCAACTGATCCTGATATTAGAACGCCAGAGGAAGCTGTTGAAACTGCTAAAAAAATTGGAGAAATAATGAGATTAACCTGTAGCACTAAAAGAGGAAAAGGAACTATCCGACAGGATGTTAATGTTTCAATAGCTGAAGGGAATAGATGCGAAATTAAGGGATGCCAGGATTTAGAACAAATAAAAACTGTTGTTGAGAAAGAAGCTGAAAGACAAGTTGATTTACTAAAGGTCAAAGAAATACTAAACAAAAAATTTAATGCTAATGAAAGAGAGGAAATATTTCAAAATGAAACTGAATTAACTAATTTATTTAAAAATACTGAATGCAAATTTGTTAAAGCAAAAACAGTATTTGGAATTAAATTAAACAAAATGAAAGGAATTCTAGGAGAAAAAGTTGGAGCAAAGAGATTTGGTTCTGAACTAAGTGCATATGCTAAAGCTACTGGAGTAAGCGGACTATTACATAGAGATGAATTGCCAAATTACGGAATCACACAAAAAGAAATTGATGAAATAGCAAAAATGCTAAAGTGCACAAGTGAAGATAATTTTGTTTTAATTGTTGCTGAAAAAGAAAGAGCAGAAAAAGCATTTGAGGCAATAAAAGCTAGAACTCAAATTGCATTTGAAAAAGTGCCAATGGAAACTAGAGGAGCACTCGAAGATGGTTCAAGCGAATACCAAAGACCAATTGCAGGAGAAGCAAGAATGTACCCAGAAACAGATATACCATTTAAAGAAATTGATCCAAAATATGTTAAAATTTTAGAAAAAGGATTACCAAAGAGTGTTAAAGAAAGAGAAGAATATTACACAAAATTAAAATTAAGCACTAATCACGTTGAAGAAATGAAATTGAATAACTTTGCTAGATTTTTTGAGGAATTGACTGCACAAGGAGCAAATCCAAAAGTTGCTGCTGGATTACTACTACAAACTTTAACTGAACTAAAGAGAAACAATGTAATGATTGAAAAAGTGAGTAATGAAGATTTGAGAAAATTATTAATTTTTGAAAGTAAAGGAAAAATTTCTAAAAATGATCTAAGTGAAGCTGTAACTGAAATGTCAAAAGGAAAAACATTAGAAGAAATAATTGCATCAAAAGAAAATAATAAAGTTGATACTAAAGAAATTGAAAAAATAATTAAAATGGTTGTAAAGAAAAATGAAGGATTAGTTAAAGCAAAAGGAATGGGCGCAATTGGGCCTTTAATGGGAGATTTAATGAAAGAAACTACTCTTAAAGGAGTAGATGGAAAAATACTTAGTGAATTATTGAAAAAAGAAATAATTATTGTAAAAAACTAAAAAGGAAATGATGAAAATGACTGAAATTGAAAAAAAGATTTGGCCCAAATATTTTGAAGCAATACTCTTAGGAAAAAAGAATTTTGAAATAAGACTGGCTGATTTTGAAACAAAAGAAGGAGATATTTTAATTTTAAAAGAATACAATCCTGAAAACAAAAAATACACAGGAAGAGAACTGAAAAAAGAAATTACTTACGTTGCAAAAATGAACAAATTAGATAAATTCTGGACCCGGGAAGAAATTGAAAAACATGGAATACAAGTAATCGGATTTAAATAAATCCACTTTTTAGAGCATTCCTCTTGCGCCTTTCTTTATTTTTCTAAAACATTTCTTGTGGAAAAATTGCCCGCCCCACTTCTTATCACAGGGAGATTTGCCACACAAAGAACAAGCTTCTTCATATTTACCAACAGGAACTTCTTCCTCTTGTCCTTTTGTTTCTTCTTTTTTCTTAAAAATATTTAAATCCATAAAAATACCCCTCTTAAATTGTGTCCAATAAATAACGTTACTTCTCAAGGCTCAATCCAAGTATCTTCACCGCTTTCTTCAAACTTCTTTTTGAATTATCATGAGTAAGCATTTTTATTGCCTCGCTAGGAAAGCACCATTTAAAATCATCATGCTCCAAAACAACTTTCCCATCAACAACAGGCTGATTATCAAAATTAATTCTATTATTACTTGAAACTCTTATAACATAATTTTGTACATGAACATTCTTACCAGTAATCTTATTTAGAAAATAATATTCATCAACTTTTCCAATCATTTCAAATTTTGGAATACCGGTTTCCTCTAAAAGTTCTCTACCAATAGCTATTTCTATCTTTTCCCCTTCCTCAATTCCGCCCTTAGCAAATTCCCAACCAGACCAATTCAATACCCTGTGAAGAAGTAAAAACTTCTCCCCATCAAAAGTAATTATCCCAACAACATTACGCTCAGGCAAAACAGGAGTATTATTTGAAGATTGCCTCTTTTTTTGTAAATTTCTTTCAGGATACATCATTAGAATAGAACAATCAAACCAATAAAAAACTTCCTACTAAAGAAAAAAAGCACCCACTAGCAATACTTAAATACAACCAAAACCTAAGTCTAAGCATGAAAACTAAGCCAAAACAAAGAAAACTTGCCAGAACAAGTACAACAAAACTACCTGAAATAAAAATGACTAAACCTAAAACTAACTATCCAATGCTCATAGCAATAAGCTTAGTTGTAATTACCTTTATTCTGACTTTATTATATTTTGATAGCTTACCAGACAATATAATTACACACTGGAACTTAAACGGAAATGCTGACGGATACACTCAAAAAGGATTTGGACTTTTCATAGTACCTTTAATGATTTCCGGATTAATAATTTTACTATATTTTATACCAAAAATTGATCCACTACAGAAAAATATAAATGAATTCAGAACCGAATATCACACATTAATTGCGGTAATATGCGGATTTTTTTTGTATTTACAAATAGTAATAATAACCTTAAATTTAGGAATGAATTTTGATATAAGAATTTTACTAAGCCCAGCTTTTGCAGTTTTAATATACTCAACAGGAGTACTCATAAGAAAAGCAAAAAGAAATTTCTTTATAGGAATAAGAACGCCTTGGACAATGAGCAGCGATAGTGTTTGGAATAAAACACACAAAAAAGCAGGACAATTATTCAAAGCAAGCGCAATACTTTCTTTAATAGGTTTATTTATTCCTGAAATGACATTTTTCTTTATTATAGTTCCCCTTTTGTTAGCATCTTTAGGCGTAATAATCTACTCATATTTCGAATACAAAAAAGAAACTAAAAATTAGATTATTAATTAATAACCCACTCTTTAATGTTATTAAATAAGTGATTGTGATGTCAAAAGTTTATTTTGTTCCCATCAAATCCTACACAGAAACTCAAAAAATAAGTGAAAGCGCAAAAAAACTCTTAGAAAAAATTCAAGAAGAAAACAATATGCTTGATTTTAAGAAAAAAGTTTTAATCAAAGTTCATTTTGGAGAAGAGAATAATTCTACTTTTATTGAATCAAAAAATTTTTTAGGAATAATTGATTATTTAAAAGAAAAAAAAGCAAAAGCATATTACACAGAAACAAATGTGCTTTACAGAGGAAAAAGAACAAAAAAAACTGATCACTTAAAAATTGCAGAAGAACACGGCTTCACCCAATTACCAATAATTATTGCTGACGGAGAAATTGGAGAAGATTATGAAGAAGTGGATATTTCAAATACAAATGCAAAACACTTTAAAAAATGCAAAATAGGAAAAGAAATTGCAAAACAAGAACAATTAATTGTTCTTGCACACTTCAAAGGACACATGCTCGCAGGTTTTGGTGCCGCAATTAAACAACTCTCAATGGGCTGCGCTGCCAGAGGAGGAAAACTTGCAATGCACGCACAATCAAAACCAATTCTAAATCCTCTTGAATGCAAAAAATGTCACACTTGTGTAAAAAACTGCCCAACAGATGCATGCCGAATTGATAATTTAATCCCACATATTGATTATTCAAAATGTATTGGATGCGCAAAATGCATTGCAGTATGCCCGTTTGGAGCAATACACATAAATTGGGCAAGTACTCTTCCTAATGAATTTTATGAAAAACTAGTGGAATATGCCTTTGCTGCACAAAAAGGAAAAAAAGTAGTTTATATAAATTTTATTTTTAATATAACAAAAGAATGTGATTGCCATGGACAAAAACAAAAACCAATTGCAAAAGATATTGGAATACTTGCTTGCATAGATCCAGTTGCAATAGATAAAGCAAGTTTAGATTTAGTAAGAAAAAAAGAAGGAAAAAAACTTTTTGGTGGAGACCACACACTAGATTATGCCGAAAAAATTGGACTCGGAAGTAAAAAATATGAACTAATCGAACTGTAAATAAAAGCTTATTAATTACAAAAACTTATCATCTGTCATGCCAAAACCTAAGAATAAAATTAATAATAAATTAATTTTAAAAAAACCCAATAATGAAATTAAAAAATCAACTAATTCAGTAAAAATTTTTGGCTTTGCTTCACTTTTGAATGATTTAGGCGCAAATTTAATTTACCCAATTTGGCCACTATTTTTAACAACTGTTCTTGGGGCAAACATGTCAATATTAGGATTAGTTGATGGACTTGGAGACGCGTTAGTTTCACTTTCACAAGCGGCAAGTGGTTATGCTTCTGATCGATTAAAAAAAAGGAAAATATTTATTTGGCTCGGATACTTTTTTGGATCTATATCAAGATTAGGTTATGCAGTAACCACCACTTGGCAAATGATAATACCTTTTCGAATACTTGATAGATCTGGTAAAATACGTGATTCTCCAAGAGACGCAATTATTGCAGATGAATCCAACAGAACAAACAGAGGAAAAAATTTTGGAATAATAAAAGGAATGGACAAATTTGGGGGAGTATTAGGAATAATTTTGTGTATAGGGGTTGTAAATTTAATAGGCTACCAAACATTATTTTTACTCGCAGCAATCCCTTCATTAATCAGCGTAGCATTGGTAATTTATTTCATAAAAGAAAAAAACAAACCCGAGACAAAATTATACCAAGGAATTAAAATCAGTAAATTAAGTAAAAATTATAAAATATTCTTAATTCTAAGCTCAATATTTGCACTAGGTTCATTTAGTTACTCTTTTTTGATGGTATTCGCAAACAAAGCAGGATATGAAATAACATTCATCCCAATATTTTATTTACTTTATGTATTATTCGCAGCGGCATTTTCTTTACCTTTTGGAAAACTATCTGATAAAATTGGGAGAAAAAATGGAATGTATATAGCACTAATTCTTTGGGCTCTTGCATGCATAACATTTATTTTTATTAATACTTGGTGGGCAATACCACTAACCTTTATCATTTATGGATTACACGAAGCCGCACTTGCCCCAATACAATCCACTTTTGTTAGCGAACTTGCACCAAAAAAATTCAAAGCAAGTGCATTAGGAGGATTTCAAATGTGTATTGGTTTATGTGCACTCCCCGCCTCATTAATTGCAGGAATATTATGGGACACAATGGGAAAAACAACCCCTTTTATTTTATCTTTATTCTTAACTTTAATTGCAATAATTATACTTCACTTTGTAAAAGAAACTAAATAAAACTTAAAATTTATTAAAAAATTAAATAATTAAAAAAATATCCTAATTACCCTTCTTAAAAAAGCCTAAACCGATAGGTTCAAATACCCCAAATTCTTTATTCTAATAACATGAGCCTATTCAAAAAAGAGAAACTCAGCCCTAAGCGAGCAAAAGATATTGTTAGAATACTTGCAAAATATGGATTTGAATTTGTTTCAGAAAACACAAGATTAGGAAGAAAAATTCCTTTCATTAGAAAGAAAAATGAAATAGTTAAAGTATACAATTCATACGAAAGAGCAAGAATGGTTCTTGAAGAACTCGGACCAACATTTGTAAAATTAGGACAAATTTTAAGTACAAGACCTGATTTAATTGGACAACCATTTTCTCACGAATTATCAAAATTACAAGAAGAAGTTGCTCCTTTTCCTTATATTGAAGTAGAACAACAGGTAAAAAGAGAATTAGGAAAAACTATTGAAGAAACATATAAATCATTTGAGAAAAAACCCTTTGCTTCAGCATCAATAGCACAAGTTCATCGAGCAATTACAAAAGAAGGAAAACAAGTTGTAGTGAAAATACAAAGACCAAATATTGAAGATAAAATAAAACAAGATGTCCAAATAATGCACTATATTGCAGAACTTGCTCAAAAACACAATCATAATTGGGAAGAATTAAAATTACCAGAAATAGTTGAAGAATTTGAGAGAAGCATAATAAAGGAGCTAAATTTTGAGCTTGAAGGAAAAAACATAATGCGATTTACTGAAATGTACAATGATGATTCAAAAATTGTTATCCCAACTTACCAACCAGAATTATCTTCCAAAAGAATAATTACAATGAGTTACATAAAGGGAGTTCCATTTACAGAATTAATTGAAGGAACAAACTCCACGGGCTTTGATAAACAATTACTTGCAAAAATCGGAGCAGAAGCATACTTCAAACAAGTTCTAGTATACGGATTTTTCCATGCTGATTTACACCCAGGCAACATGCTTGCAATGAAAGGAAACAAAATGGCTTTTGTTGATTTTGGAATGGTTGGATGGATTGAAGAAGAAAGCATAAATGATTTGTCAAAATTATTTATTTATCTAATAGATTGTGATGTGAAAAACATAATTAACCAATTAGCAATAATGAACTTAATTGATGACAGCACTAACATTGAAAACATGAAAATGGAAATTTCAGACCTTATGCAGAGTTACTACGGACTTGATTTAAAAGAAATTAAGTTAGGTGAAACCGCAACTCAATTAATGTTACTTTTGACAAGATACAAAATAAGAATTCCAAAAGAATACACAATGTTAAGTAGATCTCTTTTACTTGTTGAAGGCACCGCACAAAAGCTTGATCCAACTTTTAATGCAGTTAATACATTCAAGCCTTACGCACAAAAACTGGCTGCCCAAAAATTAAATCCTAAAAAGATACTTGACAAACTTAAAACTGAAATACTTGAAATGGAAGGAATGACTAGAATAATTCCTAGAACCATAAGAAACATTCTGGCAAAAATTGAAGGCGGAAAAATAAAACTAGAATTTGAACACAAAAATCTTGATACTTTTGCCCACGAACTGGAGCACATAACAAACAAAATAGTAATGGCAATAATAATTGCAGCCCTTATTATTGGTTCATCTCTTGCAATGACTGCAAACGACAGCATACATATATACGGACTTCCAACCCTATCAGTAATAGGATTTATTGTAAGTGCAATATTAGGAATATTGCTTATAATTAGTTCAATGAAAAAAGTTGAAATAAATTGAAGGTGAAAAAATGAGTAAGAAACAAAAAATAAGCGGATTTGATGAGAAGCAAGTTGAAAAAGTTATTGCAGAAGCAACAAAACTCGGACTTGGACTTGCAATAATCAGCAAAGATGCTTTAGAAAAGACAATCAAAAGTGTAAGTAAAAAACAAAACGTTTCAGAAAAAGATGCAAAGCAAGCGGTATCAAACCTAGTTGCAGCATCAAAAAGAAAAGAAAAAGAACTGGAAAATAAAATAAAAAATGCTGTAAAAAAAGCAAAAGAAAAAAGTCCAGTAGTAACAAAAAAAGAAGCGGATTTATTGAAAGCCGAAATAGCAAGACTTAAAGCTAACGCTAAGAAAAAAAGAAAGTGATACTCTAAAAAGTATCACTCTTTTTTTAAAAAAAAACCAATTCTAATAATTAAAAAAAATGGAAGATTTTAAATGATTCAAGAAATTGTTTCAAAAAATGGAAAAATTATTCCAAGCGAAAGCGCATCTATTGCAATTGACAATATTGAATTCAGTTATGGTTATGGAGTATATGAAACTATTAAAGTTCGAAATAAAATTATTTATTTTCCAAAAGAACATATTTTGCGTCTTTTTGAATCAGCATCAATTATCAAACTAACTCATCAATTCACTCAAAAACAAATAATTAAATTTTTAAAAGACTTTTCAAAAGAAATACAAAATGATTCATACAATGTTAAAATTCAGTTAATGGGAACTAGTGAACCAAAAAATGCAAATATATACATTTTTGCTACTTCTCCACTTTTTATTACAACAAAAATGAAACACAATGGAGTTAAAACAATTTTAATTCAAGGGGAACGACAATACCCAAAAGCAAAAACACTAAACATGCTCACAAGCTACTTAGCTTACAAAGAAGCAAAAAATAATGATGCATATGATGCATTACTTTTTGATAAAGACGGATTTGTGCATGAAGGAACAAGAGCTAATTTATTTTACACAGATGGAATAACAATTTTTACCCCTCCAAAAGAAACTGTTCTTGATGGAGTAACACAAAATACGGTTATTGAAGCACTAAAAAAATTAAAAATTAAAGTGGTTGAAAGAGCCCTAAAAAAAGAGGAATTAAATTCATTTATTGGATACTTTTTGACAAGTACTTCAATAAATATTCTGCCAATCACTTTTATTGATTCTAATCAATTTTCAATCCCGCCAATCATAAAAAAAGCAATACAAATATATGATGAATATTTACAAGAATATGTTAAACAACAAAAATCTATTTAATTAGATAAAAAGGACGCTAAAATAGCCCCTCCCAGATTCGAACTGGGGTCTATACCTTACTCCAATAAACACAACTTCTTTGCTAGTTTTTATTAAAAACTACCAGAGGGTATTATCCTTGGCCACTGGACGAAGAGGCTAATAAAATAAATCTTCAAGCAAAATCCTTTTAATTGGGTGTTTGAACCCAATTTTTTCTGCAAAAATCAATTTATTTTTACCAGATTTTACTGAGATAGTGTACAAAGGAAAGTACTTTGCATCCTTAATCCAAACATTTAACCCCGTGTTTATGTTCATGCCCAAAAGTACTTTTTTAACTTGCTCAGCCATTATTTTACTTACTGTCGAATATTTAACTGCCCCATTAGTTATTGTCCCATCAGAATCAAATAAACCTTGGATTAAGGCACATTTTATTTTATCAGACCCATTAAGCAATTTACTAGGAAACTCTATTTTATGCGCTTTTCTCCCAATATGCAAGCCGAAATAGTTACTAATAAAGAGATAAATTATTTTTGAAGATATTGTTGACTCGAAACAATTCTTTTTTCTTTGACTATTAATTGGCTGAATTCCAACTTCTTTTTCTATTAACTCATTAAAAATTAATCTATGTTGAAGATTATCAAAATACACCCTAATCACCCATCTCTTTTTCTTATTACTATTTCCACTTAAAGTCCCATCACCAAGTATTATGCCAATAATGTAAGCCAAGTCTTCAGAAATAGTTAAAGGGAATTTCACTTTATGAGGAGAGTATTTACAACTAAATCTTAAATCACTTAAGCTCAACTTTGATTTAATGGAGTTACACAAGCCATCAGGACATAATCTAACTAATTTTTTTAATTCACCAACCGAAATTGGCTTTCTACCGCTCGGCCATTCTTTTAATTTAGTATATTTTATGTTAAGTTTCTTGGCAACAAAAGAAGAAGTAAGACAATTTAAAATCTCTTTTATTTCAAAAGAGGCACCATGAACAAAAACCCCTTCATTCAACCAAGTATTGGACTCATCAAAAATAGAAAAATTATTTATCAAAAATAACTTATTTAAATATTTAAATTCTTTTTGAGAGTAAATTGCCGGCGTAACATCTAATAAAAAGCATTTTTTTGAATTAATAAGACTTTTAGACACATAAGTAAACAATTAGTCAAAATGAAGCACTATAAGTAGCAATTTAAAGCTTTCCCAAAACTAATTTTTTAATAGAGAGTACTTTATAGGGGCGGGTAGCTCAGTTGGTTGGAGCACACGACTGATAATTAAAGTATCAGCAATCGTGCGGTCAGGAGTTCAAATCTCCTCCTGCCCACTAA
>Ga0268276_1004061_pt1 | contig 10646 bp, 8 predicted proteins | sample saktaG_4_FD_190145 | JGI IMG/M metagenome (GOLD analysis project Ga0268276, IMG submission 190145) | Saline water microbial communities from Sakinaw Lake, British Columbia, Canada - sak_2010_1_5_45m | ecosystem: Environmental > Aquatic > Non-marine Saline and Alkaline > Saline ...
GTAAAAACTGGGGTTGGTTTTATGCGGCTTGTGCTATTTTTAGCTGGAGTTTAAATTTCCATTTTAGTTTATTGGTTTTGACTCCTTTAATACTGATTGCTTTTTTCTTTGTTGTCAGAAAAAACAAGAATCTTTTACTAAAATTAATCATCAGTTTGTTTTGCCTTTTAGTTTTTGTTTCCCCTTTGTTTCTTTTTGAAATCCGCCATCATTTTTCTATCACTTTAAATATTTTTCGTTTTCTATCAAGTAATAACGATGGGGCCGTATCTTTATTTTCTCGTTTGGGGATGTCTTTAAAAGATATTTTCCGGGTTCCTTGGTTTCTTTTTAACGGACATTTATTAAACGGAGTGGAGTCTGTTAATCCATCATCAATTGTCTTGCTTGATAAATTGCCACTCTTTAAAATTAAGGCTTCCCTTGTAGAGAATTTTTATCAAGGCCTAAACTTTTTAATTGTTTTACTAATACTCTTGATGGCAATTGTTTCGACGGTAAACAAAAAAATTATTAAGGAAAGAATAGGTTTTTATTTAATTTTAGCCTGGTTTCTTTTTGGTATTGGTTTGCGACTTATTTTACCACCAACTTCATTTTATTATTATCAATATAATTTTTTGTTTCCGGCTGTCTGCCTTCTTTTAACTAACCTTTTTTATTTTTTGTTAAAAAAGAAAAGTGGTTTATTTTTAACATCCTTATTGGTTTTGCTAATAACTGTCTTTAGCTTTCGGAGTTTTCTTGGACTTCCGAAAAGTTTAAAGAGTGAACTTTTTTTCCAACCAGCTGTCAAGATTATTGCCAATGATTTTTTTAATAACGGCCCCGATGATTACGTTGTTGCTGCAAATAATTCCGATCCCCAACGGTGGGATCATAATGGCTTAGAATACCGCTATTTTTTGGAAGCCTATTTTAAACTCCCTGTTAGCCATTGGGAAGTGGGAGATTATCAGCAGGCAAGAGTTTTATATTTGGTTGATGAAGGTGATTTGAAAGAACCATTAAAGCTTGGAGGGATGGAAATGGAAGCCTTTGCCCCTAAGAAAATTGATAAAGTTTGGCAGGTGGGAACCGGCCAAAAGATTTATAAAATGACAAAATGAAAAAGATAAAAAAGTTTTTCACTAAAAATTGGGAATTAATTTTGCTTTTGCTTTTTGTTTTAGTTGCTTCTTTCTTGCGTTTTAACCATATTTTTACCTTGAATTTTTTTACCTATGATCAAGCCAGAGATGCCTTGTTTGTTAAAAGGATGATTGTTGACGGGCAATTCCGCTTGTTGGGGACGCAGACTTCATTGCCGGGGATGTATTTGCCCCCTTTTTATTATTACACTCTTGTTCCAATTTTATGGCTTTCAAGATTGAATCCGGTTGGTATTGATTTTTATTCTGCTTTAATTGGGGTTTTAACGATTCCTTTAATTTGGTTTGTAGCCAATAAAATTTTTGGCCGGCCAGCGGGAATTTTTAGCGCCGGTCTTTTTGCGGTTTCCCCTTTGGTGGTGGAATTAACCCGACGGGCTTGGAACCCCAACACTTTGCCTTTTTTTATTCTGGTGGCTTTTTGGTTTGTTTATCTTTATTATCAGAAAAGAAAAACCAAAGATTTTCTTTTAGCTTTTGCCTTTTATGGTTATTGTTTAAGTTTGCATTTTGGGGCTTGGTTATTAATCCCTCTTTTTGTTTTTACCTGGTTTTTCTTTTTGGTTAAAAACAAAAATATTTGGGGTCTTTTGGGGAGCTTGGGAATAATTTGTTTTTTTGTTTCCCCTTTATTGTTTTTTGAATTACGTCATCATTTCTTTTTAACTTCTCAGGCCAAAATTTTTTTCTTTGACGGCGGCCATCTTGGCCTTAAAGGAACTGGTTTTTTGGAAACAATTCTTTCCTCTTTGGTGGCTCTTTTTACGATTTTAATTTCCGGAAAGATTATGGTGGGGTATGGCGCGCCTTTGGAATTTTCCGGGAAGCTTTCTGAATTTTTCCGTTTTGCCCAACCCATTTCCGTGGTCGCCCAAAAGCCTTTTTCTTTATCATGGCAGTGGTGGGGCTTTGCCATCTTTTTGGCGATAATCTTTTTAAGTGTTTGGCTTTTTCTTAAAAGAAAAGAAAGGAAGAAATGTCAGCAATTAGTTTTACCTTTAGCCCTGGTTTGGGTTTGGATTATCTGGGGGATTTTGGCCTCACATTTTTACACCGGCAAATTTTTCTTCTTCTACTATCTTTTTGTTTTTCCGGCTCCTTTTTTGCTTTTCGGTTTGTTTTTCAAACAATTATGGCAAAAAAATATTCTCAGACCGGTTTTGCTTTTGGTTTTTTTCTTAATCATCGCTTTTCATCTTCATTACACCACTGTTTTTAACAAGGAATGGAGAGATATTAATGATTTAAAAAATGTGGCCCAAACCATCAGTAAAAATATTAATCAAGATGAATTGTTTAATATGGCCACGATTCAAAAAGAAGCTGACAGGTGGGATCGCAACGCCGTTGATTATCGTTTCTTTGTGGAAGCCTTTGGCCAAAAAAGAGCTTTGGATTGGTATCCGGAAGATTATGAAAAAGCCAATATTCTTTTTGTCGTTGATGAAACTGGCCAGACTGATGTTTTGAGCTCTAATATTATGGAGATCTTAAAGTTTGGTCCTAAAAAGATTATTGGCCGTTGGGAGCTGTCGAAAAATATAGTAATCTATAAGTTAGGAAAGTTATGAAAATTGCTTTAATCGGCTACGAGGCGAATATCAAAAACCGGGTTGGCTCCAACCAATATGCTTTTGAACTGATGAAAGCTCTTTATGAGTTAGACCGGAAAAATCAATATACCGTTTTTTTACCGACCCCACCTCTGTCTGATTTACCCAACCCAAGATCTAATTGGCAATACAAAGTGGTTGGTCCGAAAAAATTCTGGAATCTTTTTGGTTTGCCTTTAGCTTTGTGGCAACAAAAACCCCGACCAAACATTGTTTTTAACCCTGGCCATTATTGTCCGTTGGTTTTTCCCGCTCCTCTGGTTGTTTCCATCATGGATTTGGGCTATTTGCGCTACCCTGGGCATTTTACCAGAAAAATTTATTGGAAATTAAAGTTTTGGACAGCCGTTTCAATTAAAAGAGCTAAACATCTTTTAACTATCTCCCAGGCTACCAAGAATGATATAATTAGGGAGTACGGTTTAAGGCCAGAAAGGATAACCATTGCTTATCCCGGCTATGACCAAAGCAAATTTAAAATTGAGAATAGGGAAACAAAGATTGAGAAGATAAAAAAGAAATACAAGATTAATGGTCGTTATCTTTTGTTTTTAAGTACCTTAAAACCCAGTAAAAACATCGAAGGTTTATTAGAAGCTTTTAAATTATTAAAGAAAAAGGATTTAAGCTTGGTAATTGCCGGCAGAAAAGGCTGGCTGTTTGAGAAAATCTTTGAGAAAGTTAAAGAACTGGCTTTAAAAGACAGAGTGGTTTTTACTGATTTTGTTGAAGAAGAAGATCTGGCCTCTTTGATGGCCGGAGCCGAGGTTTTTGTTTTACCGAGTTTTTGGGAAGGTTTTGGTATTCCGGTTTTGGAAGCCATGGCCGTGGGGACGCCGGTGGTGGCTTCTCGAGTTGGCAGTTTGCCGGAAATTGTTAATGGGGCCGGAATTCTGGTTGATCCTTATAAGAAAGAATCAATTGCTAATGGAATTAAAGAAGCCCTTAACAAGAAAGAAGAGCTGGTGAAAAAAGGGTTAGAACAAAGTCGTCAGTTTAATTGGCTTGACTGTGCTGAAAAAGTTATTAAAGTTTTAGAAAAGGAAGGAAATAAAAATGTTTAAAGATAAAACAGGCAAGGAATTAAGTTTCAATGAAGCTTTGCCTAAAATTCAAAAAAGAATACAAACAATTTTTTTGGAATTTCAGTTAATGCTTTTGCGCTGGACAGGCTGTGTGCCTTCTCATTCTTGGCGAAAATTTGTTTATGAACTGGCTGGAATAAAGATTGGTCAAGGTTCCACTTTCCATATGTGGGCTAATTTTTTTCAGCCAAAAAATATTCAAATTGGCGAGGATACCGTTATTGGCGATCATTGTTTTCTGGATGGACGGGCTCGGCTAAAAATTGGCAGCCATACCGATATCGCCTCACAGGTTTTAATCTACAATTCCGAACATGATGTTAATGATCCAGATTTTAAGGCCCAAGAACAGCCGGTGGAAATTGGGGATTATGTTTTTATTGGGCCTCGAGCCATTATTTTACCGGGGGTTAAAATTGGCAAAGGAGCCATTATTGGCGCCGGAGCCGTGGTCACCAAAAATGTCTTTCCGGGAAAAATTGTCGGGGGAGTTCCCGCCCAAGAGATTGGCTCAAGAAATTTAAAAGATTTCCATTATCGTTTAGGGCGGGTCAGTTTATTCCAATAAATAATTTTTATGAAAAAATGGTTGAAAATTACAATTGCCGTGGTTTATCTTTTAGGAATTGCTTATCTTGTTTTACCCGAGCCAGTTATTCCCAATCTTCCTGGGGCTTTAAAATCAATTGAGCCAGGGGACACCACCCAAATGCCTGGGGTTTGGGCTTATTACACCAATCTTTCCCGCCGTGAAGCCGTTGATTTTTACAAAGAAGCTTTCAGCAAGAGCTCCTTTTTAAAAATTCCCCTGCCAACTTACATTTTAAATCATCCGCCGGAATATGCCCGGGAAACCATCAGAGCCACTCAGCAAAGCAATTTTTATGAAGAAATTGTTCATCCTTTAAGAGAATCACTTTTTGTTAATGGTTGGATCCCCAAAGAAGATAAAGTCTATTTAGCAAGGTCGTTAGAACCGATGACCGAATTTATCATTGATGGCCAAAATTTTTCTGCCAAAATTACCCTTTACCATGTTCGTTCTACAATCTGGGCTAGAATTCTGATTTGGACGGGAATTATTAGCCTCATTATCATGATTATTATGGCCTTTAGGGCTATCATCCGTTCTCCATGGCTGAAAAAAAAGTAGACAAGTCTGTTTCCATTATTATTCCTTCATGGAATACCAGGGAACTTTTGCGGCAATGCCTCAAAAGTTTAATTTCCAATTTCCAATTTCCAATTTCCAATTTCGAAATCATTGTGGTTGACAATGGTTCAACTGATGGCTCGCCAACGATGGTGGCCAAAGAATTTCCTCAGGCTAGATTGATTAAAAACAAAAAAAATCTTGGTTTCGGCGCAGCCAACAACCAAGGGATGAAAACGGCCACTGGTGATTATCTTTTGCTTTTAAACTCCGATACTGTGGTTGGCAAAGACGCGCCTTTGAAAATGGCCACTTTTTTGGCTGAAAATCCACAAGTTGGCGCAGTCGGCTGTCGCTTACTGAATTCGGATGGAAGTCTGCAATCTTCAGCCGGCCCTTTTCCTAGTTTAGGCGTTGTCTTTGTCATGCTTTTTTGGGAACATTGGTTGAAAAATTTGGTAAGATCTTCTTTTAAAAAGACTATCGAAGTTGACTGGGTAATGGGAGCGGCTTTAATGGTTCGTCGAGAAGTAATTAAGAAAGTTGGGCTAATGGATGAGGGAATTTTTATGTATATGGACGAAGTGGAATGGTGTTATCGGATTAAAAAAGCGGGTTTTAAAGTAATGTTTTATCCAGGGGCAGAAATTGTTCATTTGTTTGGGGGGAGCTCTCAAACCGGACGGAAAGATCCTATTTTAAATATTTACCGAGGACTTCTGTATTTTTACCGAAAGCATTATCCTTCCTGGCAGCTATCCATTCTCAAGACTATGTTAAAATTAAAAGCAGTTATTGCCTTCCTTTTAGGGAAGCTGACGGGTAATCATTATCTTAGAGAAACTTATGCTGAAGCATTTAAAATTACGAGAGATTAATCTTTTATCACTAGGGGTTATCGCCCTGCTTCTTTTCATTCCGATTTATCCCAAGTTTCCCACCTTTAATGTGACCGGAACTTATGTGGCCATTCGGGCCGAGGATTTTGTGGTCGTTTTTGTTTTATTGCTTTGGTTTGTAAACCAAATCCGCCTTGGTTTTCCAAGCTTAAAAGACAGAGTCGGTAAAATGATTCTTCTTTATTGGTTGGTTGGCTTTTTGTCTTTGCTAAGCGCTCTTTTTATCACCAAAAACATTGTTCCCCATATTGCCTTTTTGCATTTCTTAAGAAGGATTGAATACATGTCTTTGTTTTTTGTTGCCCTTTCTTCAGTCAGGTCAATTCAAAACGTCAAATCTTATGGTTTGGTTCTCTTCTTAACGACTGTCGGAATAATTGTCTACGGTCTGGGACAGAAATTTTTTGGCTGGCCAGTGGTTTCCACCATGAATGAAGAATTTTCCAAGGGCATGATCTTGAGATTAACCGAATGGGCGAGAATTAGTTCCACCTTTGCCGGCCATTATGATTTGGCGGCCTTTTTAGTGATGATTTTGTCAGTTACAGTCGGCTTTTTCTTTGGGATTAAAAACAAGACCAAAAAGATTTTGATTCTCTTGATTGGTCTTGGCTCTTTTTATCTTTTAATCTTAACGGCTTCCAGAGTTTCCTTTGTTGCCTATTTGATCGCCATTGTTTTTGTCATGGTTGGCTTGAAAAAATATTGGTGGGTTGGTCCTGTTTTGGCCTTAAGTATTACCGGCATGCTTTTGTCAGAAGATATTACCCAAAGATATGCTTTGACTTTTAATATTGACCTTTCCGCCCTCTCAAGCAAAATGCCTAAGATGAGAACTCTTAAACCAACACCGACGCCAACCCCTTTACCTTTGCCTCAGGTGACCAGCAAGCCAATCAAAGTTGTGGGTGGCGGCAAGGCGCGGCCAACGCCCACACCAACCCTAGAAGCCACGGTTGCGGCCGAGCTTGAAGAATGGAAGCCAACAACAGAATTGTCAGTTCAATACTCAAGTGGCATTAGATTTAATGTTGAATGGCCGCGTTCTTTACGGGCTTTTGCCAAAAATCCCCTTTTGGGAACTGGTTTTTCTTCCGTCACTTTGGCGACCGACAATGACTATTTAAGATTATTGGCGGAAACAGGATTACTTGGTTTTATGGCTTTCTTTCTAATTTTTTTAGAGATTGGCCGGCGGGTTATCGGCTTTGTCAGATGGGCCAAACCGGGATTGGAAAAATCATTGGTTTTGGGACTTTCAGGTGCGGCCATAGGTTTGTTAGCCAACGCTGTTTTTATTGATGTTTTTGAGTCTTCCAAAATTGCCTTTATCTTTTGGCTTTTAATGGGTTCTTTGGTTGGTATAATGAAAACAGCGAAAGAAAATGCTTAAAAAAAACTTTGTTAACATGATTCTTCTTTTTTTAATTCTTGCTTTGGCTTTGGTTTTACGCCTTTATAAAATTAATATTCCTTTAGCTGACCATCATTCCTGGCGTCAGGCTGACACGGCAGCCGTCGCCAGAAATTTTATCAAAGAGGGTTTTGATTTTTTTCACCCTCGGATTGATAACATGATTCCTTTAATTGCTGGCGGGACTTTTAACACGCAGCGCTATTTCTTTGTTGAACCGCCGCTTTACCAGAGTGTTGTGGCTCCTTTCTATTACTTTTTTGGCATTAAAGAATCTTTAGCCCGCTTGGTTTCCATTGGTTTTTTCTTAGGCTCAATTATTCTTCTTTATCTTTTAACCAGCAAAATGATTAATCATAAGGTGGGTTTATTAACGGCCTTTTTTATGGCGGTTTTGCCTTACAGTATCTTTTTTACCCGGATAGTTATGCCAGAGCCCATGATGCTTTTTGCCTGTACAGGAATGCTTTATTTTTTCTGGCAGTGGTTGGAAAAACCAACTAAATGGGGCTATTTTTTAGCGATTTTCTTTACGACTTTTGCGCTTTTGATAAAAACTTTTCCTTTGTTTTTGCTTTTGCCGATGATTTACTTGGCTTGGCAGAAATTACGTTTTGGCTTCTTAAAAGAGAAAAAAATTTGGCTTTTGGTGATAATCGCGATTTTGCCTTTAATCGCCTGGCGTCTTTGGGTGGCTAGATTTCCTGAAGGAATTCCCGGTAATCTTTGGCTTTTTAATCAGAATGTGATTCGTTTTCGGCCGGCTTTTTTCCATTGGATTTTTGCCGAAAGAATCGGCAAAATGATTTTGGGTTATTGGGGAGTGGCTCTTCTTGTTTTTGGTTTAATCTTACGGCCCACAAAAAAAGAAGGCTGGTTTTTTTACTGGTGGCTGGCGTCTTTTCTTCTTTATGTCACTGTTTTTGCTTCCGGCAATGTCACCCATGATTATTACCAGATTCCTTTTATTCCCTTAGCCGCTGTCTTTTTAGCTAAAGGCAGTTCTTGGTTGCTTTTCGGGGAAAAGAAAAACTTCAGTAAGTTTTTCTCCTATTTGCTGTTTATTGTTTGTGTTGGCTTTATGCTGGCTTTTTCCTGGTTTGAAATCCGTGGTTTTTATAATATTCAAGGAGGCGTTGATGTGGCTGGGGTAGCGGTTGATGAGCTGGCTCCTAAAGACGCTTTAGTTTTAACCGGGGATTCCAACGATGTTACCTTGCTTTATAATACTAATCGTCATGGCTGGACCGGCGGTTATGCTTCTTCACTTTCTAATGACCAAACCACCATTGAAAAAGTCATTAAAATGGGAGGTTCTTTCTATGTGACGACAAAGTTTGAAGAAGGCTCGACTTTTGGCCAATACATGCTTAAGAATTATCCGGTCATCAAAAAAACTGACCAGTATTTCATTTTTTCCTTGAAATCCCTATGAAAATTTTGATGTTGACCCCTTACCTGCCTTATCCGCCTTCATCTGGCGGCCAAGTAAGATCTTATAATCTTATTAAAAATTTGGCGGCTGATCATCAAATTACTTTGTTTTCCTTAATTAAACATGACCAGGAGGTTAAATATGTCAAGGAATTAGAAAAATTTTGTCAGAAGGTAAGAGTTTTTAAAAGATCAGAAAAACCCTGGACATTAAGAAATATCTTGCGGACCGGTTTCAGCCTTTATCCTTTTTTAGTTATTCGTAATTTGGCTTCTGAGGAAAAAGAAGCGGTGGAGAAAGAATTAAAACAAAACCGCTATGATTTAATTCATGCTGAAACTTTTTATGTTATGCCTCATATTCCTAAAACCAAAGTGCCGATTCTTTTGGTAGAACAGACGATTGAATACCAGGTTTACCAGCATTATGCCCAAAATAATAAAAATTTATTTCTTAAACCTTTGTTATATTTAGATGTCGCCAAAATTAAATTTTGGGAAACAAAATTTTGGCGCAAAGCTAACAAAGTGGTGGCTGTTTCCGATTCGGATAAAAAGAAAATGCAGAACTTAGTTCCGGGATTGGATGTGGGCGTGGTTCCCAATGGAGCAGGAGAGGACTTGTTATCAGTTTGGATGCAAAGACAAAAAAGTCATCAACCCATTGTCTTTTTCCAGGCCAACTTTTTATGGTTGCAGAATGTTGAGGCCGCCATAAATTTAGCCACAAAAGTTTTTCCCTTTATCAAAAAAGAAATCCCTCAAGCCCATTGTTTGATTGTTGGCCAGGCAGCCAAAGAAAAAATTAGCCATTTTGTTTCCAAGGACATTGAAGTTAGAGATTTAGAAATTTCTGACATTGAAGGGGTTAAAGAGGCCTATCGTCAGGCCACCATTTTTGTGGCTCCTTTAAGAGGCCCAGGGGGGACCAGACTTAAGGTCTTAGGAGCGATGGCGGCCGGTGTGCCGGTGGTGACAACTTCTGTCGGTATTGAAGGGATTGAAGCCAAAGATAATCAAGAGGTTTTAATTAGAAATGGAGGAAAGGAATTGGCCAAAGCGGCGGTTGAATTGATTAAAGATCAAAACAGATACCAGAGAATAATTAAGGCGGCCAGAGACTTAGTTGAGAAAAAATATAGTTATCAGACCATCGCCCATATTTTAGATAAATTTTATCAGGAGGTTAGTCATGGCCAAAAAAATTGATTTATCAATCATCATTGTTAATTACAACACCAAAGATTTTCTCAAAAAATGTCTAGAAAGTCTTTACTCTTCAATAGCTGGTTCTTCATTATTGGTGGAAATTATTATTGTTGATAACGGCTCAACTGATGGTTCGCTTCAGTTGATTAATTCCCTAAAAGAAAAAGAACTAAATCTAAAAATAATTGATAATAAATCTAATTTAGGTTTTGCCAAAGCTAATAATTTAGCCATTAAAAAATCTTCCGGCCGTTATGTTTTATTTCTTAACCCCGACACCATTGTCCAAAAAGAAACTTTAAAAATTATGATTGAATTTATGGACAAGAATCCAAAAGTTGGCGCTTCAACTTGCCGGGTGGAGTTAACTGATGGACGACTTGATCAGGCTTGCCATCGGGGTTTTCCGACGGTCTGGAATTCTTTTTGCTATTTTTCCGGTTTGGAGAAAGTTTTTCCCAAAAGCAAAATTTTTGCCGGTTATTCTTTAACTTACCTGCCTTTAGACAAAACTCATGAGATTGATGCCGGCTGTGGGGCTTTTTTAATTGTCAGGCAGCCGGTTGGTGAGACAATCGGCTGGTTTGATGAAGATTATTTTTGGTATGGCGAAGATTTGGATTTTTGTTATCGCTTGAAACAAAAAGGCTGGCAAGTGATGTTTGTCCCCACAACTAAGATTATCCAT
>Ga0268276_1004063_pt1 | contig 10643 bp, 16 predicted proteins | sample saktaG_4_FD_190145 | JGI IMG/M metagenome (GOLD analysis project Ga0268276, IMG submission 190145) | Saline water microbial communities from Sakinaw Lake, British Columbia, Canada - sak_2010_1_5_45m | ecosystem: Environmental > Aquatic > Non-marine Saline and Alkaline > Saline ...
CAGTTTCGGACAGGGATTTGAATGCCTCCATAAACATAAAAGACGAAGGATTGAGAATTCTAAATACCGTAGCAACTACGGGAATTCAAGCCTGTGGATCGACCGCAGTAGCGGTCGGGCAGAAGCAAGAAAAAAGAAAGCTTCGAGTGCCAGAAATGGCAGTCGCTTAGCTCAAGCCTCTCCCTTTAGGGAGGGGTAGTTGACCTAGGCTTCGAATCGTTAGGATGCTCGAACACAAGAGAGAAAATCTTTTTTGCAGATAGGGAGTCTTTATAAACCTCTGCAAATTTTTTAGCGTGGCCGTCTGTTATCCAGCGCATTAATGTGGCATCCCATCCAAAATCCACACCTATATCTTTACTCCATATATATTTGGCCTGGTCACAATTCTTCAGTTGAACAAGCAAACGGCGTGAAGGATGAGCCTCAATGAGGAACTCCTTAAAAATGCAATAATGACCTTTCTCGCAGTAATCTTCTCCAATTTCTTCAATCAATCTGCGATACTCGACCTTATCGACATATGGATTGGGTGTCATAAACACTTATTCGTTTGAAGATGAGAATTATCCCCACTTATTTATTAAGTTTAATTTTTTCTGTTGTAGTCCATGAACACGACAGAGATGGTTTTGATACAAAAATGATTCCGCATTCGCATTCGATATCCATGCCATCTTCGTCAAAATAGCAACTCTCGTCTGCTGTGTATTGGCATTTGCAGGCTGGGCAGATTGGTCCCTCTCCTCTTGACCAGTCCTCTCTAGGGGCTTGATGTGCCATACTAATCTACTCCTGTGCTTGATGAGCCTTCCACTTCCTGATTTTACTCAGGGTTCCGTGGATCTGGGGGAACATCGGGACCGTAAAATAATAGGGGAAACAATCTGGGAACTGGGTGGCACATCAAAAAATTGTTTCGGCAGTGGTTACAAACGTGGGGATGCCATTCGCAACCGGCACACCGCCCTGTTCGATAGTTGACAATTTTACGCATTTCGCCGCCAACATAGAGCGGTTGCGATGGAGTACCTCGTACCATGTTCCACAAGTCTTGGCGGGCTGCAAAGAGTTTGTTCCAGCGCCAGTAGAAAAGCCTGTATAAGAGAAGGTTGAACCATCCAATACGAACAAGTTTGTTTTTCATTGTTTTACGCCCCCGCATGAAGGGACTATACGAATTAGTCCAGCAGCGATACCACAACTAGTTTCTGCATCATCTGGCAGCATAACGATACCAGACATCATAGGTTCAAGCATGTACAGAGTTCCGTTGATAACACGGCTGTGCGGCAACAACACTTCGCATCGAACAAAAGAATTAACAAATGCGGCAAGCCCCTCTGGTGCAGTCTCATCTTTCTCTACCTTTGGTTCACTGATCCTGTCTGGATTTGGAGTTTTAAATTCTTGTTCGGCTAGGGTGCGAGACCATTCGTACAAAGCTACACCGCACGGGCGTCCCAAACGGCACAAATCACTAGCTTTACACCCGTTACACACAACATTTTTATCCAAAGCCTCAAGACGGTTGATTAGAATCATGATGTGCTGATTTGAAACAAGACTTTGTTCAAGCAACTGTTTGGTTTGAGCCCAACACCAATCGCCATCCACTCGGTTCAACTTTTTAAGTTTGTCCGTGTCGTCGCAAAAAGGAGGGGGGGTTGTTTCAATCATTTTTGCTACCCAATCTCGAATCATGTTTTTTGTGGACTTTGTGGCCATACTGTTCGTCTCCTTTCATATCATTGAATAAAGTTCGGATTCGTCAATTGTTGGAACCCCCAACTTGGCGGCTTTGTCAACTTTAGACCCTGGGTCTTCTCCAACTACCAAATAGTGAAGATTCTTACTAACTCCCGACGCAATGCTTCCTCCAGCGGCCACGACGTCAGCCTCTACCAATTTCCTGCTTTTACTCAAAGTCCCAGTAATCAGGAAGGTCTTGCCAGACAAATTCCCAACACTAACAGTTTTGACAGGCTGTTTTATAGCTCTAACTCGCTTAAGAAGTTCGGCGAGAAACTCACAGGCATAGCCTCCCTCTCCGAAAGCGTCAGATAACATCTTTGCTTTAGAAGGTCCTATACCACGGGTAGAGACAAGCTCATCGTATGGGAAATCGCCAGAAAGCATCCGTTCGTCTGTGAACTTTGGGTTGTTAGATTGGAGAATATCAAACATGCGGCGTCCCCACATGTCTAGGCCTATGGCTGCTAGGATGTGCGATGCCTTACTTTCGATGCACCGCACAGACCCAACAATGACTTCGCTTTCCCTGTTGCCAAACCCAGCCTTAACAAGAGCCTCCTGTGTCAAGTCGAGGATTTCCCATGGCTTTTTGACAAGTCCAGCATCAATGATCTTGTCGATAGTTGTATCTGCCATCCCCTTAATCTCAAACTTTCTCAATGCGTTAAGGATTGTGTCTCTAAATTGAGCTTGGCAACCAAATTTGTTTGTGCAACGAATCTTTACCTCATCAAAACTTACAGAACCCCCGCAGGATGGGCATTTCGTTGGTTGGTTTGTTCCACCAACTCCAGGCTTTTCGACAGACGCAAGTCCAGGGATGATATCACCACATTTCTCCACCTCGATTTCGGCTCCAATCGTTGGGCATCCGTGCTTTGACATCCAATCAAGGTTGTGCAAAGTGCATCGTTCAACCTCAGCCCCGCCAAGGTTTACAGGGTCAAAAACACCCACTGGAGTTATATAGCCTAGCCGCCCTGTTTCCCAAACAATGTTTCGCAGAACTGTTCTGGCCCTTTCGTTGGAAAATTTGTAGGCACAAGCCCCATTGGGGCATATGCCTGTAAAGCCAAGTTTGTTGTAAACTTCATTGTCTACAAGACGAATGACAATGCCGTCGTTCCAGTATGGGAGTTCACTCCTTGTGGTTAACCACTCGTCAATTGCTGACTGCAAAGACTGAAGACTGGAAAGATCAACATCAACATGTTTCGGAACAAGGAAACCCCATTCTTGAAGTTTGTCAAACTCTTGACTGTCAACAAAATTAGTTCCGTCAGGCAAAACCGTTTTGTAAGCAACAAAGGTGATCTTACGCTTTTCGGTCTCTCTTGGGTCCTGACAAGAGATTCCGCCGCTTGCCGCATTCCTCGGATTTGAAAACTGGTCCTGAATGGAAAGCCAGTCTGGAAGAAGAATAACACATTCTCCCCTGACTGTTACTTTCCCCGTATAAGGGATTGTTTTTTGAATAGAAGGTATGGCCAGTGCGTTGGGCGAAACCACCTTTCCCTTCCCTGTTTCAGAACGACCACGAGTAACGGCTCTGACAAACCTCCCTTTGTCATAATCGATCGACAGGCTGGCTCCGTCCAATTTTGCGGAAATTGTTCCCCTGTTGCTTTTTGACTTGCCGGCCAACCTCCGAATAACTTCTTCTGGGGTTTTACATTTATCCAGAGACCCCATTGGAAACTCGTGCTTGTAATCAGCATCGAACTGGGATCTCTCATTTAAAACGGGGGAGTCCGGAGCCAACTCCTTAAGTTGATCCCACAGGACATCAAAATCACAATCGCCAATTTCTGGTTCGTTCAAGTCGTAATACAGTCGTTGGTGAAGACGAATTTTGGCTTCAAGTACGGATATCTGATTGGTTTGTATACTCATAAATCGATTTCCTTGATTTCAAAGACACTGTATCAAAAGAATCAGAATGCGTCAACAGGATAATATTGAAAGTTGATCCGTTCAACATTTAATTGCTTGTTGATTAATTTTTTCTCTTGTCAACAACCTTGTCAACCAATCCATATTTAGCAGCATCTTGGGCTGTCATAAATAGGTCTCGGTCGGTGTCTTTTGAAACGGTCTTGATATCTTTTCCTGTGTGATCTGCCAAAATCTCGTTGAGACGAGCCTTTAGGCGGATTATTTCACGAGCCTGAATCTCAACATCAGATGCCTGGCCTTCAGTTATTCCCCAAGGTTGGTGGATCATAATCCTTGCATTTGGCAGGGCAAACCGACGACCTTTTGTTCCAGCCGCCAGAAGAATCGCCGCCATAGAGGCTGCCTGTCCAACACAATATGTAGCCACTGGACAATTTAAGAACCGCATCGTGTCGTAGATGGCGAGACCAGCAGTCACAGAACCTCCTGGAGAATTGATATAGATGGCAATTTCTTTCTCTGCATCCTCGCTTTGAAGGAAAAGGAGTTGAGCAACAACAAGATTAGAAACATCGTCGTCGATTGCTGCCCCCAAGAATAGAATACGGTCTTTGAGCAATCGAGAATAAATGTCATAGGCTCGTTCGCCCCTGCTTGTCTGTTCAATCACAATTGGAATCATGGTGTCTTTTGTGTCTGGGTTTCTTTTCATTTTGTCCTTTTTTGTTTATCTACACTGTTTCCTCTTTGAACATCTTGCAGAAATTTTTTGTCTTTCTTGAACCTTGTTGTCAATTTCATCTAAAGTTAAAAAAATTACGAAGATAGCTGCTGGATCAAGCCCATTATAGTCCAGAGGAGCCTCGTCTTTGCGGGATTGAAAAGTCCACGCTTTTTGAATAGCAAACCAATCAGTATCCGAAATTGAAGGAGCCCCCAATACATCTGCAGTAGAAAGTCTCAAAGAGGCTGCGGCTTCATCAAAGCATTTGGGACTGAACAAAATCTCTCCATGGTGCCAATCCTTTAGGCTTTCAACTGAAGGGAATCCGCTAGAAACGCAACTTGCCAATCTTTTTTCGTACTCGTCTCCTATAGCATTCAGGGCTATTCCAACAACAGTTCGCATTCTTTCTTGAATCATGTTAAATACATCATCTGGCGTTTGTTGGTCTGAACTTGCAAAACACATTAGTGCATTAAACGGCTTTTTTGATTGTGGACAAATTTTGCAGGGCTTTTCGATTGACATGAAGTTTCCGTGAATATGTGACGCATAAGCCCCGTCTTGCTTACATTTGTTTTTTTTCATATTTTTCATATACCTCTGTGCCCGTTTTGGTCTTTTATTGTCACAAGATAACACAGAATCAAAATGCAGTCAACTAAAAAGTTACCTGTCGGAGGTTTTTGACGTTTTCCAACTCTCGACACAACGCTGTTCCATTCTCTGTGGTTCCGAATATGTGATACCTGTCTGGGTCTTTAAAATCTCCTGAATCTGTTATTGACACAATATGTTCGGAAAGTCTAATAAACACATTCATTACTTCCGTAACGGCCATATCTGTTTGGGCTGTGATAGCAATTGCATTTTTCATCTAATCTCCTAAGTTGATTAATTCTGTCTAAAAAGTTTTTCCAACAAAAATCTCCATTTTATTTAGCCAATTTATAGATTCGAGCGGGAAGACCCCGCCCCTTCAGGGGTGGGGATGAAAGCGAGCCACATAAAAGTTTGAATGGCCCAAAATAAAATCGCGCCAGTCTGAACCTAACAATTTGCCAGCAATAGCTGCCCCTAACTCTGGGTGGGTGTCTCCGTTTGCGTCTTTCAACGAAGGTTTGCCCCAATATCCCCAATCATGGATAGCAATGCAGAACATTTCCCGCCATGACGGGAGAGATTTGTAAAGCCTTACCCACGCTATTGTCACCAATAACGGGTGTATAAAAATTTGATGAACGCCAAAAAGCAATGTTTTGGTGCCTAATGTCATTGCCATATTTGCTCCAGTTAAAAATTACTGTGTCATCTTCACTGCTCGTCCAGAATGTCCTGCCAACAGATATCGCAAAAGAGACCAACTTCCGTCCCGTGGGTAAAACGTTTCTTGCCAGTTTTTGTTCCGCAAGATTCACACTGACTGTCTTGGCTGTGACTTCGGCTCCTGTTGCGCTGTTCGATTTCGCCATCTTCAGTCCACACTTCCCTGTTTCTTCCCTTGCCCATATCACTCCTAATTGAACCTTGTTTCGTCAATATTCCCGGTTCCCATCTAGTCACCTGAAATAATTGGCATCAGTTTCCGTCAATATTTCTGGTTCCCCCTTGGTCACCAGAATTGTGTGTTCAAAATGTGCCGATGGACGGCCATCGGACATTATTATAGTCCAACCGTCATGCTTGACTCTGGCTTTTCCAGACCCCATGCCGACCATTGGTTCAATTGCTAGAATATCCCCTTCCTTCAGAACATAGGAACAGTCCCACCCTTCGGTCTGATTTGGAACCTGCGGAGAAAGATGTAGACGCCGGCCTACTCCATGACCAGCCATCCCCTCAACAGAAGAGAATCCTCTAAAACGAATAACATCATCGATAGCCTTTGAGATGTCGAAAATACGATTGCCAGCTTTGGCTTTTGATATCCCAGCCATCAAAGCAAACAGTGTGGTGTTTGACAGCCCTCGCTTGGCCGCAAACTCTGGACTTCCGTCATCCATCAGAAATGTTACAGCCATGTCACTGTACCAACCGTTTTTGACCACTCCCAAATCAACCTTAATGACATCTCCGCATTTTATTTGCCTATGAGAAGGAATGCCATGCAGGACTTCTTCATTGACTGACACACAAATCAACCCAGGAAACCCTTGGAGGCCAAGAAAGGCACTTCTAACATTAAGTTTTGCCATAGAAGCCGATGCGGCTGCCTCTATGTCCAACAATCTCGATCCGACTTGAACAGCATCTCTAGCCGCCTTCATAACAGCAGCAGCGGCTTGGCAGCTTAATCGGACTCCCTGAATTAACTGATTTGTTTCCATAAATTGTTGATAGAATAACACAAACGGCATTTTCTGTCAAAGGAAAAAAGGGATATTGAACATAACGGCACAATTATAGATTCGAGCGGGAAGACCCCTCCCCTTCAGGGGTGGGGATGAAAGCGAGTTTATCAAAATAGTTTGCAGGAGAATTATACAGTAATCAAGAACTATAATATGCTCAAAGCCTACAAATACAGACTCTATCCGACAGCCCAACAGGCAAACTCTTTAGTTCGTCAATTTGGCTGCTCTAGGTTTGTCTGGAATTGGGCTTTGGATACAAAGACCAAATCCTATGCTTCGGAAAAGAAAAAGCTCACTTGTTTTGATCTAATCAACAAATTGCCAGAGCTTAAAGATCAGAACGAATGGCTAAAAACTGATGCTTACTCTCAATCCCTTCAATCTCAACTTCGTCATCTTGACGCAGCTTTCACTAGTTTCTTCCGCAGGGTCAAACAGGGGAGCAAAGAAAAAGGCTATCCCAAATTCAGGAACAAGCACGGACGACAGTCCGTGCAGTTCCCTCAGGGAGCCAAAATTGACTTCGAACACGGATTAACCTTGTTGCCAAAAATGGACAGCCTCAAAACTGTCTTCGATAGAACTTTTGACGGCAACATAAAAACAGTCACTGTGTCCAGAGAAACGACAGGAAAGTTTTTTGTTTCCTTTCTGGTCGACAACAGTCAGCCGCTTCCGACCAAGCAGCCTATTGACTCCAGTAAAGCAATTGGCCTTGACCTGGGACTGACCCATTTCTTGACCACCTCGAATGGCGACAAGATTGACAACCCAAGGTTCCTTAAACAGGACTCCAAGAAAATTGCAAAACTGTCACGCAAAGTTAGTAAAAAACCAAAGGAGGACGCAACAGAAACAAGGCTAGAAAAAGACTGGCCTTGACTCACGAGCGAGCACGGAATCGCAGGAAAGATTTCCTGCATAAGTTATCCACCAAACTAATCCGCGAAAATCAAGCGATTTGTGTGGAGGACTTGTCTGTAGCTGGAATGATGAAAAACCACTGTTTGGCCCGTAGTATTGGCGATGTAGCCTGGAGAGAATTCTCCAACATGCTCCAGTACAAGGCTGACTGGAATGGAAAACACTTCTTGCAAATCGGGAGGTTCGATCCGAGCAGCAAAATGTGCCATTCCTGTGGAACCATCAACAGGGAGCTAAAGTTGAAAGATAGGACTTGGACATGTTCGTCCTGTCATGCCGAGCATGACAGGGACTGGAATGCAGCCAAGAATGTGCTTAACTTTGCTCTACTGAAACAGAATTTAATTGGTAAAGTACCGATGGACAGTCGGGAAGTTACGCTTGGGGAGACTGGCCATGAGGCTGGTCGCAGAGCCAAGAAACACATCCCCTTTAGGGGATTGTGAGTGTCATACAGCATGGCAGATAAAATAGAACAATCTAAAAACTTTGACATCTACGAGCCTGCTGGAGATGTTCTTGTTTTTGCACCAGATGACCTAGAACTTAACTGGGGGACAGACCCGATGCCTCCTCCAAGAGCTATTTATAAGCGAGACCCAGACACTGTTAGTGATGACGAGTCTGGCGTAACATCCGATTGGAATTTTGTGAGCTCTAACTAGATTATGCAGTTGGGTTCTTCTCTTTGACGCCTAAAATTTCAAGTTCCTCATCTGTAGGCTCAGCCTTCAGTTTGGCCTCCAGTGCATAAAGGGCATCTCGATCGTCAAGATTGATTGGATCGTTTCTGTGTTCTAATACATAGGCATATTGCAGTGGTCTATTTGTGCGAAGCCATTCAGCAAAGTAAATCATTCCTCTATGCGCACTGTTTCGTCCAAATTTGTGTGCAGATTTTGTCAACAGAATTCCGTTTGTGGCATTATACCTCAACGATTGACAAGTTCGATGCTCCACATGGTGTGCATCTAATATAGCTGGTTTCCCATTAATTATTGTCCCCTTGACAGTTCCAGTCATGGCACATGTATTGGAATGCAGGAGTGCCACCTTTTCGCTCCACAGACGAGAAAGGCGCCTCCTGATTTTTACTTTGCTTTCAAGTTTCTTGATTGGAATTTTCTTTGCTTTTTTTGTTTTCCTCATAGCCTCACATCTCCTTGTGTTTAATTCTTTAGTCGAGCGCCCTCATCCCTTCTTCATAAACGAGCAAGGAACTAACCATCAAGTTGTTGTATAATTAAACATGAACAATCCAGAACAACTCTTGTCAATATTGCAAACTCAGGCAGCAATTGGAAGAACTAGTGAAGGATGGGATCTTGGCAAGGGAATGCCAGAGGTTTCATCAGAGTCGCTGGCCAAAGCCAAATCTGACCAGTTTGTAGGAAAGCAGTGTTTAAACTGCAAATTCGTTGCTTCTGGAGAGTATTTTATGGCTGGCTGTCCAAACTGTGGAAGCAAGGACCATAATTCAGTGACCACAAACTAGGAGAGAAGTATGCCCGCAAAACCAGTAGTTAGTTTCGAAGGTAATCTTCGGAATTTCGGTGACACGTCGTCTTCTGCAGCACTAGAGCGTGAGGAGCTTAATATGGCAGAAATGCTATATGAAGGATTCGAGAACAATGTGGCTCAAATGGCAGAGGAACAAGGAATAGTGATGCCTCCTCCAACGGACATAAGTGGGAGGCCTATTCAGGGTTGGGAACACTTTGTACAGGCTCAAGTGAATGGACAGGGACAGGGACAGGGAATGGTCAGAGTTGCTGGAGTAAGGCCTCCCAGTTCGTCAGAGGGGGCTATTTCTGTTCTGATGGAAAACCGTGAAGATATGCTCCATGAGTTTTCTGCAGTGTCACAGGACAGTTTACAAGCAACAAAAGTTGCAATGCGTATCCAAAAAGTAGAGGCTCAGATTATCTCCCTTGGTGGTGAAGTGGACAGATTCGACCCAGCAAAATATCAGTCAGGGCTCCGTCCTGTTGGCCAGAATATCGACCCAATGGTTTCTGCCAAGAAAGTTGTAGAAAATACACAACAATCATACACATTAAGAAAGATTGCTGCAATAACAACTGGGAAAAATAAACAGGGCAAAGCCGGTATAGCCATTAAGATTGAAAACGGACCTGGATCCATCATTCACGGTACAGTGGTTCCTAGGGTTGCTTTTAGCGGTAACGAAGTCATTGACTATGTTCCTGATGGAGGGAAAGGCTGTATGACAGTGAAGACTCCAAACAAGGGGTACTGGGAAGACATTTCGAATGACTTCGAGATTGGCTGGCGGGTCGAGCAAGCTTAAAAATATTGGCTATGTCAACTACCCCTCCCTAAAGGGAGTGTTCATGAGCAATAAAACAGGTAAATGGAAGTACACGTTGCCAAAGATGTCATAAAGAACGCCGAACCTAATGAAAATCCGTCAAATATCAAACATATCTTTTTTTCATGGTAGTTATGACAAATTGCCAGAAGGGACTATACTAACTCCAGAAAGGGGAAGTTTCGTTTATTCTCAAGACAAAATGGATTCTCATTTTAAACTTGAGCAATTTAGACCCCCAGAATTTCTTTCAAGAAATCATGCTGTATATATGTGTACAGATATTGATGACATCGATTTAAGTGGAGGAGCAACTGATCGTGTATACTTAGTCGTGCCTTTAGGGAAAGTGGAAAAGCACGACCTTAATTGGATGACCGAAATAGATTTGATCATAAGTAATGCCAGTTCTGATAACGCACAAGAAGATGAGGAAACCATTGAAAAGGTCAAAATTGCTGCGTTGAACTATTGGAATGGAGTCCCCCATTACAATGAATCAGTTTGGGAATATTTAACCGAATCAGCCAAGATGACACTCACAATCCCCTGAAGGGGATGTGTTTCTTAGCTCAACGAGCAGGCTTTACTTGACAAGTCAAGCCAGAGGCCCATCTCTCCCTAAGCGTTAGTTCGGGTATGTCCTACCCTACTTCCT
>Ga0268276_1004064_pt1 | contig 10643 bp, 12 predicted proteins | sample saktaG_4_FD_190145 | JGI IMG/M metagenome (GOLD analysis project Ga0268276, IMG submission 190145) | Saline water microbial communities from Sakinaw Lake, British Columbia, Canada - sak_2010_1_5_45m | ecosystem: Environmental > Aquatic > Non-marine Saline and Alkaline > Saline ...
TTTTCGTAGCGGAGCGGAGAAAACACCTTATACCCCTTTCTAATAAATAAAAAAACAAAATTCAAATTCTTTTTTGAGCTGCCCCGCATTTTGCGGGGCAAAAGTAAAACATGCATTTCACATAACTCCTTTTATGCGAAGTTGTTGGAATTCGCATAAAGATTGTAGTATAATTAGATTATAAAAAACATTGGTTTGTGGCTGTTCGAGCATTCATACATACCATATGATTATACCAGATCAAAAAATAAAATCAAAGCAGATCGATTCATTGATCAGTTTGAAGAACCGGCTTAAATTGCGTAATTATTCGCCAAAAACATGCAAGTCGTATGCTCAGATTAATTTGCGCTTTTTGGAGTGGCGCAAAAAATCGCCAAAAGACATTACAAATAATGATATCAGACTCTACCTGGAGGATTTAAGGCACAGGGGCGCGTCCGCTTCCACCTTGAGCGTTGCTCTGAACGCGCTGAAGTTTTATTATCAAAAAATACTAAAAAGAAAATTTTTCGTTGACATCAAACATCCCAAAAAAGCGCAGACCCTGCCCGTTGTTTTTAGTCTCGGAGAGGTTATGTGTTTTTTGAATTCCGTTGATAATGAAAAATACCGCTTGGCTTTCAGTTTAATGTACAGCAGTGGCTTGCGTGTGTCGGAGGCGGTTAAATTAAAAGTTGGAGACATTGACTTTGAAAGGGAAACGATTCATGTCAAAGGCGGTAAAGGAAATAAGGATCGCATCACGATATTGCCGGTAAAATTGGTGGAGCCGCTGGCTGTTTTTGTCAAGGATAAGGATTTGAACGGCTATGTGATCGCCGGCCGGAACAATGGGCCGCTGACCAGCCGGTCATTGCAGAGCTATTTTAATTCAGCTCTGCGAAAAAGTAATATCAAAAAAAACGCGACCTGCCATTCTTTGCGCCATTCTTTCGCCACTCATTTATTGGAAAATGGCACCGATATCCGATATATCCAAAAATTGCTCGGTCACAAGAAATTGGAAACAACCCAAATTTACACGCAGGTCACCAATAAGGCGCTCCGCGGCATTGTCAGCCCATTTGACTTAATTTAATTCTGATTATGAATTTTGATAAATCGCAGTCCGGTGTTTTATTGTGCGCAAAATACGCCTTCATGCCAAATAAACTGCAATACTGCGGCGGCGATCAGAACGCGGCGATTTTTGAATTAACGGCCATAAATGATCCGGACGGAACTCTAAATTTTGCTTTGCGCGAATTTGAAACGCTTTATCCGTATTTGAAATTGATTGCCGCGGCCAATAAAATAAGTGATCCATTTGATCCGGCCGTGGTGGAAGCGTATTGGCTTGGCAATGAGCTATTAAATAATGTTCAAATGAAAAATTTGTATAATCATTTTGTTGACGGGCTGAAATTAAAAAAAAGAATGAAACTGGATCAATTTGAAAATATTGTCGCTAAAATTCCGCGGGGCGCGATTCCTCATCACAGCTTTCATGTGTTTAATATTTGGCAAAGGACAGGTCATACAGCTTCAGCTCATACGATTGAAACAATGGATAATTGCCGGATCGGCTGGGGAAAGATTATTGACATTGGTGAAAATGAATTGGTTATTGAGACGAAAAAATTACAATTGGCCGACGCGTTTGGCGCCACGGGGACGGCGACGGTCACCGTGCAATTTTCCCCACCGCAAATAAAAAAAATTATTTACAAAATGTTCGGCGAATCATTTATAAAAAATCCCCAGATTGGCGACTGGGTTTCTTGCCACTGGGGCTGGGCGTGCGATGTTTTAACTCTGAAGCAAGTTGAGAATTTGAAAAAATATACTTTGCATAATTTGGCGCTGGCGAATTTGGCGGATTAGCGAATTGGCGGATTAGAGAATTGGCGAATTGGCGAATTAGTGAATTGGCGAATTAGTGAATTGGCGAATTAGTGAATTGGCGAATTAGTGAATTGGCGAATTAGTGAATTGGCGAATTGGCGGATTGGCGAATTAGTGAATTGGCGAATTGGCGGATTTACTTCCACTTTCTTTCCTGTTCAGACAAACTGTTAATAAAGTCATTTAATTGTTTTGTCAATTATTCATATTGCGTCTCGAAATAGTTCCATTCTTCTTCCGCAATATATCGCAAACTAAAAGCAACACGCAAATGGCTCCTTGTTTCTTCCAGTTCACCTCTTGCGATGTAGAGCACCTTTATTTTGTCTTTGTAATAAAAACGCCCATGACTTTCGGCAATGTTCGCAATAAGGGAATTTGCTGATTTACGCGTCTACTGCGTTAAACAATATTTTTCTTCACTTGGATATCTCTTTGTTAGCCGGTAAATTTCTATCAACAAACCGTGCCCTTTTTGCCAAATTCTTAATTCATAAAATGATTTTGCCATACGCAATCGGCTAATTAACTAATTAACTAAAATTATTTAATTAACTAATTCGCTAATCAACTAATTCTCTAATTCAGCCACCAGTAGAAAAAGTTGAGAATCATGGCAAAAGCCACCCAAACAGCATAGGGTAGCATTAAAATTCCTGCCCATAAGTTGATTTTCCAGAATGATTTTATTGTCAGGATAATGAAGATCAGCAAAAATATTATTTCAATCAAAGCAAAAAATGGATTGTGCAGGCCGAAGAACAGCGCTGACCAGAAAATATTTAGAACAAGCTGAATAATAAAAAACAAAAGGCCTAATCGGGCTTTTTTGAATTTATTTTCCCAGGCCAAAAACAAGGCAATGCCCATTAACAAAAACAGCGCTGTCCAGACCGGCGCGAAAATCCAGTTTGGCGGCGCGAAGCTGGGCCGATTTAGTGTCGCATACCACGAACCAATGTTCGGCGCAGTAAAAATTGAACCGACAAGGCCGGCGAGCTGGCAGATGACGATGGCGATGAGGAGTTTGAAGATTTTTGAGAGCCGCATAGAAAATAAATGACGAATAAAATTATTCTAATTGTTCTGATTATACTGAATTTTGAATTTGGGATTTGGCGCTTGAGGCTTGTTTAGAATAATTAGGTTAATTAGAATAATTAGAATAATTTGTTTTTATATAAATGCAAATATTTTTCCAATAAACAGAACGTAAAAAATCACCAGCATCCAGCCTTCCCAGCGGGTGATTTGTTTGTCTTGGGTAATGAAGAAATAAAGCAAAGTGGCGATGATCATTATTGGCAAACTAAAAGTAATGATGGAGGTCGGGATAATTAGCGTGCCAAACAGAGCCGGAATGCCCATGACAGCGAGCGCGTTAAAAATATTTGAGCCGAGAACATTGCCGACCGCCATTTCCGGCTTGCCGCGTCGGGCCGCGCTCACTGTAACAACGAGTTCCGGCAATGAAGTGCCGAGCGCCACGGCGCTGACAGCGATCACTTCCCGGCCGATGTTTAGAAGTTCGGAAAGCGCAATTACTGAATCAATGGTGTATTTTGCGCCGACATAGAGGAAAAAAGCGCTGCCAAATAAAATAGCGAATGTTGACCAATGAATTTTTTTATTTTTTATTTCTCCTTTAATTTCCTTTTTCATTTCCGCGTCGCCATTGCTTTCTGCTGATACTGTATATAGTAAATAAACAACAAGGCTGACCAGGCAGATGATCGCTTCGCTAAAAGTAAATTTGCCGTCCCAGATCGTTATTGCCAGGAGAAACGCTGAGCCGACAAGCAAAGGAAGATCAACATGGATTAGCTCGTGCCCAATTTTAATTTTTTTGCCAATAATGGCGGCCAGGCCGAGCACTAGGAAAATATTGGCGATATTGGATCCGACAACATTGCCGACCACAATTTCCGGGGCGCCCGCGAAAACAGCAATAATTGAGGAAACAAGTTCAGGCAGAGAGGTGCCGATAGCCACAATGGTCACTCCGACAATAAAAGCGGGCATACCGAGCGCCAGCCCGATTTTTTCCGCCGCCTCAGTAAAATAATCCGAAGATTTGACCAGCACGGCCAGGCTGGCGATGAAGACGATTAGCCAAAAAATAGTTGGGAGCATAGAATTATAAAATTACAAATTACAAATAACAAATTGAGCGAATTGGCGAATTAGTGTATTCTGCGCCTGCCCCCCCTTGTCTCTAACGCCCCACGCTCCACAATTTCGGGAAAATTATTATTGAAACGTCCGGCTGATCCATTCGCCGACAAAGTGCGTGATTATAATTACGGCGACAACAGTTGCGAGGTGCTCGCCGATGACTTTGTAGGGTTTTGTTTTTTGCATTTTTGCGAGGTAATAACTGAAAACGCCTAAAAGTAAAATTCCCCAGGCAATACTTGCGATGATGGCGGTGTTTAGCGGCAGTAATAAAACAGGGACAATGAAAGTCATGGCAAAAATAAATTTCGCGAGAAATGTTGAAATGGTGGCGGTCCAGATTTGTTTTGGCGTATGATGATTTTCTGATTCTTCTGAAACGTGAATTCCGAGCGCGTCGGAAAAAGCGTCGGCAATGGCAATCGTTAAAATAGCGCCAATGATTATTAATTTCGAATGAGTGCCTGAATGCAGTCCGACCATGAGGCCGAGTGTGGTGATTACGCCGGAAGTGAGTCCGAAGCTGAAGCCGATTTTTAGAGAATGTTTCATATGGGGAGGCGAGTAATTCAGTAATTAGGTAATTGGGAAATTATGTAATTGAGGGAACTGCAAGTTAATTTTTGAGTTTCCGCATCAGCGATTCAGCATCATCATCGTCATTGCCCGGCTTTGATTTGCCGTGGAACTTTTCTTTTAGCGTACTAGACAGCGCTTGACCAAAGCCGGCGGTCGACTGATTGGCGTTTTCTTCTATTGCCGCATCAATTCCTCGTCGGATTTCTATGCCGGTAACAACGGTTGATTGTACTTTTCTTCCCTTGCCCGGCGCTGTGATAATCGTGGCGGCCAATTCTTCGCCGACTTTCGCGATTTGCCCTGAATCATGCAGAGGATATCCGACTTTAAAACCATCGGCTTTTTCATTATAAAGTTTTATTCCGCCGGCGCTTTTTGACTGGCGTAGCATGTATCTGTTTCCGCTCCCGGTGGTAATGATTACTCTGTCGCCTGGCTGAATATCGCCCGCGGAAAGCGATTGCGGCCGCTCCACTTTGAATTGCTTGCCCTGAAATTCGCATGATTCCTCTTTCTTTTTTCCGGTGGAAGGAAAGTCAACTTTAGACATAAATGGGTTTTATGATTTATTAAAATGGAGATAACAAAGTAATTATAGCAAATCGCGCCGTAAAATCAAAGTAATCGAAATTTTTATCTGCGTCTTGACAATGCCGGCAGGTTACGTTAATCTTAAGTGTTGGAAAACAACATGGAGGGGTGATATGAACTGGGCCAGCGTGCTTTTCTGGGGAATTGCTTTTGTTGTAATAATGATAATCATCACTGTCTGGTGGGTAAAGCGGGATACCGGTGACAATGATTTTTCCGAAGTAGCGGAAAAAATTCAGCCGCCCGAAGCTGTTTCAAAAGACGGGCCGGTCGGGTACAATGGAACGCAGTTTCAGTAAATGAAAATTATTCAAAAACATCGAAGCCAAGCTCGGTGTTTTTCATTTTGAAATTAAGTATAAGTTGATCGGATCATCCCGAGCAAAGCCGAGGTTTTTTTTGTTGGATTGGATTGGTTGAGGTATAATGTAAGAAATGGAAGAGGGGGCAGAAGGGGACACGAAAATGGAAATTAGAAACTAGAAATTAGGGTTGATTGGAGGATGGAGAAAATTGAAATTTGTTGCGAATGAATTTTTCCCAGCTTTATCTTGATCCTGAGCATAGTCGAAGGATAGCCGTGGGGATTCAGCGGCGGGATTAGGGATTCTCATTGGCGCGAAGGTTAGCTTGCCGCAAGGCGGCGGGATTCGGGAATCCCGCCTACACAAGATGGCTGACTTGGGATTTGACAAAAAACATTGTATGTGCTATGATTGAGTATTAATAAAGCCTAGTATTATTCGCAAAATTTAGTCATTTTATGAAGATAGCTTTCATTGGACAAAAAGGAATACCAATGAAGTTCGGCGGTGTGGAAAAGCACGTTGAACGATTGGCAGTGGGACTCGCAAAACGGGGTCACCAAGTTTTTGTTTACACGCGTCCGTGGTATACGCCGCGGAGTTTGAAAGTTTATCAGGGCGTAAAATTAATTAGCTTGAAATCAATAAAAACAAAAAACTTTGATGCCATTACGCATACTCTCAGGGCTTGTTTTCATGCTTTGAAAAAAGATTACGATATTATCCATTTTCACGGCGTCGGACCTTCACTTCTAGCCTGGATTCCGCGCCTGTTCAAGCCGAGCGCCAGAATTATAATTACTTTTCATTGCATTGATCGCAGGCATCAAAAGTGGGGTCGGTTCGCGCGTTTTATTTTATATCTGGGTGAAATTACGGCAGTGAAATTTGCTCACGAAACGATTACTGTTTCCAAAACATTGCAGATGTATTGCAGTGAAAAATATAATGCCAATACAACTTATATTCCAAATGGCATTGATTTGCCGAAAAAAATTGTGGCAAATCAGATCAAGAAAAAATATGGCTTAAAAAAAGACGGATATATTTTATTTTTATCGCGTTTGGTGAAACACAAGGGCGCGCAATATTTGATTGACGCTTATAATCAACTTAAAACTGACCTGCCTTCGTCCAGCTTAGCGGGACTTCGGCAGGCAGGTAAAAAATTGGTGATTGCCGGAGGGTCAGCTTTTACTGATGATTATATAAAAGAAATAAAAGAGCAAGCCAAGGGCAATCCGAATATTATTTTTACCGGCAATGTTACCGGCGGCAGTACGCTTTGGAAAGAGCTTTATTCAAATGCTTATCTCATGGTGCACCCTTCAGAGAGCGAGGGCTTGCCTATTGTGGTTCTGGAGGGAATGAGCTTCGGCCTCGGAGTACTGGTTTCAGATATTCCTGAAAACATGGAAGCAATTAACGGCGGCTTTGGATTTTCATTTTATAATAAAAACATTCAGGATCTAAAAGATAAACTTCAATATTTGTTTGATTGTCCAGAGCTGGTAAAAAAAGTTGGCGCTGACGCCCGGGCGCATGTTGAGAAAAATTATAATTGGAAAGACATTGTGGTTTCAGTTGAGCAGGTTTACGAAGAAGTCTTGGCTGATCACGCCCGCGTCGGCAGTCATCAGGTTCGGTGCGTGAAGTGTTAAGGACTTAAGAAAATAAAAAATTAAAGAAATAAAAAAATTTCCGCGGAAGCGGGAATTTTTGTTTCATTTGTCTGATTTGTCAGGCGCGTTTTCCTCCGAGTTATTCGTGTTTAATTCGTGTCATTTGCATGTTTTGAGCTATTCGCGTTGTTAGTTTGTTCGCTGATTTTCCATTTGTCCACAAATTGCCCAATGCCTCGTTGTTCCATTTTGTTCTTGACAGTCGCGCGTTTTTGTGACCATTCTACCAGGCTTTCAAAGTTGATTTTATAGCGGCCTTGTACTACAATAAAGCGCAGTTCTTGGCTTTTGATCGCCCTTCGTATAGTATGCTGATCTACACCAAAAAGTCTGGCAGCTTCAGAAACTGACACTCGGACTGGGTAGTTTGGTTTATTGTCAGGCATAGCGGGTATAAATCACAAATTACAAATAACAAATTACAAACAATAAAGCATAAAGCTACAAATTATAAATAAATAATTACGGGAACATATTTGTAGTTGTTTGTATACACTAGTGTATACAACTGGGTCTATTTTGAGCATAATTTATCTATGGAAATATGTCAAGTTTTGGCTATCTATTACTGGTGCCAAGATAGGAGATTTTACAGTCAGCTGGTGCTTTTGAAGGCGCGGCTGACTGCTATGGGCTAAAAGCGCACTTGACTGCTAATTTTAGTAAAAAGACAGTTTGAATCACAGAATTTGTTACATGTGGATTAGGTGGATTTCCCCTTTACAAAGGCATTAAAACAGTGTATATTCTTGAACAGCTGTAACTATTATATATAATCAACGTCTAATAAGATGAATAAAGCATCTCTCAAAGAAAAATACCTGATTTACAAGGTTCGTCAGAATAAGGACGCGGAAAGCTATGGCCAGTTGTACGATTATTATGTTGACCGGATTTTTCGGTTTATACTGTTCAAAGTGTCGTCCGTTGAAACAGCTGAGGATTTAACATCTGAAGTATTCCTGAAAACTTGGGAATACATTAATACTACGGACAAGAAGATCGGCAATCTGAACGCCTTGCTTTACAAAGTGGCGAGGAACGCGGTCATAGATCATTATCGCAAAAAAAGAAATGATGTTATCGGTACGGACGAGGATTTCATGCATTCAATTGCTGACCATCGGATAAACATAGAAAAAGATGCAAACCTGAAAATTGAAATTCAGAGCATTGAAAAACATTTAGGAAAGTTAAAAGATATTTATCGCGAAGTAATTATTCTAAAATATATTGAAGAATTTTCTGTAACTGAAATAGCCGAGGTGATTGACAAGAGCCGCGGCAATGTGAGAGTTCTCTTGCACCGGGCATTACAAGCATTAAAGGAAATAGCAGGCGAGGAATAAAACAAGTTGGCTAGTTTAAGCGGCAGTGGATGGGTCCAAGAACTGCTGAATAAACCAGCCAACTAAAAATTATTACATGCCAAATATTACCGAACAATTAAAACAGCTAAAGCAAGTCAAGCCAAGAAAAGAATGGGTTGATTCTGAACGCGAGCTTTTGTTGTCCCAGATTACCAGACAAACTGCAGTTAAACAGCAGTCTGTTTTTGTTAATAGCTGGTATCTGGCCAAGTCGCTCATGCCAGGCAGTTTGCTTCGTTTTGTTGCTCGCCCGGTCGGAGTTTTGACGGTGATTACATTATTCATTTTTAGCTCGGGAATTTTTGGCGTCAACGCGTCCAAAAATAGTTTGCCCGGCGATTTCCTTTATTCAGTGAAGCTGACCAGCGAAAAAGTTCAAGTCGGCTTTACTGTGGCAGAGGAAAAAAAGGCGCAAATGCATATGGGTTTTGCGGAGGAAAGAGTAAATGAGATTGAAGCGGTTTCCCAAAAGGCCATTACCCCGCAAAAGAAACAGGAAAAAATAGATGTTGCGGCCGCGGGCTTGAGCCAGGAAATGAAAAAAACCCAGCAAACATTGGAACAAGTAAAGCAGGATTCGACCAAGTCAAAACTGATAGTGGAGGCAGTTCAAAAGGTTGATCAAAAAGCAGAAGAGCTGGGAGATAGACTTGAACAGCAAAAACAAGAATTATTGCAAAATGATGTTTTGGTCGGGAAATCTATGGACATAGCCAAAGAAGCGACAGACGTAACCGCAGTGAAAGCAGTAGAAGTGATTGTAGACAAACGAGAAAAAGGCGATGTTAGCGTGACTGACAACGAATTGGTTGAAACAATCAATAAAAAAATTAATAAAGAACAAGAAAAAATAAAACAAGTTGAAACGCAGGTTAAAGAAGCGGCGCAGGGCCAGGCAAAGCTGATAGTGGATCAGGAAAAAGATGTTGAAACTTTGGCCGTTGATCAGAAAAATGTTGACCAGAATATTATTCCAAATCAAGCAGAACAAAAATTAACCGAAGCAAAAGATTTTCTAAATCATGGGGATTTGGGATCTGCTTTGGAAAAAATAAAAGAAAGCGCCACTTTGACTCAAGAAGCAAAAGTCGGAGCGGAAACAATTGTCAGTCAAAATAAAGAAGCGGCCGAACAAGCAGAAGAGGTTGCAACGGACCCCTCCGAGATTTTACCAATAGAAGATAAAAACGCAGAAGGCGAGAAAGAGACGACTATTGAAAACAAGGGAACGTTGAAGGTGGAGTAACGGGTGAGACATTACAAAAAACAAATAACAAATTACAAACAAATTACAATACATAAATTACAATTACAAATAAACAATAAATTGTAAAAGAAAATGTCAATAATGATGAATGAAGCGCAAATCGTTTCATAATAAAAAAGTGTTATTTGAAACTTTTGTTTTATAGCTTGTGATTTGTTGTTTTATGCATTATTGTTTGTAGTTTGTGTCTTGTAATTTGTAATTTATATAGAAGTCACTAATTAATTTTATAATATAAATCCTAAAGAACTCTCTCTAGGTTGTAGCGGTCAGAAAGGTCGGCCCGGTTTCCGGGTGGCGGCTACATAATAAAGTATATAATTGTCAGTGTTTAATTATTTCTCTTTTTGGGAAGCGATTAAACGTTGGCTAAAAGAAAACTATTTAAGTATGAAAAAAGTTTTAACACTAGGTGTTGTTTTGACAACAATCTTGTGGACTATAGGGATTGCCGCTTTTGTTCCAGTTGCTTCTGCTGCCACTTTGTCAGCGGGCGATTTGATCAAAGCTAGCGGAGCCGCAGTATATTTTTATGCTGCTGACGGCAAACGCTATACATTCCCTACAGAATCCACATACAAAACTTGGTACGCTGATTTTTCCAGCGTAAAAACCATTACTGATGATGAATTGGCGGCTATTACTTTGGCTGGCAATGTAGTTGTCCGTCCTGGCACCGAGCTTGTCAAAATCACCACAGTTCCAAAGGTTTTCGCTGTATCGCCAAATGGTAAATTATCCTGGGTCAAGACCGAGCCAGCTGCCAAGGCGCTTTATGGTGACAATT
>Ga0268276_1004066_pt1 | contig 10637 bp, 10 predicted proteins | sample saktaG_4_FD_190145 | JGI IMG/M metagenome (GOLD analysis project Ga0268276, IMG submission 190145) | Saline water microbial communities from Sakinaw Lake, British Columbia, Canada - sak_2010_1_5_45m | ecosystem: Environmental > Aquatic > Non-marine Saline and Alkaline > Saline ...
GATTGAGAAGAATCTAACACCGGGCGCGTCTATATTTTTAGGCTGGAATGCTAATGCGGCGATCTGCGAAATCATGCGGCGGTACAAAGATGGCAGTCCCGGTTTTACCGTTGTCATGACCATGACCTGGGACCTGTCATTGAACCTCGTCCACTGCGGGCTGATCAAGAAGCTTATCTCGACCAGTTGTTCGTATGCTGCCCCCAACCCTGCGCCCAGTCATGTTATGCAGAGAGCCTGCCGGGACAGGTCGGTGGAGATCGAAAACTGGACCCTTTACTCCATTCAGCAAAGGCTGATGGCGGGAGCACTGGGGGTGGGATTTATGCCCACCAAATCCATATCGGGAAGCAGCATGGCAGAGGACAATAGCGGATCTTTTATTGAGATGGCAGACCCCTTTGATAGCAGCAGGACAATCGGCCTCGTTAAAGCTTTAAATACGGATATAGCCATTGTTCACGCACTGGCTGCTGACCCAAGCGGCAACACTATCATGTCACCGGTTTCACAGGATACGCTGTGGGGGGCCAGGGCCAGCAGGGGAGGCGTGGTGGTAACGGCTGAAAAAATAGTCGATGCTGATTTCATACGCAGGCATTCGCATCTGGTCAGTATACCGGGATACCTGGTGAAATCGGTTTCACTCTGCCCGCTGGGGGCCCACCCGGAAGGATACTTCTCCAGCGTCGCGGGCATCGATAGTTACGGCGAAGACTACGATTTCATGCTTGAACAGAGAAAAGTAAGTGTTGAACCGGATTTATTGGATGCCTGGTTAAAACAGTGGATATACGATATCAAGGATCATGGAGAATACACCCGCCGGCTGGGCGCGAAACGTGTCTCCGGCCTGAAAAGTATGCTAAAGAAAAGGTACTGGGAAAGCGGTATCTCCCCGAGCAACAGGAAAGCTTCGGGCAAAGAAGCCAACAGCACTGAGGTGATGATTGTCGCCGCATCGCGAAAAATCGCCGAGCGGGTTAAAGAAGGCGGGTACCAGGTTCTTCTGGCCGGGGTAGGGATACCCGGGCTGGCCGCGTGGCTGGCTTTTTACCAGCTTAAGGGTGACGGCATTGATATAGAGCTTATACTTGGTTCGGGAGTGCTGGGATACAAACCCGCGCCGGGCGATCCCAATTCGATGAGTGTGTACAACGCGCTGTCGGCTAAGATGCTGACTGACACCAGCGAAATGTACGGGTTTATTATCTCGGGGGACGGCGCCAGATGCCTGAGTGTGATAGGAGCCGCGCAAATCGATGAATGCGGAAATATCAATACCACGCGGGTAGGCGAGGATATATACATCAGCGGGTCCGGGGGAAATAACGATAACACCAGCGGCGCAGCAGAGGTAATGGTAGTAACGGCGCAATCGAAAAAACGCTGCGTGGAGACCTTGGACTATATAACCTCCCGGGGCGACAGGGTCAGCACGCTCATCACAAACATGGGCGTATTTAAGAAAATCGCCGACGGCAGGTTTGTGCTGACAGACTGTATACTTGAAACCGCAGGGGCGGGCCTGGCGCAGAAGATGCTCGAAATTAAGGAGAACTGCGGATGGGCGGTGAAAGCAGCTCCATCGGTATCGACCATGGGTTATCCCACCGAGCAGGAACTTGCATTGCTGAGGATATTCGATCCCGGCGGCTACGTGTCAGGAAGATAGTGATGTCCGGATCCGGTCAAGTGAGGTCATGAGCATTTGGCAGAGCATGATATAAAAAAGATTCTGGTCGGAGATGATCTGACCCTGGCTACGATAATCAGCCTTATTGAGAGGGATAGCCCGCAGGTCCCCGGGATAATGAAATCGATATCCGCCCACACCGGCAATGCTTATAAAGTTGGGATCACCGGCCCTCCCGGGTCGGGTAAGAGCACACTGATTGACAGTCTCACGTCTCTCATAAGAAAGAAGGGTCCCAGTGTGGCGATCCTGGCCGTAGATCCCACCAGCCCTTTCAAGGGAGGCGCCATACTGGGTGACCGCGTGCGGATGCAGAGGCACTACACGGATAAAGGCGTGTTCATACGCAGCCTGGCCACCAGGGGCTTCAAAGGTGGATTGACGGGGGCGATCAACGAGGTCATCGATCTAATGGATGCCGCCGGCAGGGACTATATTCTGCTTGAGACTGTTGGTGTGGGGCAGAGCGAGCTGGATATCGCAGGCTATGTGGATACAGTCGTGGTTGTTATTGTGCCTGATATGGGTGACAGCATCCAGGCTATGAAAGCCGGCATAATGGAGATCGCCGACATATTTGTGGTCAACAAGTCCGACCTGGCCGGTGCTGATAGACTGATTAACAATCTGAATATAACGCTTGATTTGAATAAACGCCGGGGTGAATGGCAAATACCGGTTCTGAAGTGCAGGGCAGACCAAAATGATGGAGTGGAGGAGCTTTTTGATAAGATCTTGCAGCATAAGCACATGCTTGAAGAGGGAGGGCGGCTGGAGGAAAGGCGCGGCCGGCAGCGTCTGCAGCAGTTCGAGCAGATGCTGGAGCATAAAATCATGGCGGAGATAAAGTCAAAGATTTTGGACAGCGGCAGGATTAATGAGTTAGGAAATAAAATTAAGAGAGGAGAGATCAGCCCCTACACAGCTTTAAACCGGATTATGAAAACCGGCATCCCATCTTTCTTCAGTAGAAAAACAAGCGTGAGCACGGATAAAAGGAGTAAGTGATGTCCGATGAGTTATTAATTGAACATAAGGATTATATCTGCACGATCACCATCAACAGGCCCGATAAAAGAAACGCCCTGAATTATGAGGTCTTAAGCGGACTTTCCAGCGGTCTGGATGCTCTGGCAAATGATGATAAGACGCGGGTAATAATTCTCACAGGCGCGGGCGGCCAGGCCTTCAGTGCGGGTATGGACCTGGTGTTTGTAAATAGCCAGCGGGAGATCGCTGACAAAGCCATAGCCGACGCGCTGGACAGCCTGATCAATTGTCCTGTACCTATCATAGCCAGGATACAGGCGGACGCACTTGGCGCGGGCTGTGACCTCACGACAGCCTGTGATTTCAGGATAGCCTCGGATAATGCCAAGATGGGTATTCCGCCGGTTAAATTGGGCTGGGTATATTATCCCAAGTCCATTCAGCGCTTAATCAATTTGATCGGCGTCGCATACACCAAAGAGCTTTTTTTGACCGCTCGATTCGTGCCCGCTGCCCGTGCCAAGGAGATGGGGTTGTTGAATCTACTGGTTTCACCTGCTGCGTTGGACGAAGCAGTAAATACCCTTGCACAGGAAATCGCCGAAAAGGCGCCTATGGCTGTACGGGGAACGAAATACGTCATTAACCAGCTTTTCCAATACCAGAAGCTGGACAGGGACATTGAGCAGGAGATTCACCGGCTGATCTGGAAATGTTATCAGTCGGAAGATGCCATCGAAGGCAACCGGGCATTCAAGGAGAAAAGGAAGCCCGATTTCAAGGGCAGATAACCCGCGCGGAGATTCATCTCCCGTACCCGTGCCAACCCCCATCGCTGGTGACCCCGGCATCCGCAGCTATGATGGCTCCCGTGATGTAGCGTGACTTGTCGGAGACAAGAAAATAAGCAAGCTCGGCGATATCCTCAACCATTATGGGGACGTGCATGGGGATGTTTTTAAGGAAAAGCTCAATATTCCGGTCGCCCTGGTCGGCAGCCATCTGTGTCTGCACATAGCCCGGCGCAATACAGTTCACCCTGATCATATAGCCGGCCAGCTCGCGGGCAAGTATGTGCGTAAACATATTAACAGCCGCTTTGATCGGCCCGTATACTATGCAGGGTAACGATATAAGGCCGTGCACGGAAGAGATATTTATGATGGAGCCGCTTTTATGCGGTTTCATCTCCATGGCTGCCCTGCGGCTGCAGTAATATACCCCCTTAAAATCTGTGTTGATTATATTATCAAGGTAGGAGAGATCGAGCTCGGTGATGGGATTGGTGGGTTGGGCGATGCCCGCGTTGTTAACCAGTATATCGATTTTACCGAATCTCTCTATTACCTGGTCAAAGGCCGTTTCGACATCGTCCAGCAACCCAACATCCGCCCTGACGGCAAGTCCGTTGCCTCCCAGAGCTTTTATTTCCCCCACGGTTTGTTCCAGCTTGTCATATCCGCGCCCCAGGACTGCGACGTCTATGCCGTTTTTAGCGAAATGCAACGCGATGCCTTTGCCGATGCCCCTGCCTCCCCCTGTAATGATCGCGACTTTGTTTGATTTTGCCATTGCTTCGGCCTCCTTTGTTTAAATGTAATAATAATATAACAATATTATAAATTTGGAGGCTGGATGTCAACCATGCTGCGCAGGCGCACCTGAAGGTACGCCCCTACGTTTCTAAATCCTCTTTGCTGAATCCTGTGAAGAAACAGGAGCGCTCCCCCGTGTGGCAGGTGGGCCCGGCGGGATCGGCCCTGACCAGCAGGGCATCCGAGTCGCAGTCCCTGGCAATCGATTTCACCCTGAGCACATTGCCCGAGGTGCCGCCCTTGTGCCAGAGCTCCTGCCGGCTGCGGCTGTAGAATACCATCTCGCCTTTCTGCAGCGTCAATTTCAGTGACTCCTTGCTGGCGTAGCCCAGCATGAGCACCGTGCCGTCCCTGTCATCCTGCACGATAACGGGTATAAGTCCCTTTTCATCAAATTTCAACATAGTATATGCTCCTGTCTGAAAAACCGGCTGATCACGTGGGGGGTCAGGATACGGCCAGGGCTTCCTTGAGGTCTATGTCGCCTGTGTAGAGAGCCTTGCCGATGATGACGCCCTCCGCGCCCAGCGCCGCCAGCTTCCTGATATGCTCGATTGAAGATATGCCGCCCGAGGCCACGACCGGTATTTTAAGCGTATTCACGAGCTCGGCCGTGGTATCGTAGTTGGGTTCGGTGAGCGTGCCGTCCCGCTTGACATCCGTGTATATGATGCGCCTGGCTCCTATGGCCGCCATGGCCTGGCTCAGCTCAAGCACGGTCATCGTGGATAGCTTCATCCAGCCGTGCGTGGTCACGTAGGAGTCTCGTGCATCGATTCCCACTACGATGGCCTCACCGAACCTATTGATGATGCGCCTGGTGAGTTCAATCTGTTCCACGGCCACCGTGCCCAGTATGACACGCTTCACGCCCAGCGTGATAAGCTGTTCCACCACATCGGCCCGCCTGATACCGCCTCCCAGCTCCACTTCGAGGTTGGTATTTTTCACAATGTCCTCTATGGCCTGCGTATTGCGCACCTCACCCGCGGCTGCGCCGTCCAGGTCAACCAGGTGAAGCCTGCTTGCCCCCTGCTCCTGCCACTTGAGCGCCGTGGCCACGGGGTCGACCGAGAACACCGTCTCCTTGCTATAGTCGCCCTGGTAGAGGCGTACGCATTTGCCTCCCTTGAGATCGATAGCCGGAATGATATCCATGGTATCAGCCCTTTAAGATTACCCCCTTCTGTTCAAGTGCGTCAATCCCTGCACTATCATATCCGAGCTCTTGAAGTATCTCGGCCGTATGCTCCCCGAGCATCGGAGCTCTGACGTTCTCTATGCGGTCAATGCCTGGAGGCCTGGCCGGTATATTGGCGAGCTTGACTTTGCCGACGCCCGGGTAATCCATATCGAAAAATATACCCCTGGCAGTTACCTGCGGATCGTCAAGCAGTTCCGGCACCTCGAGCACAGGAGCGCAGGGGACACCGGCCGCTTCCAGCTTCTTTAATATTTCGCTGCCGGGCAATTTACGTAAGGCGGCTGCGATTCTTGCCACGAGCCCGTCGCGGTGCGCCAGCCGGCTTTCCATGCTCGAATATTGGGGGTCACGTGAGAGGTCATCCAGATCCAGTGCGTGGCAGAAGGCCTGCCAGAACTTTTCGTTGGAGACACCGATGAATACATACCTGTCCGCTGACTGGAAGCACTGGTAGGGAGTGAAAGCAGGGTTGGCCGATCCCATCTTCGGTATAACATAGCCTGTCAAGGCATATCCGGCGATAAAGGGCGCCATGAAATAGACAGCGGTGTCGAAGAAAGAAGCGTCTATCAGCTGGCCCCTGCCCGTTTTCTCCCTCGACATGATGGCCAGCAGCACACTGTAGGCGGCCAGGAATGCCGTAGGGAGACCGACAACATTGGATGCTATACGCACTGGAGGCCTGTCCGCTTCGCCTGTAACGGACATCAAACCTGACATGGCATGGACCACAGGATCGTAGGCCGGCTTCTGACTGTAAGGGCCGGTTTGTCCGAAACCTGAGACCGAGCAATAGATGATGCGCGGATTGATTTTATCTATCTCGACGTAGCCGATGCCCAGCCTGTCCGCTACGCCGGGCCTGAAGCTCTCTATGATGATATCTGCAGTAGAAGCAAGCCTGTGGGTGATCTCCCTGCCCTCCGGCATCTGCAGGTTGAGGGCGAGGCTGCGCTTGTTGCGGTTGACGTTATAGAAGGTTACGGCGGCCAGGCCTTGCCGGAAAGGGTCACCCTGCAAAGGTTCTATCTTTATCACATCCGCCCCTGCCTGCGCCAGCATCAGGCCGCAGGTCGGTCCGTCGCCCGCGTGGGAAAAATCCAGCACCTTCAATCCCTGTAGTGGAAACATACAAACCTCCTTGCCGGATCAAGAATCGAAAATATTTATACCACTATATATCGTTGTTTACAAAGTTCCGAACACAGTATATATTATTTTTACCATTGACTTAGAAAAAGGGGAAATGTATACTGAGGTCAATATAGTAACGGGGGGAATTTTATGAAGCTGTCTTGTCTGCAGGAAAATCTAAATAAAGGCCTCGGCATTATAGGCAGGGCAGTAGCATCGAGGACGACGCTGCCCATCACCCAGAATGTGCTGATATCCACCGACGAATCGCAGCTTAAGCTGGCGGCCACCAACCTGGAGATCGCCATCAGCTGCTGGATCGGCGCAAAGATAGAGAGCGAGGGGTCCATCACCCTTCCTGCGCGGGTTTTGACCGAGTTCGTAGGCTCGCTGCCCAGCGACATCATCAGCCTTAACCTCAAGCACCATACCATGGAGCTAAAGTGCGGCCGTTACGAAGCAAGGATCAACGGCCTGGACGCCGCCGATTTCCCGCCTATCCCCCAGGTGGGCGACGGCTTCAGCACCAAGGTCAAGGCCGAGGACCTCAAGCAGGCCATCAGCCAGGTGGCATTCGCCGCCGCCACCGAGGAGTCGCGTCCCGTGCTCACCGGCGTGCAGACCGAGTTCGAGGGCAGCAAGCTGACTATGGCCGCCGCCGATGGTTTCAGGCTGGCCGTGCACCGCACGACCCTGGCCGAGCCGGTTAAAGAGAAGGTGGCCATGATCATACCGGCCAAGGCCTACCACGAACTCAACCGCCTGATGGGCGCCGATGACCAGGAGATCGAGATAACGCTTAATTCGCAGAAAAGCCAGGTGCTCTTCAAACTAAAGGGCATCGAGATGGTATCGCAGCTTATCCAGGGCACATTCCCCAATTATTCCCAGCTCATACCCCAGACCTACGGCACCAAGGCGCGCATCGACGTGGCCGAGTTCCTGCGCGCCATCAAGATGGCCGCCATCTTCGCACGCGACGGCAGCGGCATCGCCAGGGTGATCGTTACGCCGGGTGCCACTGTGGAGGCGGGCAAGATAACCGTCTCTGCCCGCGCCGACGAGATCGGCGACAACGTGGGCGAGATAGACGCGCTGGTTGACGGCGAGGCGGCTAAAATCGCCTTTAACGCCCGCTACCTGGCGGACGTTCTCTCGGTGGTCAAGCAGGCGCAGGTATCGCTGGAGGTCACCACCCCATCCAATCCTGGCGTGATCCGGCCGGTGGGAGTGGATAACTACGACCACGTAGTCATGCCGATGTTTGTCCAATGGTAGTAAATTCCAAGGGCACCGCAATACGGCTTCTGATCTCTTCTGGCCTGGCCATAGTCAGGTTGATATAATTATTAAATCGAGAGTCTTTTCGTTTCTGATTAATTTGTTGTATGCTACAGATAACTGTCGATTGGTTAGGTATCACTGTCTATAAAGAGCGTATTCAATTGGGAGGTTATGTTCATGGCAGTTAAGGTGATTACTGATAGCACATCTGATCTGCCATCTGATATTGCTGCGTATCTCAATATATCCATTGTTCCCATATATATCCGCTTTGGTGATAGCATCTACCGTCACGGTATTGATATGACGAATGACGAGTTCTATACCAGAATTACGACCTCACCGGTACATCCGGCCACCTCACAGCCTGCTCCCGAGGATTTTATCAGGGTATACAATAATTCGCTTAAAGAATCGGAGAGAGTAGTCTCCATTCACGTCTCCTCCAAGCTAAGCGGCACCTATAATTCGGCTCTCCTGGCGCGGAATATTCTCACCCGTGAGCGTGATATAGAAATAATCGACTCCAAATTTAATTCGGCGGGGTTGGGCCTCGTTACTATGGCTGCTGCAAGGATTGCCAAAGCAGGCGGAAACATGGACGATGTGGTATCTGAGGCTAACAAGGCTATCAGCCAGGTCAAGATGTTCGGCATGTTCAATACTATGAAATATCTGGCGCTAAGTGGCAGGGTCAGCAAAGCGATTGCTTCGGCAGCCAGTATCCTCGATGTTAAGCCGCTTCTTACATTTAAAGATGGCCAAGTAGTCCGTGCGGGATTTACCAGGACGCTTTCGAAAGGAATGGAGCGAATTTGCCAGTATGTTGCTGCAATCAGTAATCTAACGGAACTTTTTATTGTGCATAGCGCAATACCAGAGTGGGCAGGTTATCTGAAGATAAAGCTCGGATGTTATTTCCCGGAAGATAAAATATTAATTACACAACTGGGTGCGGCACTCGGGGTCCATGGAGGCCCGGGCGTCCTTTTGGTTGCATTGAGACAGGCGGCCTAGCAGATTGTAGTTCCCTCTGCAGCATCAATATTTAAAATAGGCAGCCCAGATAAATGCGTCCATTATGAGCGTCTGTATGCAGAAAAAAGCGGAACCAGCTACAGCCAGCCAATATGAAATATCCAAAATTCTAGGTTGCAGTGTCAGTAGCGCTGTGGTCAGCGCCAGCGCAGCTAACCCAACTATGAATAGCACTATCCTCACGAAAAACCAAGTCAATGTGTCGTGGCTTGCCAGCACATTGAAAGTTAGTGGCATCCAGAATACAGACGGCAGTAGGATGAGAGCATATATGGCTATAAATACCCAAAAATTGAGACATCCGGCAACTTGAGCAGTAGCCGGGTCGGTACGGAAGAATAAGTAATAGGTGAAGAGGAAAAAGCCAACAACTGCAAGGAGCATAGTGACATAGTTGAAAGTCCTGAGACCACCTGTCACACCACCCCAGAGTTTTTCAGCTCCGCCAGGGTTGGCAGATATCCCCTGGACGTAACTGCCAATGACCCCTGCGCCAAATACCACGATGACAGCTAGTAGTATCAATTGCTGATAATGCATAATCCACGACCTCCGTCTCTGTTTGAAGGTATTTTAACAGACGGCGCTTCGCTAAGAAAAGATTATCCCCTGACCTGACCCCCGATAAGTCCAGTATTAACCGATAGATACCTTTGCTCTTTGATTTTGTTATGAATGAACATACGTCCCGATGAATACGTCATTTGGCAGGAGTGATTTTCTGTACCACTACTATTTGAGAGATAATAGGAGCTCAGGAGGTAATAATATGAAGTCAATTTTGGGTATATTAATTATTTTGTTTCTGGCCGTAATTATTTCTTGTGGCAGCCCGGCATCGACAACCGAGAGTGTTGCCGGAGAAAATGTGAATTTCATGATAGGTTCTTACCTTTTTGTAAAGAATACCTACTCGGGAGAAACGAACCCGTCATACCTGCTTATTCGAAGTTATCCTTCCTTTGATTCAGTATTTGGAGTCGGCGCGGTAATGGGCATGGACAACTCGAAATTAATTACAGAAGAGAAAATGAAGAGCGGATTTGTTCTATCCATCATCTACCAGGGGAATGATATTCACAAATTTAATATTGAGAAAATCACCCTGAAGAACAAACAGTTACAGGTGTATTATACTTCTGAAGTGACTACTCCAAATGCCAGTTGGACGTGTAACTGCAATGTCACTGCATTGATTGATAATTGCAAATTTGACTCGATACTGTTATTTGAGAACGGGCGTCCTCTGCCGGACGCATTGATAAAAGAATTATGATTATAATTAGCACTACTGATCCATCCCCGAAAGCAGGTCCTTAGAATGGCTGAACATGCATACCGATGACTGAGCTGCTCCCTAAAAACTGGACCCAAAAGATGCGAAATTAATGAATGTCACCGACTTCCTTTCAGTTTTCCTTATAGCCATAGCGCTGTCTGCAGACTGCTTTGCTGTGGCTCTCAGCGCCAGTGTCACGGCCAAAAGCCCTTCCAGGCTGCAGGTTCTGCGGGTGGCTGCCATGTTCGGGCTGTTTCAGGCGCTCATGCCCGTTTTAGGCTGGCTGGCAGGGCAGACCATGGTAAAGTTCATAGCCAGCTACGACCATTTCGTGGCGTTTGCCCTGCTTGCGGTCGTTGGCGGCAGGATGATCTGGGAGTCGTTCCGTCATAAAAAGGAACACGATAAACAGACCGA
>Ga0268276_1004067_pt1 | contig 10634 bp, 7 predicted proteins | sample saktaG_4_FD_190145 | JGI IMG/M metagenome (GOLD analysis project Ga0268276, IMG submission 190145) | Saline water microbial communities from Sakinaw Lake, British Columbia, Canada - sak_2010_1_5_45m | ecosystem: Environmental > Aquatic > Non-marine Saline and Alkaline > Saline ...
CATAATTTATTCAATAAACTTACCACCAGAAATATCAAAAAATCTCTCAAAGAAACTAGTGAGCTTATTCAGTACACTTTCTTTTTTGTGGGTTCGTTCACCTGTTGGAGAAAATCTAGATACAGGAGGTAATATCTTTGAAATAGCGGTACCAGTTACAGCAACACTACCATCTCTAAAGGCATTTTTTATAAATGTATATGTTGCATCTCGATCAAGGCTTTCGTTATCAATAATTTGCTCCAACTCCTCAATTTTCTTCTCCTCAACGAATTTCTGCCAATCTTCGTCGACAACCGAATGAACATCAAGAGATGTAATAAATTGGTTTATCAAGTCCTTTTTATTACGTAATTCCATGCTGGAATCAATTGCCTTATTAATATCAATTAGTAATTCTTTATTTTTTGTGTGATCCTCGTGATATCTCTTAATAAGATTTAATACAAAATCAATATTAATCTCAACTTGTTTGATTAACTCCATTTCAAAAACCACATCATCATTAACATTTTCTTTATTCTCTTCTGCACCCTTGCGAAACTCGTTGAACAAATCAATGTACATACTGTGATAATCCTGCACATCACGATCTGTTAAAATTTCATTTCCTGAAAATTCATCAAAGGTTGTCAAAATATTTTTAACACGCAAAATTGCTCCGTATAATTTGATAAAGTCTTTTTGATTTTGCTCTCCCATTACTCTTTCTCCTACAGGGAATTTTTCTAAAAGCTCATCTACCAAACTCTTATATCCTCGTATTTCCTTATCTCCATCTTTATAGCCATTATAATAATCAGAGTAAGCCTTAAGTAGTACTATTCCGCTCGCTTCTTTATCCCCAAAAAGTGCAATTGATTCGTTTGTTGCTTTTTCCAAGTTTCGGAAACAAACAATATTTCCAAAAGTTTTTACACTATTCAAAATACGGTTAGTTCTAGAATATGCTTGAAGTAGCCCATGCAAACGCAAGTTTTTATCAACCCAAAGTGTATTAAGGGTAGTAGCATCAAAACCAGTCAAAAACATATTGACGACAATAAGAATGTCTATTTCTCTTTTTTTAACCCGTTCACTAATATCTTTGTAGTAATTTTGAAATTTGTCTGATGATGTGTCGTAAGAGGTCCCGAACATCTTGTTATAATCGACAATGGCATTTTCAAGAAAATCACGAGAGCTAACATCAAGCTCGCTTGTATCTTCAGAATTTTCATCAACCATTCCGTCTGCATCTTCATCATTTACACCAAAACTAAAGATAGTTGCCACCTTAAGTTTTTTGTCACTTGGCTCATCTACTAATTGTCTTTTAAATTCAAGATAGTATTTTTTAGCAACATCAATGGATGAAACCGCAAAGATTGAATTGAATCCTGCAAGTCTTCGATCTTGAATTTTATAGAAACTATTTCGCTTAGTTTTTTGATCAAAATGCTCTCGAATATACTTCACAATATTTTCCAGTCTTTCGGGGGCAGAAAGTACCGCTTCACGATCAATATCACTCACTTTTTTATCTTCTATGTCTTCTGATTCACGGACCGTAGAAACATAATCAACCTTAAATGGCAGAACATTTTTATCTGCGATAGCATTAACAATAGTATAGGTATGTAGTTTTTCTCCAAAAGCTTGTTCTGTGGTCTTAAAATCAGGGCGACCACCAGAAGATGAATTCATCGCAAAAATTGGTGTGCCAGTAAAACCAAATAGATGATAGTTTTTAAATGATTTGATAATACTTGCGTGCATATCACCAAACTGTGAACGATGGCATTCGTCAAATATAAGAACAATATGACCGCCAAAGATAATATGTCCTGAATTTCTATTAATGAATCGATCCAGTTTTTGAATCGTGGTAACAATTATTCTGGAATTTACATCCTCTAACTGTTTTTTTAAAATAGCTGTACTGGTATTACTGTTCGCCGCACCTTTTTCAAATTTGTCATATTCTCGCATTGTTTGATAATCTAAATCTTTACGATCCACTACAAACAATACCTTATCTACATAAGATAATTTACTTACCAATTGAGCGGTCTTAAAGCTAGTCAAAGTTTTTCCTGATCCTGTAGTGTGCCAAATATATCCACCAGCATCTATGGTCCCAAGCTTTTTATAATTTGTACTTATTTCAATTTTATTTAATATCTTTTCTGTGGCTACAATTTGATACGGTCGCATAACTAGCAAAAGCTTGTCAGTGGTAAACACGCAGTATTTAGTCAAAATGTTCAAAATCGCATGCTTTGCAAAAAAAGTTTTAGCAAAATCTATAAGATCAGTGATTGGTCGATTAGTTGCATCTGCCCACCAGCTTGTAAATTCAAAACTATTGCTCGTTCTTTTTCCTTTTTTGGTTGCCCCTTCGTTTGATTCTTTAATGTGCTGTGCACGAGTAGTATTACTATAATATTTAGTATGGGTGCCATTAGAAATTACGAATAATTGGACATATTCAAAAAGACCAGAAGAAGCCCAAAAACTTTCCCGATTGTAACGATTGATTTGGTTAAAGGCCTCTTGTATAGCCACCCCACGGCGTTTTAATTCAATATGAACTAGGGGTAATCCATTTACTAGAACCGTCACATCATAACGATTGGCACGTTGTCCGTCTTCGGTCGCATACTGGTTAATAACCTGCAGACTATTATTGTGAATATTTTTCTTATCTATTAGGTCTACATTCTTAAAAGTGCCGTCATCTCGGTTTAATATTTTTGTACTATCCTCTTGAATTGTTTCCGTCTTTTCTTCAATACTTTGATTTGGATTAGAAATAACACTCATAAAAAATCTTTCCCATTCAGTATCAGAGAAAGTAAAATTATTTAGCTTTTCTAACTGTTGTCGCAAATTAAGCACAAGTTCACTTTCAGTAGTAATTGATACATATTCATAAGCTTGCGTTTCCAATTGATTAATAAAGGCACGCTCAAGATCAGCCTCACTTTGATAAGAGTTACTATCCCTTACACGGTCAACCGGCTTATGATATTCGGCAACGACTGTGCTTTGTGTGTTTTCTGCAACTAAATTGTATTTATTATTGACTGGCATATTCATTAAAAGTTAAAAGTTTTCCTCTATAATATTCATATTGGGATCTGCGTGCTTTAAGCTCAGCAGGTAAACCAAATGAAATATCATTTACTAAGGCATCAAAATTATATAAATTTGATACGATACGTTCTTGCTCTGACATATTTGGTACTGGAATTTTTATTTTTTTTAATTCTGACATTGGGATACTCATAACTGGTGATCCAACAATCTTAATTTCAATTTGTTTTTTTGCACTTATAGAATTCAAAAAAAATAACAAAAATTTTGAATTTATAATCATTTGATTTGGCTTAATTACATATATACCCTCTTTAATATTCCAATTTTCTGGTTTTTCTTTTACTAACGCCGTCCTACCAATTGTTCCAGTTCCAGAAAATAAGACATCACCGACTTCTAAATTCGATCTATTATTTATAAGCCTTAACGCTTGATCATCTACTCTGTCAGTTTTTTCAAAAAAGGTGACATCTAATCCTCTTATCTCACGAACAGTAACATAGTAATTTTTAGCATCTGGAGTATTTAATACAAAATTTTTACGAGGATTTAAACCTGTTTTTAGTGATAAAATTACTTCATCTAAAGATAGTTTTTTAACATCTTCATCAAATACAAAGAGTCCGGAACTATAATGCTCATATTGTTTCTTTCTTGCTTCTAGCTCTGCTTCTAGCTCTGCTTCTAGCTCAGTAAAACTATTAAGAATAGTTACAATTTCTTCCTGTATGGCAAGCGGTGGTACCGGAATTTTAATTTCAAGTATTTTCTTCATACTTGGATGTTTTATTCCAGAACCACGATAAAAACTTTCTATTAAATTAATATTTTCAAGCATAAAAAAATATAAAAACTTATTTAATAGAACCTTTGTGTCTATTGATGTTGCAATTCTATTATCAGCGGTAACAAATTTACCACTATAATACTTTATATTCGCTTGACCACCCCAAGGAATTGCTATTATTTCACCTTCACACAAATTTTTACCTGCAAGCTCTTCATTTGTCCAACCGATATAATTTCCCGTTGAAAGTAGTCGAACGTTACCTGTAAACTGAACTAAATCTTTGAAACGATTAGCAAGAACATATGGATATTTTAAAACTTTCTTTTGTTGTGATCGGTCTATTCCTTTAAATTTTTTATCCCAAGCAGTAAGTTCCCATAACTCTTTAAACTCTACCCCATTAGGGCAAAGCTCATTAATTAGTTTATCAATTTTACTTATGTGTTTAGTCATACTATAATTTACCTTCAATATCCTTAATAATCTTATCTATTGCAGATCGGAGTTCATTTTGATGAGTAACAATTTTTAAAATCTCTGTATTAAGATTATTTATATCCACAATTTCTCGATTGTCTTTTGATACAACATAACTTAATGTAGCGATATTGTAGTCATTTTCTGCAATCTTTTTATTATCGACTAGTTTGGCAAAATATTTTACATCTTTACGTTCAATAAAAGCACTCAGAATCTTTTTACGATTATCTTCGCTTAGTTTATTTTTATTTCCACCACGAACAAATTCAGCAGAAGCATCGATAAACAAAGTTTTGTTATCTTTTTTACTCTTTTTGAGAACAACAATACAAGTTGCAATGGTTGTACCAAAAAAAAGATCGGGTGGTAATTGAATTACCGCATCAATATAATTATTATCTATAAGATATTTACGAATTTTACCCTCCGCACCACCTCGGTAAAGAACTCCTGGGAATTCAACAATCGCCGCGGTTCCATTAGTAGAAAGCCAAGAAAGCATATGCATTGTAAAAGCTAGATCCGCCTTACTCTTTGGCGCTAATACTCCAGCGGGTGAAAAACGAGGATCATTTATTATTAATGGATTACTGTCACCGTCCCAATGAATAGAATATGGAGGATTGGAAACAATAGCGTCAAACGGTTCGTCGTCCCAGTGTTTTGGATCAGTTAGCGTGTCACCGTGTTCAATATCAAAATGATTATAATTTATATCATGTAAAAACATATTGATACGACAAAGATTGTAAGTCGTCAGGTTTATCTCCTGACCAAAAAAACCTAGACGAACATTTTCTTTACCTAAGACTTTGGCAAACTTAAGAAGAAGTGAACCAGATCCACAACAAGGGTCATACACTTTATTAACTTCTTTTTTACCGACTGTGGTAATTTCTGCTAAAAGTTCGCTAACTTCTTGCGGTGTATAGAATTCGCCTCCAGATTTACCAGCATTCGAAGCGTACATTGTCATTAAAAATTCGTATGCGTCACCGAAGGCATCTATCGTGTTATCAGCATAATCACCCAGACGAAGATCACCGATAGCTTCCAAAAGTTTTACTAATTTTTGATTTCTTTTCTCGACATTATTGCCAAGTTTTGGTGAATTTACATCAAGATCAGCAAATAACCCTTTTAGATCATCTTCACTATCGGCTCCTTTTGCAGAATTCTCAACACTGGCAAACACAGAAGAAAGTGTTTCGTTGAGGTTTACATCATTACGTGCATTCTTACAAACATTTATAAAAAGTTCACTGGGTAATATATAAAATCCCTTTTCCTTTACAGTATCAGCTCGTCCTAATTTAGCTTCTTTATCTGAAAGTTTTGTGTAGTCAAAATCTTTATTACCAGAACGTCGCTCATCAGCATTAATATAATTCGTAAGATTCTCACTAATAAATCGATAAAAAAGCATACCAAGTACATACTGTTTAAAATCCCAACCATCAATACTTCCTCTTAAATCATTAGCAATCTGCCAAATAGCACGGTGAAGCTCGGCCCGTTCTTGCTCTTTGGTTTGTTTTTGCTGATTTTGCATTTATCAAATATATCACAAAAAACGGCTTCTAGAAAGCCGTTTTTTGTCTTGTTATGACCTTGTATTATTTCACTGGTGTTAGATTTGACCAAGTCGAGATATTAGATTCAGTCACTAGTATTTCAGCGACCCTTCCTGTTTCTCTAACAATTGCCTCTACTTTTTTAAGTACAGCACCATGATCTAGCACAGAATAAATTAAGTACTCAGCTCTTGGAAGATGGTATTCCTTACCATCACTAGACTTAATTGTCTTAGAGAAGTCATTTGCTTGCATTAATGTGTGCAATTTTGTGAAATCTACAACATAGTTACTACTATGTAATTCGATCCTAATAATGAATAGTTTCATTATATTTTCAAAATTAATGAGCTAATAAATTTAAACCACCGACCAAATTTAAGGGGAAAATGGACTTGTTGCACTAATTTGGCCGTTCTTAAAATTATATTTAATATTTGGTGGCAATTAGAGGTAAAAGAACCTTTCCACCATACAATTATACCATATCCTAGTATAAAAAGCAAGTTTTTAACACACAAAATATCCTTATAACTAGCCACAGAATGACTTATTCTAGCTAAATTTGACACACAGAATCTGGTAGACTTATTTAAGTGTTATTTCCTTATTACTCAAAGCTATCTCACTCTTAAAACACCCTAGTAGCTCCCTTTTCTCCAGAGCCGATCCGTCTCTAAGAAGATATTTGGCATAATTTCTCACATCAATATCATTAACAACTACTTTTTTCTTGATCCCTAGAATAACTTGTTGAAATTTCTTAAATTTCTCAACATCAGTTTTTATTTTCTCTTGAATCTGGATTTCATTAATATCAATTTTCTCCAATAATTGCTCAAACTGGACAATCAGATCTTTCTCTTCAATGTAGCCACACTGGCAGTTTTTATCTTTATTTTTCGTACAACCATAATAGACATACCGATGCACACCACCATTTTTATTCTTCTTAAATTTTTCATCAGCGGATATACCTGATCCACAAAGGCCACAGGTCATCATTCTGGTAAAAGCAAATTCTTTATTTTCAACTCTTATAAAACCGCTTTTCATTTGAGCTTGGACAGCGTCAAATAGTTCTTTAGTGATTAATGGCTCGTGTTTACCTTGGTACCAGTTACCGCTATTCTTAGGATATTCAAACATACCGTAATAAAAAGGATTGTAGAGAATTAGAAATATATTTCCCAAACTCAAATGTTTCTTGCCTTGAGCGGTGCGAAAATTAAGTTCAAATTTTAGCCAGTTATAGACTTTCTTACCGCTCCATTTTTCATAAGCCACTCTTTCAAACATCTTCTTAACAATATGACCTCGTTCGGGATCAATATATACCTGACATTTTTTATCAACGCTTTTCTCTTTTAGATAGCCAGATGGTGCTGGCCCTGGCCATAACCCCATTTCTACTCTCGTTCGTAGACCCCTTTTAACATTTACGCTTTTATTATCGTTTTCTAATTTAGCCTGAGAACATAAAATCATTAATAGGAATTTCTCGTTTGGTGAGTTTTTGAAATGCTGGCCGTAAGTTCTAATTTCTAGAAGTAACTTTTGATCCATTAAATCGACTAATGATCCGAGATCACCAGCATTTCTTGAAAGACGATCAGGTGCCCAAGTTAGTATTCCATTATACCGACCTCTTTTTATATCCTCCAATATTTCCTTGAAAACTGGTCTTTGTCCTGAATCTTTAGCTGAATGAGCTTCTCTTCTAATATCTACCACTTCCAGATTCTCCTTTTCAGCTAATTGAAGCATTTCCTTAACTTGAGAGTCGATAGACAAAATTTGGCGCTCTTCAGACTCGGTTGATTTACGAGAATAAAGCACATATTTTATTTTCGTCACTGGAATCACCGCCATTTCACCGACTAGGCCAAAATTGGTTTGTGTTTGCATATACCATTAATGACAGAACCACCTGTTTTGCTAAGCTATGCAGAACTAGAAAAACGTAGCATGCTCGCGTAACTAGCTTAGCAAAACAATTGATCTGCGATACAATCGAATTAGACTAATAGCTAAAAAAGAGCTATTATGTATAAGTTACAATTGAATAAAAGACGGCCTAACCCCTTTGGCTTTCAAAGGATATGGTTGCAAAACTCGCTACAAGATAAAGAACCCCTCGTCAGGGTGCTTGTAGCGAGTCATATTGGGAAACTGGTATGGGTGGTCCTCGGATCACTGCCTGGCGTGGGGCTTTTTGTCTATTCGCCAGATAACTCGCTACAAAAAATGTCTATTATAATTTCATCTAACGGCAGTAATGCGGTTAGGGTAAACAAATCATCACTCGATAAGGAGAAATTTCTTCAAGAATATATTTATGATAATCCCGAAAGTATTCCCTTATATGATATCAAAGAAGATATTCGGCTATTAGTCTTAGCTCGTGAATTTAGAACGGAAAGTGGTCCAATTGACGCCATTGGTATAGATGGATCTGGCGAGCTATATATCATCGAAACAAAACTATACGCTAATGCCGATAAACGAACAGTTGTTGCTCAAGCTTTGGATTACGGAGCTTCTCTTTGGAATCATTCTAATGATTTTAATGAATTTCTAGCTACATTAGACGAACATACCCAGAAAGTTTTTAAACTTAAGACAACTGAGAAAATAAAAGAATTTTTTAATCTAGATGACGAATCAGTCGAGCAAGTTACCGAAAAAGCCAAAAGGAATCTCAATGATGGAATCTTTCACTTTGTGGTTTTGATGGATAAGATAGACGACAGGCTAAAAGATTTAATTCGTTTCGTAAACCAAAACAGTCAATTTGATATCTATGCTGTGGAGTTTGAATACTATAAATATGAAAGCCAGGAAATAATCATCCCTAAAATCTTTGGAGCAGAAGTGAAGAAAGACATTGCTGTTAGCACCTCATCATCTGGCGAAAGAAGAAGGTGGACGGAAGAAGCAATTCTAGATGATGCTAGAAAAAATTTCTCACCAGAAGAATATACAGCTTTCAAAAAGATTTATGATTTCTCTAGAGAAAATGCCGATGAAGTAAAATTTGGAACGGGAAATAAATATGGGTCATTTAATCCCGTCTTTACTAAAATTTGTCCAAGATCTTTATACACTTTAGGAACAGACGGAAGAATGTCCTTTAACTTTGAATGGATTCGTCCTGAAGGTAGCGAAGATAGAAATATGGATTTCATAAATATCTATGCTAAGTCTTTAATAGATATTGGTTTTACCATACCAGAAAATTACGAAGAGGTGCGACCAAGTGTTTTATCAAACGAATGGTCCACTAAAGCCGATGAGTTTATTAGTGTAATGAAAAAATTAATATGAGTGATGATAATAAATTAGGTAAATTGAAGAAAGTTGAATTGCGTGAGGGCTGGAGACATGAAGCTAATGACTTTACCAAATGGCTAGCACTGGAAGAAAATTTAAGATTACTAGGTGATGAAATTGGTTTTGATCTTAAATTAGTTCAGACTGAGGCTAATGTCGGTAGTTTCAATGTGGATATTTTAGCCGAAGAAGAAAATACTGGACACAAGATAATTATTGAAAATCAGCTAGAAGTAACAAACCATGACCACTTAGGGAAATTAATTACTTATGCTTCTGGTTATGACGCCAAAATAATTATCTGGGTAGTAAAGGATGTACGAGAAGAACATCGCCAAGCGATTGATTGGCTCAATGAACATACAGATGAAGATATTGAATTTTATCTTCTACAAATCGAATTATGGCAGATTGGCGAATCTCCTTTTGCCCCTAAATTTGAAATTATTTCTAAACCAAATGATTGGACTAAAACAGTTAGAAGTTCTGTAGAATCTAAAGACTTAACCGATAGAAAGATAAAGCAGATGGAATTTTGGGATACTTTAAAAGATTATGCAAAGACTAATTATACTAAGATTCGTTTACAGAAAAGCCGACCACAACATTGGACAAATATTAGTATTGGAAGTAGTCAGGCACATGTAGCATTATCTATCAATAGTCGTGACCATTTATTTACTACTGAAATTTGGATCGGTGATAATAAAGAGTTTTATTACAATCTAGCTGAACATAAAGAAGAAATCGAAGCCGATCTTGGTGAGAAATTGGAATGGTTGGAATTACCAGATAAGAAAGCTAGTCGAATCAAAATATCTATTACTGGTGATTTTGATAATCAAGATAAATGGGAGGAATATTTTGAGTGGCTACTTCAGATGACTGAAAAATTCCAAAGAGTTTTTCCAAAATATTTTCAAAAATAATGGCTAACAAGTATGGGTTATCAGAGAAGGAATTAGACACTATTCGAAAAAGAGATACAACTTGCGTTTATTGTCATAAAAAGATGACGGATCCCAAATCTGGTGGTCCGAGAAGTGACTGGGCAACCATAGAACACTATCTACCACCATGGAGTGATCATCTAACAGTAACAATTTGTTGTTTTGGTTGTAATGCTAGCCGAGGACCAAAGACATTACTCGAATGGTTTAAAACATCATACTGTTTAGAAAAGAATATCAATGAAAAGACCGTTGCTGAACCAGTGCAGTGGTATTTGAAATTATTTGAGAATTTTGTCGACAAAATAGATTGGACTTTTGCTAAGACTATGCCAGAAATACCACATTATTATATTGTCCGAGATAACCTTCTCGAAAATGAAAAGAAAGAATTTGATGAACTATCTTCCTTAATCGATAACAAAG
>Ga0268276_1004068_pt1 | contig 10630 bp, 10 predicted proteins | sample saktaG_4_FD_190145 | JGI IMG/M metagenome (GOLD analysis project Ga0268276, IMG submission 190145) | Saline water microbial communities from Sakinaw Lake, British Columbia, Canada - sak_2010_1_5_45m | ecosystem: Environmental > Aquatic > Non-marine Saline and Alkaline > Saline ...
GGACCGATTCTTTTTCAGTTTTTGACATATTCATTCACCTATTTTTCGGTGTCGTTTCATTTGACGCAACCTGAAACTTCAATTTTTATCTGCAAAATATTTTCGGTGTCATTAATTGTGACGCAACCCGGGGGGCAAGGGAATATGCAATAGCAACTTGCTTTGAAGCAATTATTTAAGATAAAATAATAACTAACAAGTGGATATTGTCTGGTTTGGCGACAGGGGGCATTGTGGGGGAATGAACAACCTGCGCCAAGCTATCCGGCGATGACTTAAACCATAATTACGACGAAATGATTTTTGAAAAACATAGTGTTGAGGGGGAAACGCGGGTCAATGTCTGCGGGGTATCATTTGGCGGCGATGAATTGATTGTAAGCGCCGAACCCTGCACTATTGAAAGCCGCGGGCAGATGCTGGAGACAGCCTTAGCCGTCAAGGAAGCCGGTGCCGCCATTCTGCGCGGCGGACGGCGTGATGCTGGAGGTTCACGCGCACCCGGAACAGGCAATGTGCGACGGAGAACAGAGTTTGATGCCAGAGATGTTTTTTAAGGCCGTCAGCGAGTTGCGGGCGGTGGCTCAGGCGGTGGGAAGGAGAATATGAAGGGCGTTTCAGTCAGGCAAAGAATAATTCATTTGTCGGTTTGTGTGTCGCTGGTTGTAATGGCGTTTTACGGACATGCACGTTCCTATCTTTCACCGGAATATCTGGCTGTGGCGCCTGATGGCAAGACGTTGTATGTGACTGCCGCGACGGCAGGCAAGATTTTACTTTTTGATGTAATCAAAAGGCAGGTCAGCGCTGAATGGGCGTTGAAAGGCAACCCTTCCGGCGTGGCGGTAGCGCGGGACGGGACAGTTTTCGTGACAGCGGGAGAGGTCGGCGGGGAACTGCTAAAATTTGACCCGGACGGCAAGGTTTTGGCGAAGGTGTCAGTCGGGCACACTCCCATGTCGCCGGTGGTTAGTTCTGACGGCAAGACGGTTTATGTGCTGAACCGTTTTGACAACACGGTGATGGCTGTGGACGTGGGGCGCCGTCTGCGGGTGACCGGTGTGCTGGATGTTTCGCGCGAGCCGTACGCGGCGGCCTTGGGCGCCGGCGGCAGGCTGCTGTTTGTGGCAAACCACCTGCCGAACTGCCGGGCTACCGACGAGGTTGTTTCCGCCGCGGTTTCGGTGATAGAGACCGGGTCTTTCAAACTTGTCGGCCATGTGCCGCTGCCGAACGGCTCCACCGGAGTGCGCGGCATTTGTGCCGCTCCGGACGGCCAGCGTGTTTATGTTACGCACACCTTCGGTCGGCATCAGTTGCCGACCACCCAGCTTGAACGCGGTTGGATGAACACGGCCGGGCTGAGCGTGTTTGACGGCGAGACCGGCACGTATGTCAACACGGTGTTGCTGGATGACGTGGATCTGGGGGCGTCCAACCCGTGGGGCGTGGCGGTCACGGCGGACGGCAAGCATCTTGTCGTGGCGCACGCGGGAACGCGCGAGATCAGTGTGATCGACCGTGGCGCGTTGCATGACCGGCTGGAGCGGGCCGCCAAAGGCGAGAAGGTGACGGAGGTCACGAAGTCCGGCTCTGACGTGCCCAACGACCTTTCGTTTCTGGTGGGATTGCGCCGCCGCGTCAAACTTGACGGTGATGGCCCGCGGGGGGTGGCGGCGGCAGGTTCGACAGTGTATGGGGTATTGTATTTCGCGGACACTTTGGTGGCGTTGGATTTGACCGGCGCGGTGTTAAGGCCAGAACACACGATTTTTGGCGAGCCGGTTGACTTGACCGCGGACCGCGCACGACGCGGCGAGATGCTGTTTAATGACGGCATAATGTGTTTCCAGCATTGGCAGAGCTGTGCCAGTTGCCATCCCGACGGTCGGGCCGACGGTCTCAATTGGGATCTGCTCAACGACGGGATAGGCAATCCCAAACAGACGAAAAGCTTGCTTTTTTCACACCTGACACCACCTACAATGGTTACCGGCATACGTCAGGACATGCAGGCTTGCAACCGCAAGGGTATGACTCACATACAGTTTGTCGTGCGGCCAGAAGAGGACGCTCTGTGCGTTGACGAATACGTGATGTCGCTGAAGCCTGTGCCGAGCCCGTATCTGGTAAAGGGCGGGCTGTCAAGAGCGGCCAAGGTCGGCGAAAAGATTTTCCGGTCTGCCGGTTGCGCTGAGTGCCATACGCTAGACAAAACCGGACCGAGCGGCGAGAAGCTTTTCACGAATCTGTGCAAATACGATCTGGGCTTGGGTGTGGGAAATGAGGCAGGCACCCAGTTCGACACGCCGACACTGGTCGAGACATGGCGCACGGCCTCTTATCTGTACGACGGACGGGCCTTGAGCATGGAAGAACTGCTGACGGTCTGTAACCCGGATGATAGGCATGGCCACACAAAGGATTTAAAAACCAAGGAGATCAAAGCGCTGGCAGAGTATCTCTTGTCATTTTAATGCGGGCGATTGCCCGGAGGGAGGAAGCGATGCGGGATTTTGACAGTGGGGGCGTGACCAGACGTCACGAGATGGGTGAACTCGATATTGTGGCAGGCGTGCCGCCCATGCCACGGGGTCTTGTGCTGTCGCAGATCGGGTGGGGCAGCCGCGAGCAGTTGAGGTGCGCGGCTGTTGGCGCGAAAGGTTCCGAGGTGCCGCAGCTTTGGCTTTGCGGCGGTAGCGGTGGCTTGTTTCCAGTGTATCAAAGGTTTGTGGCCGAAGGCTGCGAGACGCGTCTGATCAGGCGTAATGATTGCACGGTCGGCGTTTGCTATGCGGACAGGTTTGCCGAGTACTGCCTGCTTACAGGTGTGCTGCCGCCAGACATGAGCGCTTCCCGCGAGTCGCAGACCACTGCGGTTTTCGAGGCGCTGGAGGATGCCTTGACCGATGCCGGCATGACTTTCGCTGATGTGGCGCGGACATGGCTGTACATGGATGACATTCTCGACTGGTATGATCCTTTCAACCGTGCGCGCGACGCGTTCTTCTGGTCACGGAGTGTTTATGACGGGCTGGTTCCGGCCAGCACCGGCATAGGCAGCGCAAATCTTTGCGGTTCGGCCATAACCGCATGTGCAATCGCGATAAAACCCAAGCCTGGCAGTGGCATGAAAATTGAGGCTGTGCCTTCGCCGCTGCAATGCGCAGCCTTGCAGTACGGAAGTTCTTTCAGCCGCGCCGTGGAGATCGCCACGCCGGACAGCCGGACGCTGATGGTGTCCGGAAGCGCCAGCATCGAGCCTGGCGGAGCTACCGCTCACACTGGTAACGTGGAAAAGCAGATACAACTCACCATGGACGTTATCGAGGCTATCCTGTTTTCACGCGGCATGGGTTGGCAGGATGCCACGCGGGCGGTCATGTACCTCAAGGACGCTTCTTTTCTGCGGGTCTGGCAGGGGTGGCTGAAAGCGCACGGGTTGGAAAGTTTGCCGTTGTTGAACGTCGAGGCGGATATCTGCCGCGACGACCTACTGGTTGAACTTGAGGTGGACACAGTTAGACAGGTTTGAAAAAGTTAATCGACATTTTGACGGGAATGGGCACTGCGGCATGGACCTGCTGGATTTGCGCTTTGTTTTCCGTGTATTTGGCGTTTTTAGGTGCGGAACACGCCGCCGGATTTATGGCTGGTCCTGGCATGCAGGTGATTGTTGCGGTGCTGATATTTTTGATCGGGTACAGCGGGATGCGCGCGGTCAGGCGCAGGCGTTTAGACTCGGCCGCTTTGCACATAGGTTGCGTTTGCGTGATGGCCGGATGGCTTTGGGGGCAACACGCGAACAGGAGCGCAACCCCTGACAATCCCGCCAAGGGTTCAATGGCCTTGATAGACGGCGACGTTTCGGATGCGTTATGGACAGGGGCATACCTGACTAATTTTGTCGGCAAGGTGCCGTTCTCTATCAAGCTCGAAAAGTTTTTTATCGAGCATTATGAGCAGAACGGCTTTGACCGTGAAGCCGGTCGCATGGCGCCGATACGCGAATACCGCAGCCGGGTTACAGTGTCCGAGCCGGGCAAAGCGCCATACGTCGCGAACATACGGGTCAACCAGCCGTTGTATGTGCGCGGCTATCACATCTATCAGATGAGCTGGGGCAACACGGTCGACCGTTTCCGGCGTCCGGTGGTTTACACGGTCTTGCAGTTTATACGCGATCCCGGGTTGCCGCTGGTTTATTCGGGGTTCATGCTTTTGTTCGTCGGCGTTCTGCTTTTCTATGTCAGGGTCTTCCGGATCAAACAACCGGAAGAGCTGGAGGATAAGGCATGACTCTCAAGATGACGCTGCAGGGCGGCCTTATCTACCTTACGCTCTTGTTTTTTCTGGCGACGTTAGTGGCGCACCGGTTCAACCGAAAGAGTCTGCGCCGCGGTTTCTGGGCCGCAGCTTTTGTGGCGGCCGTGACCTCGCTAACCTGGCGCGGATTGCATACGGGGCATCCTCCGATGCAGAATCTTTTCGAGTTCTTTCTATGTATGGCAGCTTCGCTCTGGCCTTTGTCACAATGGAGCCGCTGGAAAAACGGGATCGACACTGAAACGCGCGACGCCTTGTTGGGAATCGTGATACTCTTTCCAGCCGGGTTTATCCTCAGCGAAGATGTCCGGCGTTTGCCTCCTGCTTTGCAGTGCCCGCTGTTCATACCGCATGTCGCCAGTTATGTGGCTGGATATGTTATGCTGGCGCGGGCATCGTTGCTGGCGCTGCCACTGCTGCGCAAGGATGTTGAAGGAGGCGCGTTACGCGCGGCCGATGTGGCGGTGCGGCAGACAGCGGCAGCCGGTTTCGTGCTTTTGACCGCCGGGCTTCTGCTGGGAGCGATGTGGGGCAAGATATGCTGGGGGAATTATTGGCATTTCGACCCTAAGGAGATGTGGTCGTTGGCCACATGGCTGATGTACGGTGGCTATTTTCATTATCGGCTCAAGCACGGTTTGCGTATGCACAGGGCGACAACCGTGCTATTGTGGTTGGGACTGCTTTTCGTAGTTTTGACACTCACCTGGATCAATCTTTCGAGACTTTTTTCAGGACTTCACAACTATGCGTGAAGACGGCTTTTTGGGCGTAAGCCAATTAGCCGTCTTAAACAGGTTATTGCGACCACCAAGTGGACGCAATGGCGAGGGTAAAAAAGACAGTGGGCTTGTCGGTTTGAGGCGCAGCTTCATTAGATAAATAATAGTATCAAAAGGGTTATGAAACTTATGAGAAAAAGTGTTGTTTTTGGTTTGGTTTTGAGCGGGGCATTGCTGGCCGGGGCGCAGAAGCCAAGGGGCTGCATCTCTAAAGACCCTTATATCGGCGCGGTTGTGATTGACGCGGTTACCGGCAAGACGATTTTCGAGGAGCGGCCTGACGTGCCGGGGTATCCCGCCAGTACGCTCAAGCTGATGGTTCTGCTGCTGGTTCAGGAACGTATAGACGCTGGAAAGCTCAAGTTGAGCGACATGGTCGGCGTGTCTGTGACAGCGGCCAAGACCGGCGGGTCGCAGGTATATCTGGATCCGCGCGAGAGTTTCAGCCTTGAAGAAATGCTGTATGCCGCGATCATACAGTCGGCAAACGACGCAGCGGTAGCGTTGGCCGAACACGTAGCCGGATCAAAAGAGGCTTTTGTCAAACTGATGAACGACCGGGCGCGTGTGCTCGGCATGGCCAACACCCGCTTCGCTTCTGTACATGGTCTGCCGCCTTCAGCCGGACAGAAACACGATGTCTCCACCGCGCGCGACATGGCGATTCTGGCCCGCGAGCTTTGCAAACATCCTGACATATTCAAATACACCTCGGCCACCTATCGTCAATTGCGTGCTGGCACCGACAAGCCATTTGACATGCGCACGCACAATCCTTTCTTAAAAGAAGGGCTTGCGGGGTGCGACGGGTTTAAGACCGGATATACCGCAGCCGCCGGCTGGTCGATTATAGTCACCGCCAAACGCGAAGGGCGTCGCGTGATAGTGGTGGTGCTGGGTAGCGAAGGGCGTAAACTGCGTGATGCCAAAGCTCGTGAGCTGCTCAATATGGCGTTCGCGTCCTGACAACAGGGACTTAATTGTTCACCGCTGGTAATTTTTGGTTAACCGCAGATGTTGGAGCACGCCCGCAGTTAAGATGGCTGTAGGTGCGGTCGCTGCCCTTGTATTACAAAGTTGCAAGCAGCTCTTTTCAAGCTTGAGTAGTGAAGTCCGGGGTGCTATATTCACGTCATGAGTTTAGACAGTGATGAAGCTTACGGCAAATTGAATGTAGATGAGCTTGAGCCGATGGGGCAGGGCAATCGGAGACGTTGTTTTCGAATGACAGGCAAAGAGCTGTGCGCGAAGTTTTATTTGGCTCCAGCGGAGTACAACCATAAGACCAAACCCAGCATCCGCCTGAACATTTGGCTGGGGCGGTTCATCCCTTGGCTTAACACCAACTGCCACGAAGCCGGCTACCACAAGCGGCTGATAGAAAGTTTGCCGCCGGACCTGTTCGCGGTTTTTCCTGAACGTGTCGAAAAAATTTATTCACCGGAACGTGGCTGGGGTATTGTGGAGAGCGTGGTCATGAATGCGGACGGGAGCCCGGCGCGCCGTGTTATACGCGAGATGGAGGCTGCCTCGGACAACGAGCTGCGGCAAAGGCTTTTTGATGAGACCAGCCTGCTTTTCAGGCGTCTGGTCAAATATTTGGTATGCTTCTATGACCCGCCCAACGTGTTGGTGCAGTGGATCGGCCCGGACACTTTCCGATTGCGGATTGTGGATTTCGAGCCGCGCGGCAGGGAATTTGTGCCTTGCCTGTCGCACATAAAACCTTACGTCCGGCTGAAGTTGAGGCGCCGCTACGGCAGGTACCTGCAACGTCTGCGGAAGCTGCTGGCGCCACCAACGCCTAACGCGCCCGCATTTTAATCCGCGCAGTCTACAGGTAGGGTTCGGTCTGCGCCAGATGATTCTTGACATACATTGATATGCCGTCTTCCAAAGAGGTCATAGGTCGGACATATCCGGCCTGGCGCAGTTTGTCAAGATTCGCCCGGGTATAGTACTGGTAACGGTCTTTCAACTCTTCGGGCATCTCTTTATATTTGATCTGCTCCGGCTTGCCGAAAGCGTTCCAGGTGGCTTTGGCCAGATCATAGAACGAGCGCGCTTCGCCGGACCCGACGTTGAACAATCCGCTGACCTGCGGGTTGTCGAGGAACCAGCATACGACATCGGCGCAGTCGCCGACCCACACGAAGTCGCGCAGTTGCCCGCCGTCCGGATAATCGGGCTGGTAGGAACGGAAAAGCTCCACGGGCTTATCGGCCATGACGCTGGGGGCGATGTGCGCGACTACGCTCTTCTGGCCGCCCTTGTGGTATTCGTTCGGCCCATAGACGTTGAAAAACTTGAAGCCGACGCACTGCCGGGGAGTTTTTCCGTCATTGGCCCGCTCGCGGGCCAACCTAACATCAAAAAGGGCCTTGCTCCAGCCGTAGGGGTTCAAAGGACGCAGACTGCGCAGATACTCCAGATCGCCGTGATCCTCAAAGCCTTGGCCACCGTCGCCATACGTGGCTGCCGAGGATGCATAGATGAACTGTTTGTGGAAGTCGCGGCAGAAACAGTACAGATTCCAACTCAAACGGAAGTTGGAGTTGATTATCAGATCGACGTCTCTTTCGACGGTTGACGAGACTGCCCCCATGTGGATGACGGCACTGATCTGGTCGGCGTGGCTGCTCAGATACGACAGAACTTGTTCAGGCGGGACGATGTCGCGTATCTCGCGCTTGGCGATGTTGCGCCATTTGCTTTCCGTGCCGAGCCAGTCAATCACGACTAGGTCAGACTCGCCGCGGCGGTTGAGCGCCTCCAGAATGTTGGAGCCGATGAAACCGGCTCCGCCGGTGATCACTATCATAACAAAACCTCGACTTCTTTAAGGTTCCTGACAATCAGCACAGAGCTGTCGCTTGACGGCTTGTGGCTCAGCAGAGCCAGCTTGCCGACTCCGGCGGCGCGCGCGGCCTCGATGTCGCTGGGTTTATCGCCGACCATCAGAGACGCCGACATGTCGATGTCGTGTTTGCGGCGCGCCTTGATGAGCATGCCCGGAGCGGGTTTGCGGTCCGCGTGTTCCAGAAAAGGACAAACGAAAACGTCATCGATAGTCACGCCGTTCCGCTCAAACTCCTTCAGCATGTGGGCGGTTAGGCTCTCGTAATCTTGTGTGGAAAAAAATCCGCGCTCAATACCGGACTGGTTGGTGACAACCACAATAATGTACCCCTTGTCTTTCGCCAGGCGGCAGAGGTCGAATATGCCCTCCGTGAACTCGAAGTCTTCGGAACGATAAATATATCCGCGGTCGACATTGATAATGCCGTCGCGATCAAGAAAGAGCGCTTTGTTCATGGCAGGTTTCTGATTCGATAAGGTCACAGATCACATGTCCGACGGCTATATGCAGTTCCTGGATCGTGTTGGCGGCCTGCGCGGGGACTTGTATCGCAATGTCCGCGAGCGTCGCCAGCCGTCCGCCGTTGTTGCCGGTCAGGCCCACGGTAAAGATGCCCTTTTCTTTGGCGCTGACCACCGCCTCAACGACATTCGGGCTGTTGCCGCTGGTTGACATGGCGAAAAGGACATCGCCCTCGGCTCCGAGGCCGTCAATCTGCCGCCGGAAGGTTAGCGCGTAGCCATAATCGTTAGCCACGGCGGTCAGCACGGAAGTGTCGGCGGTAAGGGCTATCGCCGGCAGCGCGGCCCGTTCCAGCTTGTATCGTCCGATCATCTCGGCCGCGAGATGCTGGGCATCGGCGGCGGAACCCCCGTTGCCGCAGAAAATAAGCTTGTTGCCTGCGCGCAGGCGCCGTATGCAGGTCTCTGCGGCCTGTCGTATAACTGGCGCAAGACTCTGCAGTTCAAGAAAAAGCGCGGAAAGCTTGCTGAATTCGCTTTTGATCTTCTCTTCCATTTTTGGTGGTCTTTCAGATAATTTCGGTTTCAGGCTGACAGTCGCCCGTCAGTTTTTGCAATAGGTGCTTGTGGAATAGCCTTCCAGCCTTTGCAAGGTCACGGCTTTGCCTCCGTACTGGATTACCTGTCGGGCTTCCGGCCAGTTTTCGGGGGAGTAGCCCTCTTTGGCGATCACATCAGGCCGCAAGGCGTCCACCACGCCGGACGCGGTATCTCCATCAAACACCACCACCATGTCCACGCACTCCAGAGCGGCCAAGACATCGCAACGGGTACGCTCGTCCTGCAGAGGGCGATTTTCGCCTTTCAGCCGCCTGACCGAAGCATCGGAGTTTACGGCGACCACCAAAAAATCGCATAGTCTTTTGGCTTGGAAAAGGGAATGCAGATGCCCGCGGTGCAACAAGTCGAAGCAGCCGTTGATCAGGCATACGCTTTTGCCGTCAGATTTGATGCGGGTGATTGCAGCGGCAGCCTCGGTTAACGAAAAGATTTTTTCCGACGGTTCCTGCCTCGCGTTGTCCTGTTGCCGCATGTAGTCCAGCAGAGTCTCAACATCCACTGTGGCGGTGCCGAGCTTGCCGACCACAATACCGGAGGCTATATTAGCCACGCTAATGGCTTCATTGACGGTAGCCCGCACGGCGATGCTTGCGCCTAGCGCCGCGAAAGAGGTGTCGCCAGCGCCGGAAACGTCGAAGACTTCTTTGGCTACAGTAGGCAGATGAGTGTAAGAGCCGACAGGCTCTCCGTGGTCGACGTGCAACATGCCTTTGTTGCCCAGTGTCACCACCACATGCGCTATATCCATGGATTCAGCCAGCATGGCCGCATATTTGGCTGTTTCGGGAATGAACGTTTGGGCTTTGGAGTCGAGGCGGATACGAAATACCTCCTCCAGCTCTTTGCAGTTGGGTTTGATCAGGAACGCGCCCTTATATTTGCTGTAATCCGAGCCTTTCGGATCCACCATGACGGGCTTGCCGTGTGCGCGGCAGATGTCGATGATCTTGCGTGTGATATCTTCCGCAAGCAAGCCCTTGGCGTAGTCGGAGAGCAAGACCGCGTCATATTCGTCAATGCTTTCAGACAGGTTCTGAAGTATGAAAGCCTCTTCAGGCTGGGATATTTGTCCGCGGCATTCTTTGTCGAACCGCAAGAGGTGATGGTTTTCAGCCACGAAACGGGTCTTGACCGTGGTTACCCAGTTGTCGGAATGCAACAGGTGGTGGCAAACGCCGCTGCCGGACAAGAGGTTTTCTAGCGCCTCGCCGTCCGAATCCCGGCCGGTCACGCCGAGGAACAATACCGGGCACCCCAGCGCGCACAGATTGGCCGCGACATTTCCGGCTCCTCCGGGCATGATGGTTTCATCGGCAAAGCGCAATACCGGCACGGGTGTTTCCGGCGATATGCGTTCTACAACGCCTCTGATGAACCGGTCTAACATGAGGTCGCCGATGCATAACATGCGGGCGTGCGGCAACAGCCGGATGATCTGTTTTAAACGATTATGCATAAAAACTTATGAATTAAAATCACTAGCATCCCATAGGGGGTCAAAAACAGGCACACCTCCCCCTTTCCCCCATTGATTCATTGGGCTTTTTCGCGATTTCAAAGGCGGTTCCGAAAGTGCGTTT
>Ga0268276_1004069_pt1 | contig 10628 bp, 7 predicted proteins | sample saktaG_4_FD_190145 | JGI IMG/M metagenome (GOLD analysis project Ga0268276, IMG submission 190145) | Saline water microbial communities from Sakinaw Lake, British Columbia, Canada - sak_2010_1_5_45m | ecosystem: Environmental > Aquatic > Non-marine Saline and Alkaline > Saline ...
CAATCGTCACTAAACAAAAGATTACCACTGCTAGGCCAAATAAAAATTTAAAAAAACCTTCCATATATTTAGTTAATAAAGACCCGATCGCCGTAACGTAGGTCAATATAGTTTATCTTATTAAAATTATCCTTTATTTTTTCTCTTTTGACAAGTAGTAGACGATCAATTTGATCCTCAACCTCACTTTTAGTATTAAAATAAACAACTGGGCCATCCCGTAAATCAACTTTAATCGTATTGAACTCTTGATCAATAATAAATTTTTCTACTGGCAAGTCAGGAATATCTACTAAACGATCGTAAAGATCTAAAATAAAACGAAGATAATCATCTTTAATATTTATTTTATCTTGATCACCAATGAAATCAGTCTCATTTTTATCCTCTAAAATTAAATATTTACTCTTATCCTCTTCGGAAACTACTGATTCGGCAATTATATAACCATCCGCTGAAGCGTAGGAAAAATTACTTCCCTGTTGAAAAATGAAGGCGTAGGGTCGTTCATTAATTTTTAGTTCCAGTGTATTAAATAATTTTTTATTGATTTCTAAGTTAGCAAAATTATAACGATTAATTATTTTTTGTTCAACTTCTTCTTTATCAAATAAAATAAGATTAGTTTGTTTGAAAAATAATATCTTTTTAATTTGGGCTTGCTCCCAAATCATTTCTTCAATTTCTTGGCTAGGAACTCGAGTTAATCCTTCAATCCGAATATTTTGTAAACGCCACCAAGGAGAAGCTAAAAATAACCACAACAAAAATAATAAACAAATAATTCCTAACCAAATTAGCCATTTAAACAAACGACCGCAACTTCCCTGCCGACTGGACTGAAAAAAAGGATTGCGCAAGTTTTTACGTTGATAATCTTTTTTTATTTTTTTAGCGTAATATACTCTTCTCATTTTTTATTTAATATTAGCTAATATTTTATAATAACTCGTCTAATATTAGCCTGAATTTTAACCAAAAATTCATAGGGGATAACTTTCATTAACTCTGCTAAATTAGTAACCGAATTCGGATCATCCGGATTCGCTGAAACAATTTTAACGCTTTCACCAATTCGAGCGATTTGTTTACCAATATCTAAACAGGTTAAATTCATACAGACATTCCCAGCCACTGGTGCCCAAAAATCACCGCTATCAGCCTGAACTAAAAATTGAGCTTGCTTAGATAAGTGACGACTCAAGCCTTCAAAATAACCAAAAGGAATAACTGCGATTCGTGTTGGCTCTTTGACCTGATAAATTTCATTATAGGAAACCGTTTCCCCTGGTTTTAAATCTTGCAGAGAAACAATATGAGAAAAAACTTCCAGGGCTGGCTTGAGGGGCGATTCACTGCCCTGTTCATCAAAAAAAGGATCGTAACCATAGAGAGCTAAGCCCGGGCGGTAGGCGGTTAATAATTTATTGTCCAAACGAAAAATAGCTGCGGAATTTCCTAGATGAATCCAACGTGGAAAAAATCCAGCCGAACGCAGAATATCCAGATCAGCCATAAATTTCTCTTCCTGTTTCTCATTGAGCGCTGAATCTTCATCGGCTGAAGCTAAGTGCGAGCAAAAGCCAGCAATCTCCACTTTTTCTAAATATTTTCGATTACGCTCAATAAAAAGAGCGAGATCTTTAATGCCTTCACGATTCATACCAGAATTAACAAATAAATGAATACTAATCTTTTTGCCAAAGCGCGATAAATATTTTAAAGTGGCTTCATTATAGACAACAAACTCGGTTCTACGAAGTCGACAATAATGATAGACTCTTAGGGGCATCTCGCCTAGAATCAAAACCTTTTTTCTAAAATAGCGATAAACAATTTGGGCTTCAGGAAAGGAATCAACCGCCACCATTGGTGCCTCGGTTTTATTCAAAATCTGACAAGTTTCCTTTAAGCCGTGCCCATAGGCATTAGATTTAAGAACTGGAAAAATCTCCGCTGCCCCTTGTAAACCTTTTAAAAAATTAAAATTAGCAATAATATTCTGAGCATTAATCTCAATAATATTCAAAGTTTTATACTTAGGTTTAATTATTTTTCTAATAAAATTTAACATAATTATTATTCAATTACTTTTCCCTGCCCTTTATTAATACGGTCTTGTTCTAAATTAGTGTCAACATCTTTTAATCCACCGCTAATTTCCTGGCCATCCAGGGCATCCTGGGCATAATATTTAATATTAGTAACCAGCGGTAAAACTTTCCCCACCTGCTCCAGAGTGGGTATTAATTGGACTTCAAAACCTAGACGATAACTATCGCTTTGACTGGCTATTTCTTTGACAGTCCAAATTAATTGGCGCGAATCAGGGTTATATTTGAAATCACCAGCTAAAAGCGAACGACTACCGTTTAATTCAACTCCAGCTGGTAATTTAGCAGTCATAACCAAGTCTTGGAAATCCCCCTGGCTACTAAGTTCCCAGAAAAGCCAATATTTAGTTGGTATCCCTACAATTGGTGGAATTGGTCCAATACCCAATTGATCACCCTGAGGACTATTATAATAGGCCAATGCTCGAACCATTAACTCTGAAGCTAATTGTAATTCTGGCAAATCACTAGTTTTTTTAATTACCTGCCGACCCACTAAATATTCCACCTGAGCTTGCACTGGGATTTTTCTTTGACTATTATCCAAAACTGAAAAACGAAGACGAACAGATAATTCTTTTTCTTCGGCGGCCGCTAGACGATCGATGATAATTTGTTGATTAATAATTTTAAAATTTTCTGTTTGATCAATTTTTTCTAATTCTTCCAATTGAGCAACTTGATCGCCAATCACTGGTTTAATTTTAATATTAGACATCGGGCTAGCGCCCTTATTTTTTAAATTAATTTTTAATATCGCCCCCTCAGAACTTTTAATAGTTAAATCGGGATTAATAACAGTTATCTCCAGAGGAGGATTATTTAAATCAATTTCGCTAGTCGAACCACTCATGGTCCAAAACTGCCAAGGTAAATTCGGTTTATAAAAATGCAGACTAATAATAGATATGCCTAAAATTATAATCACCACAATTAAAGCAATATCTAAAATTAAATGCCAACGATTTCGATGATAAAACCTCTCCCAACGTCTTCGCCAATGATGATGAATAAATTTAATCATATATTTAAATTTAAATTAATAGAAATTTTTAATGCCCACCAGAATTTCTGACTGACCATCTTCATTGACATCACCGGTTGTCACCTTAATACCACCATGATAACTTTTATCATAAGCGAAAAAACTACCTAGAACCTGACCAGAGTCAGAAAAAATTCGAACATGGGGACCGCCACCAGATTGCGGCCCAGTAATGATCTCAAGTTTTTCATCCCCCAAAACATCGGCAACGGCGACACCCACTCCTCCCCGAAAACCCTGATCATAGGCGAAAAAACTATTCTTTAGAACACCTCGCAAAGAGAATATTTTTACCAAGGGTTTTTCACCCTTCCCTGGCCCAGTAATAATCTCTAGCTGGCCGTCACTGTCCACATCACCCAGGGCCACATTAACGCCACCCCGTCCTTTTTTATCATAGGCGAAAAAACTACCATGTAATTTACCATCCAGAGTAAAGATTCTAACCTGCGGACCGCCGCCCAAACCCGGACCCACCACCACTTGATTAATATAACCATCAATGGTCTGAGCAGCGATACTTAGTTGACCTGTAAATAAATTATCAAAGGGAGAAATAGAACTTAATTTCTGACTATTCTTATATAATTCAATTTTACCAGAGCCAGCCGAAAGACTAACTAGTTGTTCGCTATCACTACCGGCCGCCATAATAATTTCATTTTCTCCCGGAAAACCACCCAGATAAGCAAAGAAACCATTGTTCAACTGTTCACCCCGAGGATTAAAAACTCGGAAGAAATAACCATTGGTAAAAGGACTATTATTAATTTCAGTGGCCGTTTTTAATAAAACAATTCCCTCCTGGGGAGCTAAACGAATATAATTAATTCTCTGGCCATTATTAAACACCGGATCCTGCTGACCCTTAATCTTTTCTAATTCCTCTTTTAAAAAAACATAAGTCTGAGTTTGGCTAGTAGAATTTATAATTACCGATCCCTGTTTAAAATCTCGGCGCCAGAGACTCGGTTTTATTTCAATACTGTTAGTTAATAAATTATAAGCACTGGTTTGAGCTGGACCCAAATTAACATCATATTCGTCGTAACGCCAAATCTGTCCATGATTAGTAATATCATAATCAAAACTAAAATAACCATTTCCCAACAAAGCACTAGTTAAGCCAAAGCGGAGATGACGATAATTATTCTGATTTTTATCAATTACATTAATAACTGTGATAGGTGGAGATTGATTCATTGCCGGATAACGAAAATAATTTTTCATCGAACCTGCCCAGGTACCATCGTTTTCCCAACTCGACGGAAAATCTTCCAACATCATACCATTTAAAATGTTTTGGTAGCCTTCATAGCTTCTTCCATTGCCAATAATAATAAATTCTGGACCAGCTAATTCTCTAGTTTTAGCTAACATTTTTTTAAAACCCAGAGACCATAATAGATCTGCTTCTGCCTTACTTTCAACCAGGCCATCATTATTAAGATCTAAATTACCATTATTTAACCAAGAAATGTCACCCCAGGTATTATCATAAAATACACCATCCCAGAGACCAGAGGCTTTAAGATTGTTAACAATAAACTCTGGCAAATAATCATTAAAATGTTGACCCTGCCAATTAAGTCCGGCTCCGTCACTAAGATTTAACATGGCGGTATTAGGCCAATTGGAAATTTTATTACCGTTGCTGTCTCGCAGCCACCAGGAATCTATTAATTGAGCTCCTAGTCTCTGTCGTAGACTGGCTGAATTATATTCATCGATCTCTTCAATAATTTCCTGAGAAGTAATATAGGCTAAAATAATAACTCGTGGATTAAGTTGCCTAATTTTTTGCAATTGTGCTCGACTATTTTCTTGAACCTCCATGTCTAAAATAAGTAAATCCCATTGAGCTAATTCCTTAGCTTCCTGGTCACTAATTTCCCATTTTAGAAAATAATTAGCCAAACGAGGATAGCTGCTCTTTAAAACCGCCGCCCGAGAAAAGAGCGGCCAAATCAATCCAATAATTAAAATCAACCAAATTACTTTTTTCATGTTAATCTTTTTTCTTAATAATTTTCATTCTCTTGGGTAAATAGGGACGCAAAACTTTAGGAATAACAATCGAACCATCAGCCTGTTGATTTTGCTCTAAAATAGCTGGTAATAAACGACTAGTAGCCAGACCAGAGGCATTCAGAGTGTGCACAAATTCATTTTTATCTGTTTCTTTATCTCGATAACGAATTTGACCACGACGTGCTTGATATTCAAGGGCATTGGAAATACTACTGACTTCTTTATATATCCCCATACTGGGAATATAAACTTCAATATCATAGGTTTTAGCCATGGCGGCGCTACAATCACCAGCGGCCAATTTAGAAACCTGAAAATGCAAACCTAATTGTTCCATTAATTTCTGCGCCTGATTGGTTAACTCAGCAAACATCTCCCAAGTCTTATTGGGGTGAGTAAAAATAAACATTTCTATTTTATTAAATTGATGTCCTCGAATCATCCCTCTCTCTTCCTGGCGATAACTACCGGCTTCTCTTCTAAAACAAGGAGAATAGGCAAAATATTTTAAAGGTAGATCAACTTCATTTAAAATTTCGTCACGATGATAATTTCCCAACATCATTTCGCTAGTGGCATTCAAACATAGCTTATCCTGTGTCCAAAATAAATCATCTCGAAATTTTGGTAATTGACCAGAAGTATAGGCCGATTTTTCGGTCAAAAGAAAGGGCGGAATCAAAAACTGATAACCATTTTTAGTATGAAAATCGATGAAATAAGATAATAGAGCCCATTCCAGCAGCGCCCCCTCTCCTTTATAACACCAGAAACCAGCTCCTGACATTTTAGCGGCCCGTTCATAATCTACTAGCCCCAAAGAAGTGGCCAGCTCCACATGATCTCGCGGAGTAAACTTAAATTTAGGTTGACGACCATGAGTATAAATAACTTCATTGTTCTCTTTATCGCCAGCCATTACATCAGCTGCTGGCAAATTAGGTAATTCAGCTATTCTGTCGTTTAATTCCGTTTCAATGGTTAATAATCTTTCATCTAAGGCTTTAATTTTTTCACCAACCCCCTTCATTTGAGTAATAATTTCTGGTGTGGGTTTAGTTTTAGAATATTTATTTCGTTCCGCCTTTAATTCCTCTCCCTGTTGAATTAAATCACGACGCTGATCATCAAGACTAATAATTTTTTCCAAATCAAATTTATCGGCTGGTATTCTTTTCAAAAGACCCGTTCTTACTTCTTCAAGATTATTGCGAATTAATTTTATATCTAACATATAATTATTATTTAATTAATTATTTCTCCACCAAAGTTTTTCAAGAGGTCACTAATCAAACCACTTGGTTTTTTTTCTGTTTCCGCCACGCTGGCGGATAAATTATCAGAATCATTACTTTCTAATTCAGTTTTCTTTATTTCCAAATTTTCATCCACTAAAGAACTAAGTTCTAAGCCGGAACCAAAAACTTCAGTTAAAGTTTTTTCAACAATACCTTTAATGGCGACATCATTCACTCGATCTTGGTGAAATTTATATTTAAAAATCAAACATAGTTTTCCGTCTTTAATTTCCTGGGGTTCACAATTCTGTAAAACAAAAGACAAAGAATGATTATACTTCTTAATCTTCACTAAAAACTCTGGCCATTTTTCCTTAATATCTTCCTGACTAAGATTAATAACAGCCTTCTTAATAATTTCCGTTGGCTGGTTGTTTGATGGAGGAGCGCTTGATAATTTTTTCACCAAACTATCACGCGGCAGATCAGGATTCATCGGAGAATTTGCATTCGTATACATTTTTTGTACAGAAAAACAAATCTCAGCAATGGCTAATTCCAAAGGCAATTGAGAAATAAGGAGATTTTTATTGTCATGATAGGCCGCTAATAATCGTCTGGTGGCATTAAATAGATCTTCCCAATTAAAATTTTCAGCGACTTGGTTGAGTTGCCTATCTAAATTTTCGCCCAAATCCAAACCTAAATTATTAGCTAAGCCCGGATTTAATTTATTTAACATAATCTGGCGCAGAAGCGAAACAATTTCTCCGTTAAAATTCTTAACATTAACGCCACTATCAACTAAATTATTAACCAGAGCAATCGCCTTGGCGGCATCTTTACGACTAAGATAATCCAATAAATCAACCTCTTCATTACTATTATAGTGAGGGATGACTAATTCCGCTTGTTCTAGGCTAATCTTTTTATCACCCAAAGAAAAAATTTGTCCCAGAATACTTTCTGCGTCACGTAAATGACCACCAGATTTTCTAGCGACCGCCTCAAGAACTTGCCGATCAATAGTAATTTTTTCTGCCTGAGCAATATGTGTTAATTTTTTAACAATATCCACCACACTAATTCGCTTAAAATCAAATCGTTCACAACGAGAAATAATGGTTAGCGGTACCTTATGAATTTCCGTAGTACAAAGAATAAAAATAATATGAGCCGGTGGTTCTTCAATAGTCTTCAACAGGGCATTAAAAGCGGACAACGAAAGCATATGCACTTCATCGATAATAAAAACTTTAAATTTAGAACTAGCTGGAGCTAAACGAGAAAAAGTAATAATATTTTCTCGAACATTATCAACCCCCGTATTGGAAGCAGCGTCAATTTCAATTACATCTAAATTTTGACCACTAGTAATATTTTGGCAACTAACACATTTATTGCAGGGTTCATATTCGCCAACCTGACGATTTTGACAATTAACTGCCTTGGCTAAAACTCGAGCGAGAGTAGTTTTACCTACGGCTCGTGGTCCACAAAATAAAAAAGCCTGAGCGATTTTATTGGCGCTAATTTCATTTTGCAAAGTTACTTTAATGTGGTTCTGTCCTAAAATTTCTTGAAAATTCTGAGGACGATAATCACGGTATAGGGTAGCCATAATTTTCTGTTTTGCTCTTATTTATTTAAAATTGCTCGTGTTCGACGACTAATTTCGGCTTCAACCAGACGAACATTTTGCCCATATTTCAAGCGACTAAGGGAACGAATTTTATCCGCTATACCTGCTCTTTTTATGCCCAACATCGGCCAAATAGTTTTTAGAGAAAATGGTCGGCTGGAACTATTGTCTACCAATAGCTTAATGCAGGCCATGCCGATGTCAACATTAATTAAATCATATTCATTAAAGACTGGTTCAAATTCTTTCACTAGAAATTCGGCATCCTCGGAACCAATCTTAAAACTAATAATCGTTCCCACATTACCAAAGACAGCATCTTTAATTTCAGTATTCTGTCCCTTACTTAATTGACCAATATATTGATGAGCGATAATTAAATTTAAAGCATACTTACGAGCTTCGGATAAAATTTGGCAAATGGAGTTAGTAGTAAAATTCTGAAATTCATCAATATAAAGATAAAAATCTTTTCGATTCTCTGAGGGCATATCTGTTCGCGATAGCGCCGCCATTAAGATTTTACCGACCAAAATCATACCCAGAAGATAGGCATTCATTTCACCAACTAACCCCTTGGGTAAATCAATCAGCAGAATTTTTTGTTTATCCATTACTTCTCGTAGATTAAAAGCGCTTTTCTGTTGACCAATAATTGGTCGCATCATGTCATTAGAAATAAAGGAAGTTAACTTGGAAGTAATATAGGGAACGATATTAGCCAGAGCGGCTTCGCCACCCGCCTTTTCAGCTTCTTTGCGCCAAAAATCTACCACCGTTTGATTTTTACAACGACTTAATTTCAGTTTTCTAAATTCTTCATCAGCTAATACTTTTGGAATTTCCATAAGAGTGGAACCTGAATCCGGATCATCCATAATTAGCAACATAGCATTACGCATATACTGCTCAAACATTGGCCCACCAGTTGATTTCAAATCATACAACTTATCAAAAATACCAATCATCTCATTAATCACAAAACTTTTTTGTTCGGGATAGAGAGGATCATATTCCAATAAATTCAAAGCCATCGGTCGTTCTAGATCAGCTGGTGAAAAAATAATGACATCTTCGGCTCTTTCTGGCGGAATTCTTTCTAAAATATCTTGGACTAAATCACCGTGAGGATCTAACACACAAACTCCTTCACCGTTTTGAATGTCCTGAATAGCCATGTTGGCTAATAGGACTGACTTACCGGTACCAGATTTACCAATAATATAACTGTGACGACGTCGATCCTGACGTTTCATTCTGATTTCTTTTTTAATACTTCGATAAACATTTTCACCAAGCGATATTCCTTCATTGGGCAAGGTAGCTGGAGCCGGCGCAATTTTAGCAGTTAACCAAAGAATATTAGGAGTCTCGGTGGTCCTGAGCGGAAAGTGAAAAATACTAGCCAGCTCTTCACTGTTTAATAGAAAACTAATCTTGTCTTGAAAACGACGATAAATAAAGTTTTTAACAATTTGATCAACACTTTTTTTATGAGCTCGCGAAAAAACATTACCATAGCTAAAATTATTATATTCTGAAAAAGCACTGGCAATATTCTCTAAATAAACATTGGCCTGTTCTTTGGTCTTGGCACAGGTAATCACCCGTAGATTAACATCTAACCCGGCTTTAAGATTCTTTTCTTCAATTGCCTTCATCATCTCTTCTTCGACCGTACTTAATTTTTTGGGCGCCTCAGAGGTCTCTGGTTTATTTTTATTTTTGTTACTACCTTTAAATAAATCTCCGAAAAAAGAAAGAAGAATATATAAAAAATTACCAGCTTTTAAGCCTTCGGAAACTGAATTCTTTTGGTTAATTTTATTAACAATTCGACGCACTCGACCATGCCAGGCACCACGAGCGCTACGAACCGTATATTGAATCGCCAGACTCTCATCCTTATCTAATTTTGATAAAACATTAATTAGAGAATTCATGGGATCTACTTCCATTTTTTGATAGGTTTTAAGAGGAAAAATAAAACTACGATTAGTTTTTAAATAGGCACCAGCAATTTGGCCCTTAAGATGAAAAGAATTATAATCTTCCACCTCTTCGATCACGGCTTCGGGATAATAGGCGTGAATTTGTTGCTCCATATAGCGAGCATCATGAATAGGGCTAACCACATAAAAAGCAATGCGATTATGGCTGGCAACAATTTCAAAAGAAAAATGATCACTGCGACCAGTTAACCAAGATTGAAAACCCCGCTGCGCTTTTAGGCCCCCAATGGAAGAAAAAATCGTTTCCCCTTTGGCGATTTCTTCTTTTAATTGTTGAATTGAATCACCCCTATGTTCATCATCAGGTTTTTCTTTGGGTAAACGAACTAAAAAAATCTTATGCGGTAGATATTGTCGACCGCTTAAAATAGTTCTAATAATTTGCAAAATAATCGCGACAACCACAGCGGCCAACACTCCTTCCAATAACCAGGTAATGATACTAGAAAAATTAAAAGATGAAAGATTCATCATATTTAAAATTTATTTTTTATTTTCATTATTCGATCAGCTTTAATTTTCGCTTCCTGCTCTAAAAAAAACTTA
>Ga0268276_1004070_pt1 | contig 10626 bp, 7 predicted proteins | sample saktaG_4_FD_190145 | JGI IMG/M metagenome (GOLD analysis project Ga0268276, IMG submission 190145) | Saline water microbial communities from Sakinaw Lake, British Columbia, Canada - sak_2010_1_5_45m | ecosystem: Environmental > Aquatic > Non-marine Saline and Alkaline > Saline ...
CAAGGTGGCTCCAGCCTGGGTAGCCTGTGACTGGCTGCCCTGGTAAACCTTGCCTCCGCTACAGAACCAGCCTAACGCCAGGCAACGTTCGCCTGCCTCGGCCTGGGTGGCGTAACATGTGCCACCCATCTTAGCGCAAGCGTCCGCGGTAGTCTGGCCGTACCTGCCGTTTGTGCAGCACCAGCATCCCTGCCCGCAGGCTTTCGTTGCCTCATCCTGGGTGGCATACAAGGTGGCTCCAGCCTGGGTAGCCTGTGACTGGCTGCCCTGGTAAACCTTGCCTCCGCTACAGAACCAGCCTAACGCCAGGCAACGTTCACCTGCCTCGGCCTGGGTGGCGTAACATGTGCCACCCATCTTAGCGCAAGCGTCCGCGGTAGTCTGGCCATACCTGCCATTGGTGCAGCACCAGCAAACCTGCCCGCAGGCTTTGATTGCTTCTGCTTCGTTAGCATACCAGGAGCCTCCTGCCGCGGTCAGGGATTGGACACACTGGGACTGGGTGGACGCTGTAACCTGGCCGTTCCGGCAGCACCAGCCTGATGAACCACACGCCCTGGCAGCTTCCGCCTCGGTTGCATACCAGTCGCCTGCCGATTCTTTGCACTGAAGCTGTGTGGCCGGGGTGATCTTGCCATCCTTGCAACACCAACCCTCCGGTTCGCCGTAGCAATACCAATATTGTTGCTTATCCGGCGAGTAGTAACAGGGCTGCTCTAAACATTTCTGAGAAAGCCCTTTGGCTGCGGCCTCCTCCGGCTTCAGGCAGGAGTAGCAGCCGCTGGGACATTTGGCAAACTGGTGGGGCCAGGGAGCTAATGTGCTCAATGAAATTGAGGCAGCCGGCAGTATAGTCTGGGGCCCCAACTTGCTCTCTTTCTTTTTAGCAGTTGCGATATCAGACACAGGAGGGATCAATGAACCAGCTTTCGGCTGACGTTTTGTTTCAAAGGATAGTGCCAGTGTTTTCTTCTGTTCGCCGCCCGCGTTTCTTGCTATTAAAATAGTTTCGAATGTATTACCGGTCCCCGACCGGATTTGGTAGGTCGTCCTCCCGGTGGCCTGCCCTTTGCTCGTTGTGGAAGCAGGGCCGCTATACTCGTTGATGATCTCACCTGCCTCAACCACCTGTATTTTCGTGGCATCATACACCTCAAACATATACACCGCATGGCCGCCGTCCGGTAATATCAAGGGATCCGCACTGAACGCCCTGATCTGCGGCGGGCTCCCAGCGGTAGATGCCGCGGCAGTACGTTCAGCGGCTCCAAAAATGGCGACCCCAACCACTGCCAGACACAAGCATAACCTGAAAATGCCTTTCAGCCAGAAAATCCCTGCCCGATTTAACTTTCTCATTTCTCTACCTCCCAAAATTTAGTCGCCGGAATTTTCCTCTGTCCCCTTAGTTACCCCTGCCTGTACCAGATATAGTTAAGTTTTAAATCTCACTATGGCTATTCTCTTACATCTGCGTATATATGTCAAGATGGCTGTGCGGCTATCTACGCCATCCGAAATAAAACCCGCCGGGCAGCGGTCCCATCTGCTTGCGCTTAATAATTACTTAATAATATTCTGTTACTTTTCACAAATACATAGTAGTATGTTAAGGTTAATTTAAACATGTCGAATAAAAAGATCCTCGTTGTGGATGACGACGTTAAGACGGTGAACCTGGTCAAAATGTATCTTGAGCGGGATGGACATGCAGTGCTGACCGCTTATGACGGGATCTCGGCCCTGCAAACCTTCAGGGAGCATCAGCCTAACCTGGTAGTGCTGGACGTTATGCTGCCCGGCATGGACGGCATGGCTATTTGCCGCACGCTGCGGGCGGAGTCTGAGGTGCCCATAATCATGCTCACGGCGCGAACGCGCGACGAGGACAAGCTGACCGGGTTAGACACCGGCGCTGACGATTACGTCACCAAGCCTTTCAGTCCCGGTGAACTGGCAGCCCGGGTACGCGCTATTTTAAGGCGCATGCCTGCCGGGCGCGGCCCCTCCGAGATGAGGCACCTCGACCTCTTCATCAGTATCCCCAAACGCGAGGCGTCGCTGAAAGGCAAGCCGCTGCACCTGACCTCCGTTGAATTCAAACTGCTGGCCGCGTTCATGAGGGAGCCGGGCAGGGTATTTGAGCGTGCCGACCTCATAGATAAAGCTTTCGGCTATGATTTCGAGAGCTTCGACCGCGCTATCGACGTGCACATCTTCAACCTGCGCCGCAAAATCGAGCCTGACCCGAAGCGCCCGAGGTATATCAAAACCATTTACGGGGCCGGCTACAAGCTGTCAGAGGAATAACATGCGGTATAGCCTGCAATTCCGTCTATTAGTTGCTTTTACACTGGTCATCCTGCTCACTATCGGCTCTGTCTTTTTCATGATGTGGCAGGCTGCCGTCGGGCAGATCCAGCAATTCGGAGACCGCGTGGAACGCATGGTCGGCAACCGCATACAATTCGTGGTTACAGATTATTACCTGTCCCACGGAAGCTGGGAGGGTGTACAGCCACTGGTCGAGCAAATCGGCGAGCAGTTCCGCCACAGGGTCATACTGGCCGATGCTGACGGCAAAATAATCGCGGATTCAAGCACGGAAACACCCGGTAGCCAGTTAAACCTTGACAACTTTACCAGCAAGACGCTGACTTCTTCACATGAACGCAGGGATTCCTTTCAGCCTGAACCGGGCGGAGCTCCGCCATCAGAGCCCCCGCCCCTAATATCATTCGGGCCAAACAAAGAGGCGCCACCTAAACCAGCCGGACCGGCTACTGCCATTTCAGGGGAACAGCCTGCCATCGGGTTCCTGTTTATCCTGCCTTTAACGCAGTCTGAAACCGGGCTGGAGGCACTGCAAATAATGTACAGGCAATTGGGCAACTATTTCTTAATCGGGGCATGCATAGCCGTGGTCGTCGCCTTCCTGGTCACACTATTTTTATCCCGCCGCATACTGTCACCGGTAAAAGAATTGAGGTCGGCAGCCCAGCGCCTGGGAAAGGGAGATTTCTCACAACGCGTTGATATAAAGGATAAAACCGAGATAGGTGAACTTGCTGCCACTTTCAATTCAATGGCGGGCAACCTGCAGCGCGATGAGCAGTTGCGCCGGCACATGGTATCCGATATCGCCCATGAACTGCGCAGTCCGCTCACCAACGTCAGGGGTTACCTCGAAGCCATAAAGGATGGGGTTCTGAAACCGGATACCGCGACTATCTCTTCCATTTACGATGAAACCATACTCCTGTCGAGGCTGGTCAACGACCTGCAGGAGCTTAGCCTGGCTGAGGCCGGTGAACTGAAACTCTACCGCCAACCTGAAGACCTGGCTGAGCTTATCAGACAATCAATCAACGCCATGCAGGCCAAGGCAGTTGAAAAGGGATTGGCGTTATCTACTGACATACCGGCTGACCTGCCTCCAGTAAATATCGATTTCCTGCGCATCAAGCAGGTATTGCTCAACCTGATAGAGAACGCCCTGGCCCATACACCCGCCGGCGGAACCATAAATGTTTCAGCCTGCCCGGGACCTGGTTCCATTGAAGTAAGTGTGTCTGATACGGGAGAGGGCATACCTGATGAAGAGGTTAGCAATATCTTCGAGCGCTTCCACCGCGTTGACAAATCCAGGTCGAGGTCAACCGGCGGCAGCGGCCTCGGGTTGACCATCTCCCGGTATATTATCGAGGAGCACCAGGGTAAGATCTGGGTCCGGAGCGAATTGGGCAAAGGCAGCCGCTTCAGCTTCACACTGCCGGTAGTAAAATAGGCATTTCAGCGTATGCCGCTGGCCTCATTTTCAGCTTGAAAACCAATGTGTCTAAATAAAATCTTAACATTTCCCTGCTATCGTTGATAGATTGAAATCGAGAATTTGGTTAATAGCCTTATAACGGGTAAAATTCTACGGATATGCTCAGCACCTCGAACAAACCCCTCATCGTATTTTTAACCTGTATTACGCTGCTTGCTACGGCGGGTTGCTCTGCTGCGTCAACCACCGGTACCGCGGCAACCATCAACAGGCAGGTCCCGGTGCAGCGTGGCGACCTGGTGGTGAGCGTTTCGGTGGATGGCAACCTGGTTATGCCACAGGCTTTCACTCTTAATTTCGGCGCACCGGGCGACGTTAAAGATGTATTCGTTACTGAAGGCGATCGGGTTAATGAGGGGGCCATCATGGCCACTCTTGACGACACGTCCCAACGCCTGGATATAAAGTCCGCTAATAATGTTGTCCAGACATCACTTAGCGACCTGTATGAGACCGTCCCCCGATTACCACAATTTCCGGGAGTGACTTACAAAGACAGCGGCGCCAAGGATTCGAAAGGCAATATCATATATGTACCTCGTGAGGGGTGGGATGCGCATCCTATGCCCGTATATCAAATGTATTACCCCAATGCCACGACTTTAAGCTCGTACAATTGGGCACAAGAGGAAATCATACGGGCCCGCGATCTGATTCAGTTAAAAGACTACAACGGCGCTTCTTCTGAACTATACGTGGCGCTATCCGACCTCGAATCCTGTATAAAAATACTCGAAGACACGGTTAGCAATCCCGAGTCTGGACTGGGCAACACGGCGCCTTTTGTGAATGACAGCAATTACACTTACTTCTCAATACAGAATGATAATTCGTTCGCAGCCTACTATATTCAAGAGCTGCGCGGATTGATAGACCAAATAAATCAGGGACAGGCAGATATCACAAAGATACGGGAAGCGATCAGCCAGGGCAAATACGATGATGCCGTAACTCTTATCGATAGCGTTGTTAATACAACTGATGATATCGGCAAAAAGGTAATTATCAATATCAACGTACTGAAGTTGCGTAACGACACCACGATCTACGGCAAAGATATTAGCCTGTTTTTTTACGCAGCCGCAGAAAAGAAATTAGACTCGGCGCTTGAAGGCATACAGAGGGGAGGGCTGCAAGCACCTGAATTAAAGGACAACCTTAGGATTGCCAGGCATCAGATGGAATTGTGCAACGGTATCTTAGGAACTAATTTTTACGTATTGCAGCATGGTATGTTGTTACAAAAGGAGCAAGGATTTAAGGTTACCCTGGAAAAGTCGATGGTAGACTTGGGTAATAAGAAAGATGCTTTCCTCAAGACAGTAATTCTGGCTCCATTCGATGGTGTGGTGGTCAATGTATCAGTAAAGAAAAACGACGTCCTCTCGCAGCAGGACTATTCGTCCAAGGGCACCATTCAGCTTGTCGATACCTCGCAGATAAAGTTCCAGGGTACGGTGGATGAAATCGACATTATGAAGATTAAGACCGGGCAAAAAGCAACAATCTCTATAGATGCTGTCCCGACTAAAACATTTACCGGCAAGGTAACTTTCGTTTCTCCTTTTGGCGCGGCTGACACCAGCAACGTGGTTAAATTCAATGTTACCATCCTGCTTGACCCCACAGGCGTTGAGCTTAAAGGCGGGCTTACAGCTACGGCCGATGTGGGAATTTCGACCGTCGCAAACGCGCTGATCGTGCCACTTTCCGCTGTAACTACCACCGGGGACAGTGCATCGGTTACAGTGGTCAGCGGCGATAAGGAACAAACGGAGAAGAGGCAGGTCACCCTCGGAATCCAAAACCAACAGTATGTGCAGATACTAAAGGGACTTAGTGAGGGTGACAGTGTCATAATAGTTGATAAGGCAAGCGGCGCCCCGGTATCGACCACCATGGGGGCACCCGGAGGGCCTCCGTCAGGTGGAGGACGGCCGCCGGACAGGTAAGCACAATGAGAAATAATATAGTAACTATCCTTATAGCTACAGTTGCCATATTGGCTACGTTTCTTGTCGCTTGCACCAATAGCCAAACACCGGCGCCTGGACAGATTGTCGATGTAAAGAGAGGCGATCTAAACATCATTGTGACATCAGATGGAAATCTTGAAATGCCCAACCAGTTTGATTTGAAATTCGGGGTATCCGGGCAGGTTGATCAAATACTTGTCGAAGAGGGAGATGTCGTCAAACAGGGCGCACTACTGGCACTATTAGACAATACGTCACAGAGAAACGTGATTAAAACAGCCCTTTTTGATATACAGACTGCAAGAAACGGCATCACGATTCAGAATAAGTCTGATACTGTTTGTATTTGGGATCACCTCCCCTATAATTATCCCGATTTAAGCGTAGTACGCATATCAAATGAGGCACAAAAGGACATAGTTAAAGCTGCCAGCTTTTTTGGTAACGGCAACTATAAAGAAGCGGGATACTGGCTGGTAATGACCTATTTTGACATCGCTATCTGCGAAGATTTGATTCAAACAAGGCCGGATGCCGCCCAACTGGCCGGCGCCCAAACCAATTCAACGTACTATCCGGATCTGACGGCCGGCGGTTATCAAAACATATCCGCAGATAACCAGCAGGTAATTGATTATTTACAGAGCTATCGAGCCAGGCTGCTAACCATAGCGCAGGAAATGAAAACCGGCGCTTACGCAAAAATAGCACTGTCTTTAGACGCGGCTTTACAGGAAATGTCAGAGGTAACCCAGGCTGCCAAAAGCACCCTGGCAATAAAGACACGAATGGTTTACGAATATGCAGACACACCTACCAGTGTAGCTTTTCTTCAAGCGTCTTTGCGCGACCTGGGAGATCTCCAGGAATATACAGATAGTAGTGGCGCTATGGCGATTGAAGCTGCTAAAAGATTATATATCATGAAGCTAAATCTGGTAGTTGGCCGTGACACCCTTGAAAATCAAACACTGATTTTCGAGAGCGGCGCCGATATAAACTGGCAGACGCTGCAAAAGTATAATTTGAGCTTGCAGTCCAAGGAGATATCCTTTTATAAAGCCAAGCAGGACATAATGAAGACCGCCATCATCGCGCCATCCGATGGCAGCGTGGTCAGCGTGGACCTGAAAAAGTCCTACGTGCTGTCGGCGCAGGATTATTCGTCAAAGACAGCGGTCAAGCTGGTGGATACCAACACCATCAGGTTCAAAGGCACAATCGATGAAATCGACATCGTCAAGGTCAAATCAGGCCAACCCGTCAGTATAACTATTGATGCTGTGCCCGACAGGACTTTCAACGGAAAGGTAAAATTTATCTCCCCCTACGGCACGGCAGTCGGCAAAGTGATTAAATTTGCCGTGCTCGTGGAAATGGATCCGGTGGATATCCAGCTCAGGGGCGGCCTGCGCGCCACCGCCGAGATAATGGCCTCCAGTGTTAAGAACGCCCTGCTGGTCCCAGTCTCTTATATTATCAGTACACCCGGTGGCTCGATGGTCATGCTGGCGGATAACACGACCGGCAAGACTGCACCTAAGCGGGTAACACTTGGACTACAGAATTTCCAGTACGCCGAAGTCACCTCCGGCCTGAGTGAAGGCGATAAGGTACAGTTGCCAGGCAAAACAGCAGCTACCGGACAGCAAAGGCAATCATCAAATCCGGGCAATGCCATGCGCGCGCTGCATTAAAGTCCCGATAACATACAGAACGTAACGTAAGATGATCGAACTTAAAAATATCAGCAAAATATACGACATCGGCGACGTGAAGGTCACCGCTCTCAACAATGTCTCTTTCACATGTGAAAAGGGCGAGTTTATCTCTATCATGGGACATTCCGGCTCGGGCAAATCCACCATGATGAATATACTGGGCTGCCTGGACCGCCCGTCTTCAGGCAGCTACATTATTGACGGTGTGGATGTGGCCGGCATGGCCGACGACGAACTGGCCACTATGCGCAACCGCAAGCTGGGCTTCGTCTTTCAATCCTATAACCTGCTGCCCAGGATGACCGCGATAGCCAACGTCGAGCTCCCTCTCATCTATTCGGGCAATAACCACCGGCGACAGCGCGCGGTGGCGGCACTGGAAGCCGTGGGCATCGGCCAACGGGCTTCCCATAAGCCCAGCGAGATGTCTGGAGGAGAACAGCAGCGCGTGGCCATCGCCCGCGCCCTCATCAATGACCCACTGGTCATACTGGCTGATGAACCCACAGGTAACCTGGACACGCAGATGAGCCACAACATCATGTCGCTGCTGGTTGACCAGAGCAAGAAGGGTATCACCATAATCGTTGTCACTCATGAAGAGGATATCGCCACTTACACCCATCGGACCATCTACCTGCGGGACGGCATCATTATCGAGGAGAAAAAGCGATGAGCATCTGGGAAAGCCTCAAGTCGGCCTGGCAGGCCATCTTCTCCAATAAAATGCGCTCTTCGCTGACCATGCTCGGCATCGTGATAGGCGTCTGCGCAGTGGTGCTGCTGGTTTCACTGGGACAGGGCTTCCAGGCCAGCATGACTACCACATTCAACAATATGGGAGCCAGCGCCCTTTATGTATCCAGTTCGTCTGATAAAACTATTGTCAGCCTGCGGCCATTAACCCTCGACGACGCCGAGGCGCTCAAGGATAAGACAGTTGCCCCTTCAATAGGCGTGGTTTCCCCCACTCTCAGCAGCAGGGTAACTATTCAATACGGTAACAGTAATGCCAACGTGCAGGCCACCGGTGTGATGCCGATAATAACCGAGATACGTAACTACCAGGTAGACCAGGGGCGGTTCATAACCGACCAGGACGTTGCGGCAAGGACCAACGTCATTGCACTGGGTTATCAGACGGCCACCGATATCTTCGGCAGTGTAAACCCGGTCGGCAAAAGCGTGCGCGTGCAGGGCAGCAAGTACCAGGTAATAGGCACCATGCAGAAGCTGGGTGGATTCGGAGGCGACAGCTATATCCTGATGCCGCTGACCACCATGCAGTCCAAGCTCACCGGCGGCACCAACGTCCAGCAGATAGGCGTTAAAGCTGTCAGTCCCGACCTGGTAGACTCGGTCATCGCTGAAGTGACCAGTGTCCTGCGCAACCGCCACTTCATCAGGACAGGCGCCGCAGACGATTTCACCATTACCGACATGAGGGAAACGCTGAACAGCATGCAGGCCACCCTGGCCGGGTTCTCGCTCTTCATGGGAGCGGTAGGCGCTATATCCCTGATAGTGGGCGGCATCGGCATCATGAATATCATGCTGGTTTCAGTCACGGAGCGGACGCGTGAAATAGGCATACGCAAAGCTATCGGCGCCAAGAGGCGCGATATATTGCTGCAATTTCTTATTGAAGCGGCTGCCCTGAGCTTGAGCGGCGGACTGATCGGCCTGGGGCTTGCTATCCTAGGGGCCCATCTAATGGGCAATATTCAACTGGGGACTACCAGCGTAACACCTGTTATCTCAGCAGGCATTGTGTTTATTGCGCTGGGGGTATCGATAGGCACCGGACTGGTCTCCGGCACTTACCCCGCCTTCCGCGCCGCACGGCTTGACCCCATCGAATCGTTGCGCCACGAATAACCCCATGTTTTTTGGAAATTTCACTTCTGCAGCTTTTGCAGATCCGCATGGGCCCGGGTAGTCAGCATGTCATCCTGTGAAAGCCTGAGCGTGGTTTCGAGGTCGGCGATCGCCAGGTCCGCCTTTTGGGCCGCCGTGTAGATTAGGCTCCTGTTATAGTACGAAGGGGCATCCGACGGAGCCATTTGGACGGCCTTGTCAGCATCTTCCTTCGCCAGGTCGGGTTTGCCCGTGGCAAGATAGATCTGGCTCCTGATGCAGTAGGAACGTGGATCCAAAGGGTCCAATTCCATGGCCTTATCAGCATCCTCCAACCCCGCTTCATATTTCTGATTTTTGTACCTTGAGTAAGCTCTTTCGCTGTAGGCCGGCGCGAAATCCGGCTTGAGTGAGAGCGCCTTATTCAGGTCGTAGATACCGATTCCGAACTGCCACTGGTTGTTGTGAAAACGCCCCAGCTCATAGTGGGCCCGGTAATATTTAGGCGCTATCTCCACCGCTTTGAATAAGTCATCGAGGGTATACGGATTAAGCCGTTTGGTTTTGTAATACCAGGCGCGGGCAATATAGGCATCCGCCAACTTCTCTTTAAGGTTGCTATCCTCCGGCGCCGCTGCCAGAGCACCCCTGCCTGCCGCAATGACCCTGTCGAAATCGTCCGCTGTCAGCAGCTGTGCCGTGCTCACATCAGTCGAAGAAAAAACTGCCGCAGCGCTATTATTATCGGCTGCGGAGTCAGCGGGTTTGCCCTGCCGAGAAGATATGCTGCCCTGCGTGAGATTGTCATGAACCGGGTTGGCCGGCACGGCGCAGGATGGCAGCAGGATTATGAGACCTGCAAGGCAAATGGTGATGACTAAAGATGATTTCATTTCGTTGTCGGATAAATTTCGGTGCGCCGTAGCGGCCATAGCGACAAGGACCGCGTAGCCGGTGAACTGCGCATATATTATATGTTCAATCCTGCCCGTCTACAAAATACCCGCCTTTTACCATCATTCTTTTCGGCTTATTGGAAATAACGGTTTCCTTGCGGCAAGCTATTTTTCTTGTGAGTGAGCCAATAAGCATCATTTAAATGGCCCAACAGGACTGTCTCAATGCACCGGCCACAGGGATAATATACAGATGTCATCCTGCTGATTTGCGCGGCAGGGGGACTATTCGGAGGAAATCATTGTGATGAATTCAGGAGGCGACTTATGAGAAAACTATTAGC
>Ga0268276_1004074_pt1 | contig 10617 bp, 8 predicted proteins | sample saktaG_4_FD_190145 | JGI IMG/M metagenome (GOLD analysis project Ga0268276, IMG submission 190145) | Saline water microbial communities from Sakinaw Lake, British Columbia, Canada - sak_2010_1_5_45m | ecosystem: Environmental > Aquatic > Non-marine Saline and Alkaline > Saline ...
GGCCTCAACACCCAATCATGAATAAAATGCCACTGATCCGGCCAATGCACCAAAATCACCGAAAGAATAATAATCCGAACAATATTATTCAAATGAATCACCAACAATCCCAACGGAATATACCACAACTTCCTCTTCCACGGCCCGGGAAACAATACCATCAAAAAAATCCACTGATAAAACTGCTTCAACCCCGAACAACTCCCATTCACCTCAATATACCCCTTATCCGGTAAAAAATACAACGTCGTAGCGTGCGTCGTGATATCATACCCAATCACATGCTCCACAAACCAAGCTGCCGGCACAAACACCTGATTCGCCATAAACAACTCCAAGTCATGAAAATCCGTGTAATCCAGCAACAACCCCTTCAAACCCGCCGTCCACCAAAGCCAGTGAAAAAAGACAATAATCACCCCAAACACCACCACATCCACCATCGACTCCAGCCGGTACTTCCTAACAAAATCCCTATATTTCCGTAACATACACTTCTTAGATTAATAAAACAAAGAAACAAAAAACAAAGAACAAAGAACAAAAAACAAAGAACAAAAAACAAAGAACAAAGAACCCCTATTTCAGCCAACAGCTTTCCCATCCCTCCAATCTCAATATTTTCATGTAATCCTGAATAATAGAGGCGCGTAGGCCGTCAAAACGGGGAGCAGACGCGCGGGAATGACGGCTGATTAGAAGTGCTTATCAGGGCGCTTGCGTTTGTAATCGCCCCCAAGCGATTACACCCGCTGATTAGCACTTCTTAACAGCTGGCAGGGCGGGCAGCCCCCATTGTTTTGACCTGGGTTTTTTGCTTACTTTATTTACCAAGAAAAAAAGTAAATGCCCGTCCGGCACAAGGACATTCATTCGTTTTTCGTTACACAAAACATCATCATTCTTAAATCGTGAATTGTGGATCGTTGATCGTGGATTGTGAATCCGCATGGTGACAACAAAGAGCTTAGTTGTAGGTAGTTCGCCTGCAGCGCAGCTCAGGCCATAATTCGTGACAATAGTAAATTCGTGACCCTTCTTGTAATTTGCTTGCCCCGTAGTGAGCATACGAACGTACGGGGTGGACAAGTTCCCCTGCAGCCCATCCGTTTAATCCGTTTAATCCGCCTGCCCCGTAGGGAGGAACGACCGTATCGGGGATGATAAAGATCCCCACTCCCACTTATTCAAAAAAATTATCCACCCTATGACAAACAAACGAAAAAAAACTACCTTTGCACACAGCTAATTTGAAATGTAACCATTTGCTTCAGACAACGTACATAACCCAAAGTCAGCTATGAACCAATCACTTCGTATATGATTAGAAAACTACTCGAAAACTACTCCGGCCAATTCCTCTCCCGCTGGATCGTCCTACTCTTCGACGCAATCATCGTAGGTGCAGCCTTCCTCACCGCCTACCTCATCCGATACAACTTCAACTACATCGACATCAACCCCACCGACATACAACTCCAACTCGGCATGGTCGTCACCGCCTACAGCCTCACTTTCCTCCTCTTCCAATCCTTCTCTGGCATCATCCGCCACACCGGCATCGTCGACGCATTCAAAATATTCAAAGCCACCACCGCCGCCTTCCTAACCCTCCTCGTAGTCACCAACTTCCTCATCCACTACAACCCCGATGCCGCCCTCACCGTCCCCTACGGCATACTCGCTACCCACTACCTCATGACCATCTTCACCCTCGTCGGTAGCCGCGTCATGATCCGCCTCGTCTACCTGCGCCTCCTCACACGCTACACCAAAACACGCATCAACGTCGTTATCTACGGCGCTGGTTCCGCAGGCCTCCTTACCAAAAACGCCCTCAACCAAGACCCATCCTTCCACTACGAAATAGTCTCCTTCATCGACGACAACCCCTCCAAAATCAGAAAAACCCTCGAAGGAATCCCCGTCGTCTCATCCTACCGCGCTCTCAAACCCTCCTACGTTAAACGCCACAACGTTCAACAACTCATCATCGCAATACAAAACATGCGCCCCGAACGCAAAAAGAAAATCGTTGAAACAGGCCTCGACCTCCACCTCAAAGTAAAAGTCGTCCCCGCTATCGACATGTGGATCAACGGTCAACTCAGCTCACAACAGCTGCGCCGCGTGAAAATCGAAGAACTCCTCGAACGCGACCCCATCCAACTCGACAGCAAAAACGTGATCCGCGAACTCAAAAATAAAGTCATCATGATCACCGGAGCCGCCGGAAGCATAGGCAGCGAAATCGCACGACAAGTCCTCAGCTACTCCCCAGCGCGCGTCATCCTCATCGACCAGGCCGAATCCCCCCTCTACGACCTCCAGTTCGAGATAAAAAACAACAAAAAATTTAACCACCTCCTCGGGCAAATCGAATTCGTTGTGGCCAACGTGAAAGACCGCCTCCGCATGAAACGCCTCTTCGACACCTACCGCCCTCACGTCGTCTACCACGCCGCCGCCTACAAACACGTGCCCCTCATGGAAGAAAACCCCTACGAAGCACTCCTCGTCAACGTGTTTGGAACAAAAATCATCGCCGACCTCGCCGTCCAATTCGAAGCCGAGAAATTCGTCATGATCTCCACCGACAAAGCCGTCAACCCAACCAACATCATGGGTGCCTCCAAACGCATCGCCGAAATCTACATCCAGTCACTCACCAACCACCAAACCCGCTTCGTCACCACCCGCTTCGGAAACGTCCTCGGCTCCAACGGATCTGTCGTCCCACTCTTCCGCAAACAAATCGAAAACAACGGCCCCGTTACCGTTACCCACAAAGAAATCACCCGCTACTTCATGACAATCCCCGAAGCCTGCAACCTCGTCCTCGAAGCCGGCGCCATGGGAACAGGCAGCGACATCTTCGTCTTCGACATGGGAAGCCCCGTCAAAATCTACGACATGGCCCGCAAAATGATACAACTCTACGGCCTCGAACCCGACCGCGACATCCAAATCATCGAAACCGGACTCCGCCCCGGCGAAAAACTCTACGAAGAACTCCTCAACGACAAAGAAAACACCCTCCCCACACACCACCCCAAAATCATGCGCGCCCACGTCGACACCATCACCCACCAAACCGCATGCAACTACATCGACCAACTCTCCGAACTCATCCTCGACGCCGACCAATTCCCCCTCGTCAAAATGATGAAACAAATCGTCCCCGAATACCTCTCCAACAACTCCATCTACGAATCCCTCGACAAAACCAAATAACCACAACCAAACCCACCCCACCCCCCTTGTGTCATTCCAACCCCAGCGAAGGGGATGTCATTCCGACCCCAGCGGAAGAACCTACACCCATCTCCTTCCACCCAACTCAACACACCCATCCCCCTCATTACGTTTATCCCGATCACCATCGGGAAAGGGAGGCCCCCGCTCCCGCCAGTTTGCAACTGGTGGGCATCAACACCTTTTTGTCATTCCAACCCCAGCGGAAGAACCTACAACCCATCTCCTTCCACCCTACAATCACCTAACCTACTGGTTGTCATTCCAACCCCAGCGGAGGAACCCACAACCCCAAACAATAGCCCGTAGGGCTTACGCATTTGTTGAATAAATCCCAAGAAACCCCTTTCCCCGTAGGGGATACGCTATCACCCCCGCTCCCGCCAGTTTGCAACTGGTGGGCATCAACACCTTTTTGTCATTCCAACCCCAGCGGAAGAACCTACAACCCATCTCCTTCCACCCTACAATCACCTAACCTGGACAAGCCAGAACCAAAAAGGAAAAAAGCATAACTTTGTCTAATGGAGCTATTAACTGAAACATACAAAAGCGATATATCCTGTGTACTTTCATGTTATGACAGGATAATTATCAGCGGAACGCTGCCTGAGATATCCTATTCACAGGGGATGACAAGTTATATGTATCAAAATGGGGTACGAATATTTGACTATCCCAAATTTGCTGAGCCATTTAAAGAATCTATTCGTTCAAATGCTGAACGAATAGCCAAAGAGAACGGATTAGAAATTGAATATATCCGAAAGTCAGGTGTCAGGAAAGAATCAATTATTTCAGATAAGATTAAAAAACGGGGCGATCATCCGGGCATTGTCCATATTATCTCGGTAATGGAGGGATGCAATACGTATAAACCTTGGCACGATAAGACAACGGGGAAAACATTTTTAAAACCAGATACAAGTAAATGTTTGCATTACTATTTCTATTTTATTGATGAACAAGTTGGTTTGGGATACGTACGCGTACCGACTTGGTGTCCATTCCGCTTGCAGGTTTATGTTAATGGTCACAATTTACTGGCTTCAGAATTGAAGCAGGCAGGGATTAATTTCACCATGATAGATAATGCCTTTGATAGTCTGGAAGATGCAGACAAGGCGCAAGAACTTTCGGACAAAATAAGCATTGAGAAACTCCACCGCAAATTGGATGAGTTTGCCTGGCAGTTTTGCCCAGTTTATAAAGACTTTAACCTGAGATACCATTGGAGCGTGATGCAAGCCGAGTATGCCACCGATATTGTGTTTAAAAAACAAGAAAGTTTGCACGCAATCTACGGTGAACTTGTGGCAACAGCCATACATACAGTTAAACCTGAGAACATTGCCACTTTTCTGGGGCACAAACTTGATCCCCGATATGAAGGGGAAGTTGGCAACAATTACAATGTACGCATTGAAGGCAGCCGCATAAAACATTCAATGGGATCGGTGTCAATAAAAATGTACGACAAGTTCCGCAAAATATTGCGCATAGAAACAACATCAAACGACATCAGCTTTTTTAAACACTTCCGGGAGGTAGTACACCGTGACGGGACAACGTCTCTCCAGATGGCTTCATTGAAGAAAAACATCTACAGCCTTTCCTTTTTGGCAGACAATCTCAAAGCTGCAAACAAACGATATCTGGAATTTATTTCAGCTTTCGACAATAAAGAAGTTGGAAGAGAAAGACTAAAGAGAGTTGCTTCTTCGAAAAGCGAAAACAATCGGAACTACAAAGGATTTAACTTTTTTGATGCCGAGGATTTACTGATTTTAACAGCCATCATTCGAGGTGAGTTTAATATCAATGGATTTAGAAATAAAAACATGCAAAAACTACTTGGCTTTACTGGCAGTAAAATAAGCAGGTTGATTAAACGGTTGAGAGTACACGGACTAATAAAAAAGGCTGCCAATTCGTACAAATATTACCTCACGAAAATCGGAAAGGAAACAATAATCATGGCTCAGAAAATTAAAGAACTGGTGCTGATTCCAGCGTATTGTTATTGAGTTTTATGCCAAAAAAAACATCAAAATAAAAGATAAGGTACTAAACCTTCCTTTAGCCGAAATACGCCAGTCTTACTCCTCAAACCACCGCCGCAACATGCGCCACCTATGTAACGAAGGGTTTAAAGTAAGTGTCAACCAATGGTCGATGCTGCCCGACTTTATCAAACTCTACTGGCAGACCATGTACCGTAAAAAGGCAAAAAAACGCTACTTCTTCGATGTGGCGTATTTCGAGGGACTTAAAGATTTACTCGGCGACAACCTCACGCTGGTAATGGTGCTCGACAAGCAATCTACCCCCGCCGCTGGTGGTCTCTTCTCCATCGTGGATGGGCTGGCTCAGTTTCACCTGGGGGGTACAGCTGAAGATTTTGTAGGTCAAAGTCCCTCTAAACTCATGATGGACGCCGCTGTATCATCCTGTAAAGATCAGGGAGCGCATACCTTACACCTCGGTGGAGGATATGGATCAAGTGCCTCCGACGGCCTGTTCCGGTTTAAAGCCGGATTCGGTCAACAACGGCATAGCTTCTCTACCCTTCGTTTTATCCATCACCGCGACATATACAAGCAGCTCATGGAAAGCAATGGGCTGGGCATTAAAAATGTTGGCGCTTATTTTCCTGAATACCGTTTTTTAGGCACATAACCATGAAGAAAAAAAAACTCCTTCAAATCATCAAAACCCTGCAGCCGTTGAAGTATGTGGGGATTTTTGCTTTATTGCTGTTTAGCTTTCATTATATCTACATCTACTGGTCAGGTGCCCTGGCCTTCTATCCCCTGGCACACCAGGTCGACCAGCTCTTTCAGTGGGCTTCCGTCCTGCTACTCAACCAAAGCGTCTGGGTACTCGAACACATCTTCCAAATCAACTACTGGGTCGATTTCGATACCCAGGATATACACCTTCAGGCCAATAACGGCCAATGGATCTATGTAGGGGTATACCCCGGCTGCACAAGCCTCAAACAATGGATGCACTGGCTCTTCCTCATGCTCCTCTTCCCCGGCCCCTGGAAACACAAACTCTGGTACATCCCCCTCGGCCTCATCATCATCGAATGGGTCAACGTCATCCGCGTAGTCGGCCTCGTCCTCACCCTCAAACCCTGGCCCACCCAATTCCACTTCTTCCACGACTATATCTTTAAAACTTTTTTCTATTTCATGATTTTTCTTATGTGGGTTATTTGGGTACAGCTATTTCTCATGCAAAATAAAAAGAACAATCAACAAAAGATACAGTGAATCAACACAATAAAATCTGGCTCTCCTCCCCCCACATGGGTCTAATGGAACAGCAATTTGTGAACGAAGCATTTGAAACAAATTGGATTGCCCCAGTAGGTCCTCATGTGAATGAATTTGAAAAAGAACTTTGTTCATATACCGGCATGAAATATTGTGCTGCCCTTGCTTCTGGTACAGCTGCTATTCATCTTGCGCTTATAATACTTGGTGTGAAAAGAGGTGATAAGGTGATATGCCAGAGCATGACTTTCTCCGCCTCAGCCAATCCAATTGTGTATCAAGGTGCAGTCCCAGTCTTTGTTGATTCGGAAAAAGATACATGGAATATGGATCCTGTGCTACTCGAAGAAAGTATTATCGATTTGAAATCAAAAGGGGAAACGCCAAAAGCCATTATTCCCGTACACCTTTATGGGATGCCTGCAAAAATGAATACAATAATAGACATTGCAAAAAAATACAATATTCCAATAATTGAAGATGCTGCTGAAGCTTTGGGATCGCATATTTCTGGCAAAAAATGTGGGACCTTTGGCACATTAAATATATTATCGTTCAATGGGAATAAAATTATAACAACCAGTTGCGGGGGAGCTTTGCTATCAAACAACAATACCTATATTGAGAAAGCACGGTTTCTTGCCACACAGGCACGAGACGATGAACCTCATTATCAGCACTCGGAAATTGGTTATAATTACAGACTAAGCAATGTGCTCGCAGGAATAGGACGGGGACAATTACAAGTTATTGAAAAAAGAGTTGAACAACGAAGGAAAAATTACTTGAGATATCTGGACTATTTAAAAAAAATCAATCACAAAGGTTATAATATTGACATTCAGCCTGAGCTTGATGGTCATTTTTCGAACCGTTGGTTAACCGCAATTACCCTTGATCCTCAATTCAACAAAGGTATATCACGTGAGACGATACGATTAGCCCTCGAAGAAGATAATATAGAATCCCGTCCTCTATGGAAACCTATGCACCTGCAACCTGTATTTTCTGATGCTATTTCCTTTGTCAATGGCACCTCAGAATGGTTATTCAAAAATGGATTGTGCCTGCCCTCGGGATCGAACCTAACCAATGAAGACTTTGAGAGAATATTCAAGGCATTGGATAAACTATTCCAATAATCCATAATTTTGATTTTCTCGTGGCATAACTTCAAATCCATCATTAATGCTTTATTTTAACCTGAAGATTTTTAGGAGATTGCTCATTAAATCATTATCTTGCACCGTTGATGTTGCTTTTGGTGCGTTTTTAACAACACCCATCCATGAAATTTAATTTATTAGGCAACCTAATAAAATTATACTCGAATCGGTTTGTGTCACACTGGATCATTCTGGTTTTCGACCTGTTTGTAGTATATTTTTCATTCTATTTGGCAAACCTGATGCGGTATGATTTCACATTCAATTCCATCAATCTGGTTTCTATCGTCGTCCAATCATTTTTGGTGCTTTTTGTTTACCTCATTTTCTTCTTGATCACCAAATCATTCCGAAGCATCATTCGCTATTCAGGCATCAACGATTCCTTACGGATAATCAAAGCCACGGGTTTGGCCACACTTGTATTAATGTTTTTAAAGCTTATTGCTATCTGGAGGAATGACATCTTCTCCTGGATTCCTTCTTTCTCAATAATCCTCATTCATTTTTTCTTATGCCTGATTTTTCTCGACTGGAGCCGCTTCATCATAAGGATGTTGTACCATGATGTAATCAACAAAGATCCACGCATTCATCTCAGGGTATTGATCTATGGGGCAGGTTCGGCAGGCATGCAAACACGCAACGCGCTTCATGGCGACTCCAAATACAAACATGAGATCATTGCCTTTCTCGACGACAACCCAAGCTTCATCAACAAAATGTTGGAAGGAGTTCCTGTCATCTCCCCTCGCAAAGGATTATCAGAAGCGTATATCCACCGCAATGGTGTTAATTTAATGATCATTGCGATTCCGGGGATGCCATTGAATGAAAAAAAACAAATCATTGACCGCGGACTCGAACTGGGATTGAATGTAAAAGTAGTGCCCTCCATCAATCAGTGGATCAACGGAGAGCTCAGTTCAAACCAACTAAAAGAGGTACGCATTGAAGACCTTCTTGAGCGTGAGCCCATCAGATTGGAAACCGATAACATTTTCAGCGAAATAAAAGATAAGGTCATCTTGATCACTGGGGGTGCCGGTTCAATCGGGAAAGAGATTGTACGCCAATTGATCAGCTACCAACCTGCCCGTCTCATAGTATTGGATCAGGCTGAATCAGCTTTGTATGAACTACAATTCGAAATCAACGAGTCCGGTTTAACACAAAAGAAGAACACCATTTATAAGGTTGCCAGCATTCGTGACCGTTTCATCATGGAACAGGTTTTCGCTACCTACCGCCCCCAATATATATTTCACGCTGCCGCCTACAAGCATGTGCCTCTGATGGAAGATCATCCCTATGAGGCATTGATGGTCAATGTATTCGGGACCAAAATACTGGCCGACCTCTCGGTGAAATATAAGGCAAGTAAATTCGTGATGGTTTCAACCGATAAAGCGGTCAACCCAACCAACGTAATGGGAGCCACCAAACGATTGGCAGAAATCTACATACAAAGTTTGTCAAACGGCAAAACCCAATTTATCACCACACGCTTCGGGAATGTACTCGGTTCCAACGGATCGGTTATTCCCCTGTTTCGGGAACAGATTAAAAAAGGAGGACCGGTCACCATTACACACAAAGATATCACACGATATTTTATGACCATTCCCGAAGCCTGTAACCTTGTTTTGGAAGCCGGAGCCATGGGAAAAGGAGGAGAGATCTTTATTTTCGACATGGGCTCTTCGGTCAAAATTTATGACCTTGCCCATAAAATGATACAACTATCGGGCCTCACACCAGGAAAAGACATCCATATAAAAGAGACTGGGTTACGTCCGGGAGAAAAACTTAAAGAGGAACTATTGGTCGATGATGAATTATCCCTTCCTACCTACCACCCTAAAATCATGCGCGCACGTGTCAGAACCTATGACAAAGATCATATTACCAAAATCCTCGAAGAACTCTCTGATCTGGTTCTTGAAGGCGATACTTTTGCCATGATAAAGAAAATCAAACAGATCATTCCCGAATACATCAGCAACAACTCTATTTATTCCAGCCTTGACAAGAAATCAAAGTAACTAAGCAACATCCCCTTTAATCATCTCTATCTAATTTTTCAACCTTTTCCTGATCCTTCATTGAAGCATAACTTACCTTGATCAATCCCCTGGAAAGGATAATAAGAAAGGAGGTGCAAAGGAATTCCAGGATGATAATGGTTAGCGGGATAAACAACAATTGGGTAAAAAAGTAGTAGATGAAAAAATCAGAAACCAGGAAGAAAAGACTACCGAGGATGGTAAAAAAATATACCCTAAGCACATCCATGAAATTCGAATACCTGAGATTCCTGGAATAGGATTTTCCAAGGAGAAAAAAGATGATACGAATCCCAACAATATAGAGAAGGATGAATGGCAGCGGCTGTAACTCAGAAGCAGGAATAGCAAAATTAAACCGAAGTAAATAAGATAGAAAAACGGAAAAAACAACAAGCAAAACATCCGTCAAAAACATCACGTAACTTGAAACGGATACTCCTCTAACGTTAAACAAAACCAACCTCATCCTTCAGTCTGTTAATTTATGTAATTGATTCACCATCTCTATCCTCAATCACTATGAACCATCTCAAGGGTTATCCGGGTGATGGTTTTATATCGTTTCCCTATATCACGGCAAAACAGCTCAACCATGATGCCATCCATGCACAATCGGATTTCACTAATTTGTTGGGGGCTTAAAAATCCTTCCAGAAAAGAGAAGTCCAATTCAAATATACCAAACGACTGATCGGGCAACAAACGTTTCCCCACAAGCCCCCTCATAAACATCCCATACAACGCCTCTTCATTCAATTGAGGAAGAAAATCAAAGATAGTTTCAGAGACCTTTCCCTCCTTTGAATAGAGACAGTTAAAAATAAAGAAAGAGGTATTGCCATT
>Ga0268276_1004075_pt1 | contig 10615 bp, 9 predicted proteins | sample saktaG_4_FD_190145 | JGI IMG/M metagenome (GOLD analysis project Ga0268276, IMG submission 190145) | Saline water microbial communities from Sakinaw Lake, British Columbia, Canada - sak_2010_1_5_45m | ecosystem: Environmental > Aquatic > Non-marine Saline and Alkaline > Saline ...
CGTGCCGGCGGTCGAGGAGGTGAGCGTGATGATGAACGACTGGCGCGCGCGCGGCGCGAGCGTGGGAATCGTCCAATTCACGAGTTCGCCGTCGCGGGTCGCGCCGGGCGCATTCACGAAGCGGGTTGCGGCCGGAAAGTGATCGGCGACCAGCACATCGCGCAAGGTGGTGTCGCCCGTGTTTTCGACGACAATCGTATAGCGCGCAGGCTTGTTGAAGAACTGCATGCGTGGGCCGGTCTTGGTAATCGCCAGACCCTGGCGCAGAATATCGGTGCAGGCGGTGGCGTCGGCGACGCCGGCATTACTGGTCTCGACTTGGGCGCGATTGCAGGGCCGGCCGGCGGCAATGGCCTGGAGCGGCACGGCGATGCTCTTTTCCTCGCCGGGCCCGAGGTCGCCGATCTGGAACGTCAGTTCAGGTGTGCCGTCGGCGTGGCGCAATTCTGCCGGCAGCGTGTCGCGCACCACGACGGTGCGGGCGATGCCGTCGCCGGTGTTGCGCACGAGGATGGTATACGTCACGGTGCTGCCGAGCAGGGCGGTGGCCGGGCCGGTTTTCTGAATGCTGATGCGCGGCTGGGTGATGCGGGTCGTGGCGCACACATAGGCCTCGGCGGCGATATTGGCGCAGAGCGTCACCGGTTGGACCGTCTTGGCTAGATACTTGACCAGGATGCGTTTCTGTTCGCCGCGCGCGAACGAGGCCAGGCGCCATTCGAGAAATGTGCCGTGCAGCACGGCCACCGGACTGCTGCCGACGACTTCGAGCCCGTCGGGGATCGGCTGGTCAACAATGACATTGCGCACCGTGTCGAGCGCGGTCACGTTCATCTCGCAGACAAACGGCTCGTTGACTTGAATGGCATCGGGACAGCGGATGGCCACCGTGGCAAAACCATTGGCGGTTGCCCCCACGCCGACACTCGACGGCATGCCGGTGTGCGGCACGGCCGGCGCCGTGTTTTTCACCGGCGCGCTGGCACCGGGCAAGTCGGCATCGGCCGCGAAGGCGTGTGCGCACAGCACGCCCACCAACAGCAAGGCCCGCATGCCGCACGCGGTTCGCCCATACAAGAGTGTGTGCAATGTCATGGTCCCTCTCACCTGTTTATCCAATAACAAACGGCAGTTGCACAAACCGCGATGGCAACTGCGCTAACCGTACGGGTGCCGGCGCCACAGCGCCGGAACGCATATTGGTTGCGTAAAGTATAGCAAGATTGCGCGGAAAATGCAATGGTCGATTGGGCTGGCAATGAGCGATGCGCAGATCGAGCCGGTCGGCGTCGGCGTGCGGCACTATGATGAGTTCTTGCATGCTTGTAACCTAAGGGATGTTTTGGTATGATGGTCGCAATATAGCGGCCGCCAATGCAACCTGACCTGATTACCTTTGCGACAGCAACGCGACCCACGCCGCCAGTGCGTAGGTCAGCCACCGCACGCCCGTGGGTGCTGCGGTGTGCCTGCCTGGTGTTGCCGGTCGGGTTAATGATACTGACCGGTTGCGCGAGCGTGGGTGTGCGCCGCGTTGACTTTGACCAGCGCATCCCGGAACCGGAGCGGCTGGCGCTGAGTGTCACCGAGCCGGGCGCGCGCGCCCAGGATGTGCTGCGCAGCCGCGGCTTGGCGTCGCAGTGGGGCAGCGATCCCGCGGCCGTGTTGCGTGCGTTGGACGACATCTACTACGCAACCACCAATCGGCCGGTGCTGTATGCGCTGGCGGAACTTTCCTATCTGCGTGCCAAAGACAACTTGGCGAAGCCCGCGCGCGCCGCGCCGCTGCTCCTGGCCTGTGTCGTCTACAGTTATGCCTATGTGGTGGGTGTGGCGGCCGCGCCCGCCGGCACGCCGCCGGACGCCGCGGCGCAAAACGCCCTGGCCTTCTACAACTACACCTTGGGGCGCTACCTGGTGCTGGCCGAGCGCGCCCAGTTGCGGTATGCGCAAGGCCTGCGTCTGCGGATGACGCACGGCTATGTGGCGCTTAACCAGCGCGCCTACCAACTGATCTGGCAACCGGGTGAGTTGGATGAATACAAAGTTGCCTACGAGTACGAAGCGACTGGCATGGATGTGTATCAAGTGAAGTGCGGGATTGGCGTGCCGATGATTGCCATTCGCCGGCCACCCACCAACCAAGTTGCCACGGCAGAAGAGCGCTATCTGCCGCAGGCTGAGTTGACCTATGCCGCCACGGTCATTTTACGCAGCGCGGCGACCGCCACCGTTGACGCGCGCGGACGGCGCGTCTGGCAGGCGACGCTCGAAATCTGCGATCCGGTGCAGACGGAGGTGGTGCCGGTTGGCGCGCGGCCACTGCCACTGGCGGCGGATTTGACGACGCCGCTGGCATACATGATCGGGCAGGCGCCCTCGCCGAGCGGTTTTGCCGGCATGCTGAATCCGGCTTCGTACCAGACGCACCAAGGGTTGTTCATGCTGCAACCGTACCAGCCTGACAAAATCCCGGTGGTCTTTGTGCATGGCTTGATGTCCTCGCCGCAAGCCTGGCTCCAGATGCTGAATTATTTGATGGGCGATCCCGCGCTGCGCCGGCGTTATCAATTCTGGTTTTTCAAGTATCCGACCGGCAACCCGGTGTTGTACTCGGCGTCCATCTTGCGTGAAGCGCTCAAGGGCGCGCGGCACCTCTACGATCCGGCCGGCACCAACGCGGCCTTCAATCAGATGGTGGTGGTCAGTCACAGCATGGGCGGCTTGCTGGCCAAAACGCTGGTGGAAACGAGCAGCAACGCATTGTGGCGCGAGGTCACGGACGTTTCTCCCGATCAGCTGCAGCTGGCGCCGGACGAGCGCGCCCTGGTGGATAACGTCTTCTTTTTTGATGCGCAGCCCTACATTGCGCGCGTCATTTTCATGGCCACGCCGCATCGTGGTTCGAGCATGGCCACGCGGGCGATTGCCCGCCTGGGCGCGATGATGACCACGCTGCCGCGCGCGCTGGTGGCGCCCGGCATGCAGCTTGTCGAGCGCGTCGCGGCGCATGCCGCAACCACCCCGCGCAGTGATGCGGCCCAGCGCATTGACCACAAGATGACCGGTATTGATAGTCTGTCGCCGGACAATCCCGCGCTGGGTGTGTTGTGTGACCTGCCGTTCACCGTGCCGTTTCACTCGGTCATTGGCAACGAGAAACAGGCGGGCGTGCCGGGCGGCACGGACGGCATCGTGCCCTACACCAGTTCCCACCTCGAGGGCGCGCAATCAGAGCTGATTGTGAAATCCGGACACAGTGTCGAGGAGAATCTGAATGCCATTCGCGAAGTGCGCCGCATCCTGCTGCAACATTTGGAGTAATTTCTTTCGCGGCGAAATACATTGCGGCATACAATCTGCTATACTTAATAGAATTGCATGCTGATGGCATGCGTTGACCTGCTATGGAGACAAGGCCAGTGAAAAACCACGCACGTGGACGTAGTAGTATTGTTCTCATATTGATGGGCGCCACGTGTGTGTTGGCTGACCGTGCCGAGGTGGTCGGCTGGGGGGATAATTATTATGGGCAGGCCTATGGGTCGCCGGGCATGGAGAACGCGGAGTACATTGCCCTAGCCGCGGGCGGCAACCACACGTTGGCGATCACGACCAACGGCACGCTGATCGGTTGGGGCCAGAACGACTATGGCCAGACGGACTGCCCGATGGGGACTAATTTCACAAGCGTGGCTGCGGGCAGTTCTTTTAGCTTGGCGTTGTCGAACAAGCACGTGATCGGCTGGGGCAACAATGACCAACGACAGTTGGATGCGCCAAGCAATCAACAATTTGTGGCGATTGCGGCCGGCGGCGAACATGCGCTGGGATTGACCGAGGAGGGGTGCGTCATTGCCTGGGGCAGCAATAGCAGCGGCCAAACCAATGTGCCGCCAGACGAGCAGTTCAGCGTGGTTTCGGCTGGTCAGAGCCACACGGTCGGCATTCGCACCGACGGATCGCTGCTGGCGTGGGGCGGCAACCCCGATGGACAGACCAATTGCCCGCCGGGCAACAACTATGTTGCCGTCGCGGCCGGCGGCTATCATACGATCGCGCTGCGCAGCGACGGTACCTTGGTGGCCTGGGGTGATAATACGGCGGATCAGACCAACTGTCCACCCGGCAACGATTATGTCGGCATCGCGGCGGGCTATTATCACAGCCTAGCCTTGCGCGCGGACAGCTCAGTCGTGTGCTGGGGCTACAATTACGCTGGACAGACGAATGCGCCGGAAGGCTATCTGTTTACGGACATTGCGGCGGGCTTTTCCCACAGTGTCGCGCTGAAAGTACCCGGCTTGACCTGCCGCTTCAGCGCCGACCGGGTGAGTGGCTTGTACACCTTGCCGGTGCAGTTCAGCGGGCAGACCAGCAGCACGAATGTGCCCAACATCTATTTTGCATGGGACTTTCAGAATGATGGAGTGAACGAAGCACAGGGCTTCGGCATCAGCGCGCCGAGCTATTTGTACACGACCGGTGTGTATTCGGTGCTGCTGTTTACCAGCAATCTTGTGGGCGAGAGCGCGCTCTCTTTCCGCACCAATTTCATCACCGTGAATGCGCGCGGCGTCACCGCCGACTTTACCGCCAATGTGCTGACGGGCGTGGCGCCGTTGAGTGTGCAGTTCAGCGACAAGTCGCAGTTCACGCCGCAATACTGGCGCTGGGACTTCGACGATGATGGCACCGATGACAGCAGCGAGCGCAACCCGCTCTATACCTTTACCAGCGCCGGTCTTTACCGCGTGCGCCTGACCGTCAGCAACCATTTTGGCGCCGGCAGCGGCGCCTCGTATGATGTACTGACGCGCACGAACTTCATCAAGGTCTATCCTCATCTGATTGCCGCGTTCAGCGTGGACAAGTCCCGCGTGTACACCAACGAACCCGTGCAGTTCGCCGATCTGTCGGCCAACGGGCCGGACGCCTGGTACTGGGATTTCGACAACAACGGCACAGTTGAAAGCACGCAGCAGAATCCGACCTGCGCCTACACCACGGCCGGCTATAAGTCCGTGCGCTTGCTGGTCAGCAACGCATACTCTGCCGCGACCCTGGTCAAGACGCGCATGATCGCCGTGATCACCGGCGGGCTGACCAACCACGCCTGGACCAACGGCACCAGCACACCACCCTATGACGCCTGGGCGACGGCGGCGACGAATATCCAAGACGCCATCGAGCTGAGCGTGCCCGGCGGAGTCGTCTTGATCTCGAATGGCGTGTACACCTCGAACGGTTACGAAGGGGATGGCACGAATGTGTTTGTGGTCACAAATGCCATCGCGCTGGTGGGCTGTGGCAACAATGTGGTCATAGATGGGCAGGCGACGTTGCGCGGCGGGTATCTGGCCGGTGGCCGCGTCGAACAAATAACGTTGTACAACGGCGTGGCCGCCGGCAGCAACGAATGCGGACGCGGCGGCGGGCTGTATTGCACGGCCGGCGCGCAGGTGGATCGCTGCCGGGTGCTGAACAACCGCGCACGGCAGGGCGGCGGCATCTTTGCAGACGAGGGCGCGACGCTGTATTCGACGCTGATCATTTCCAACAATGCGGCGCTGGGCGGCGGACTGGCGTTGGTCTCGAATGCGACCAGTTACAACTGCACGATTGTGGACAACGCCGCCGACAGCACGGCGGGCGGCGCGGACAGCCTGGATGGCTTCTTGTGGAATGCGATCGTCTGGAACAACACGGCGCCGAGCGGCGCAAACTACCGCGTCGCCGGCACAAATGCCTTCAGCTACAGTTGCACATCACCACAGCCCGGCGGCATCAGCAATATGATGGTCAACCCTGCGTTTCTGCCCGGCTATGAGCTGCCGCAAGTGTCACCGTGCGTCGACAAGGGCTACACGTTTGCGTGGGCATCGACCGCGCGTGACCTGGCCAACGTGCCGCGCCTGCGCGGCAGCGCAATTGACTTGGGCGCGTTTGAAGCGCTGCCCGAGCCGGCGGCGCTGGCGCTGCTGTTGGTGCTGTGCGGTTTGAGGTCTAGATGTTGTAGGTGTTAGGCTGCTACCGAACCCTGACCCCTGATGAATATCCAATATCGAACACTCAATGTCCAAATTAAATATTGAACTATCAGCGGTTCAGCATTCAGGTTGTAGCCGAACAGCGAACACTGCCGCAAGTAAGCCACGCGCGCCGCGCGGGGCATGCAGCGATTTATTCTAGAGATGATGCAGATTGGCAGCAATTACTTTCTCACAAAGGCACGAAGCCACGAAGAAGCGAAAGCGCGGCACCATAATTGTTTTTGCTGCAAAAGAAAATATCGACAACCATTGTCATGCAGTCGCGGAACAGCGTTCCGCGTGCAGCGCAGCAATGGAGGCGGAGCCGGCATCCATTCCGCTGCGGGCGGGACTGTTATTGCAGCACAGCGGCGGCCACGCGGAACGCCGTTCCGCGGCTACGCACCTCTAAGCCGCCACCGAAAACTGAAAACCAGGCCGGGGAGCGACCTCCGTGCCGCGAATCTGCGGTGAATGCACGCGAATGAGTTTTTATGAATGTGTTCGCGGCGAACAAACTAAACAAAACAAAGTACGCGGGCTACTCGATCTGCTTCCACTCGAGCAGGCCATATTTGTAAATATTCGGCACGCCCGGCGGTGACGTTTCATAGCGACTGAGCCGCGTATCGTATAGATAATTGCGCGTGGGCGCGCTGTAGTAATCGGAACCGTCATCAACGTGTTGGGCAAGTTCCTTCGCGGCGGCATACAAGCAGACCATCGAGCCGTTGATCGTGATCGTCTTGCCGGACCAGGCTTCCAAAAAGCGCGGCAAGTTGTGCAAACCACCGCCGGTGGTGTTTTGGTAGGTCGACGTGCTGTTGCCGACGATCATGGCGGTGTTATAGGTTGTGTTGGCGGCGGCCACCATATTATTCGCGATGTTTTTCCTGTCATTCCATGCGGTCGACAGCGGCGTGAAACAATCACTGAGAATGGAACTGGGATAATTCGTGTTGGCGGTCGTGCCGATCTTTGTGTTGTAATCGCCTTTGATATACAAAGCATGCGGAGTGGCGAACGTCAGCGCACGCGGCAATGCCACGGCATTGATGATGCGAATGGCCATGTTGGTCGATTTGTAGGTGCGTTGGCCGGTCTCGGGCTGGTTGACGTAGATAATGCCGCTGCGGCCATCGGCAGAAGCAGTGAACTCGTTTTTGGCGGCCGTCGGACAACTGCCCGAGGCCACCCACGTCTTGAAGGCATCCATGTTGAAGTCAAGCGGGTTGATCGTATAATCCTGGCGGCCGTTCCAGAAGTAGTTGGTGCGGGTGGCGAAGTTAATGGTACCGAACTTACCGGTGACGTTGCCGATCGCCGTACGGGTAGTTAGTTCACTGTTCGTGATCGGCCCGGTCTGATAATACAAGATATTGTTTGTTTCGATGAGCAAGGCGGCGCGATTAGCCATGCGGACGCGGGCGACATCGGTGGTCTCGCCATCGATCGGCGGGTCAATCAGGACGCGCGTGTAGTCCTCGGCGCCTTCGAACGGCAGCGTTAGTGCATCCGTGCCAAAGGTCGAGTCCAACACGCAACTGTTCAGACGCTGCAACGCCGTATCGGCCCACTGCGCGTTGTACGTGTCGAAATACTCGGTGGCGGTGGCGCCGGTGACGTAGGGGTCGAACTCGTAGTTGTCGGATGTGCGCTTGCCGAGCTTGACGTACGCGTCTGAACCGGAGGTGTTGGTCGCGACAAAGATTTGGCCTTGTTGGCGGCTGCTGTCGAAGATGTTCCAGCCGGCATCATAGCCTTGAATGAACGAGCCGACGCAACTGATCGAATCGTTGAACTTCAGCCGGCTCGTCGGCGACATATAGATGTTCTTGTTGCAGTGGATGCGGCCGCTGATGGTCATGTCGGCGCCCGGATGGATTTCCAAGTTATCGTTGTAAAACACACCGAACTGAAAGGGCGAGATGAAAAGCGAGCCCATCTTGAGCTGCAATTCAACTGCATGCGTGGCATCGTTCGCATCGCTGACCCGGCAGCGAATGTCATAGACCGCCTCGATTTGGTAGAGGCCTTTGTACTTGCCCAGCATTACGGGCGCATTGGTGACGCTGTCGGTCATGGTGAATTTGACCAGTCGAATATCGGACGGGAAATTGGACGCCGCGATGGCGACGAACTCATTAGACAAGAGGTTGTGATCAAAATTACCGCCGCGCGGCAACAATTTGAACTTGCCGGCGGCGTATTGCAGGGCGGATTCGGCCGCGTAAAACAGGCGCGCATGAGTGGTGGCGCGGCTGGCATGCCGATAGCCATTGATGGACCAGCTCAGCAGGCCGGCCGTGCCAATGAACAAGGCCGTGGTTAGCACCACGACTGCCGCAATTGTGGCGGTGCCGCGTGGCACACTGCGCAACCTGCGTAAAACAATGGGACGCATGGGTCACCTGTTACGGGGTGTTACATAGGCGTCAAGGCTGACGAGCACGCGATTGGTCTCGCGCGGGTCGTACACCCGAAAAACAACCTGCAACTGACTGTACATGCCGATGAAGGTGTTGCCGGCCATGAGATCGGTGACGAGCGGAAAGTCATCGGTACTCGAGTTCTTGTTGTCGGTCGCCTCAGACTCGACGAAATACAGGGTGGTACCGCTCTTGTAGAAACCGGAGGTGACCGAGTACATATTCACTACTTTCAGAAAATTGCCGGAGATGACTTGGGTGCCGGGACTGGCGGCGTAGGCATTGTATATGTCAAAGGTATAGGCCGGCCGGGTCTTTTCGGCGACGAGCGCGAGCGCGACGTGAGCCTTGTGTTGCGCCCAGGTCTGGATGGCGCTGCGGCGCATGATGGCGTAGCCGTTGACATACACGCTGATGAGCGTGATCAAGACCATGGCGATAATCACGCTCGCCACCATAAATTCCGTCAAGGTATAACCGCGTGGAGCAGGCATGGGTGTCGTCGTCAGGGCGTTCTGATGGTGAAATAACGGGCCGCGCGTTGATTGTCGCGCACGCGCCAGGCGAAATCAACCGTGATGACTTTGTATTCAATCGGCAGCAAAACAGTGCGGACCGAGGTGGTCATGGCATAGACCAGCGCGATGGCTGTGCCACTGGTGCTGCAGACATACTCGACTGGATAGATGTTGCTGGTGACCGAGTCGTAGGGGATGTAGTTGATGTCTTCGAGCCGCTTGGTGACGCGCGCCAGGCTTTCGGTGGCACGCGTGGCGCGCAAGGAGCAGTAGTAGCCAAAGTGCAGCCCTTGAAAGACCGTGGCCACGCACAGCGCGAGAATGGCCGTGCTGATCACGGCCTCGATCAGCGAGACGCCGCGTGGACCAATATGAAAGCGTGACCTGTGCATACAAAAACTCACAAGCTGAGGGATTGGCTTGGTGACCAAACATGATTGGTATAGAGCGCCACCGAGGGACAGACTGGCGCGGTGCCATACGTGAATTGCGAAGTATACGCCGCGCCAGAGGCAGGGCATGTGCCGGGCGTGGGCTTGGGAAAGAAACGCGGATAGAGATTGGTCATGTGCACGCCGGCGCCGCGCACCAAGTGGCGCTCGATGGCAAAGGTGCTGATGGCGGTATGCAGCATCTGCAAGGTGCTGCGGCAGTCTTGGGCGTAGATGCGCGCGCGCGTGCCGCTGAGACTATAGATGCCCATGAGCGTGATGACGCCAAGGATGCTCATGACGATCAGCATTTCGATCAGCGTGAAACCGCGGGATAAAGAGGGCTTGTGCATGGACTTGACAAGAAAAGGGGGCGGGTTGCCACCAACCCGCCCGCTTGTGACAACTGCACCATTGCATGCTCAAAGTTTGTGCGGGTAGTCCGTGGCAGCACCGCCAGTGGCACACACGATGTTCGAACTCACAAGAGTGTACAGACCATAGGCCGGACACACTGGAAACGTCTTGATAAAACTAGGAACTAACGGCGTACTGTTGGTGTTGACTAAGGTGTTGTCAATCACTGCATTCGGCGTGTCCAGCAGATACTGCTGAACGGCGCCATCAAGCTGTTTGAGATTCGACTTGCAGGTGTTCATCTGTGCTTTCTTTCTCGCAATCAGAAAGTTCGGCAGGGCGATGGCAACCAAAAGACCGATAATCGCGACGACGATCATGATCTCGACGAGGGTGAAACCTTTGTGAATCTTTTTCATGACGCTGCTCCTTTACTTTGGTGTTGATATAATGTTGATACGGGTACTACTACTTAAGCAAGTTGACGGACAATACCACGATGGCACTGAGTAGACCGGTTAGCACGCTCCACTCCATAAACGTGACGTCCAGCAGGACCGTCTTCACAGTCACGTCGACATCTTCATGCGGGTTGGTGTTCATATTCATTTCCATCGTTGTATCCTTGGTTACCTAACGTGTTCAGTAACTGGATAAGCAACTGATGTGCCAAACGAATTAGAATGGTGCACAAATAATCATCAATGCCCATAGTATAATATTATATCGCCACCAGTTTTCCTGGACACAGAATAGTAGAATAAGATAACCAGGAAAACGGGAGATGGAGCGATGAAGGAAGAGAACAACGCCGCGGGTGGAACGCAAGGAGCCCGTAGGGCGAGTGA
>Ga0268276_1004076_pt1 | contig 10615 bp, 17 predicted proteins | sample saktaG_4_FD_190145 | JGI IMG/M metagenome (GOLD analysis project Ga0268276, IMG submission 190145) | Saline water microbial communities from Sakinaw Lake, British Columbia, Canada - sak_2010_1_5_45m | ecosystem: Environmental > Aquatic > Non-marine Saline and Alkaline > Saline ...
TGCCACCGCTCTGATCATCCGTCCGAGAGTTCCCGTCGCTCATGCTTCGGGGCTCTCTTCGTTTCTACTTATTCACGTTGACATATTTTAATTATTCTGATAACTTGTATAATTGCGTTTTTTGCGCTAATGTATATATACAAATATGCCGACATTTCAACAATTATTAAAACAGAAGAGAAAGAAATCAACAAAGAAAGATAAAACTCCTGCTTTGGCTTTTTCTTTTAATGTAAAGAAAAACAGGCCAGTTAAGTTTAATTCGCCATTCAAAAGAGGAGTTTGTTTAAAAGTATTTACAGTTACTCCTAAAAAACCAAACTCTGCTTTAAGAAAAGTTGCCAGAGTCAGATTAAGCAATGGCATGGAATTAACAGCATATATTCCCGGAGAAGGACATAATTTGCAAGAACACTCTATTGTAATGATCAAAGGAGGAAGAGTAAAAGATCTTCCAGGAATCAGATATAAGATAGTGAGAGGAGTATTAGATACTGCCGGGGTTGAGGGCAGAAAACAATCAAGAAGCAGATACGGAACTAAAAAGAAATAATATATGGCAAAAAAGATTAAAAAAAGAGAATTAGAACCGGATGTAGTATATGGAAGCGCTTTAGTTTCCAAACTCATCAATTACATAATGAAGAAAGGAAAGAAAAACATAGCATCCAATATTGTCTATGATTCTTTTAAGATAATAGAGGAAAAAACAAAAAGAAGCCCAGTAGAAGTATTTGAACAGGCAATTAATAATGCTGCGCCAATCTTGGAAATTAGGGCTAGAAGAATTGGAGGAGCCAATTACCAGGTTCCAGTGGAAACAAAAGGAGACAGAAGAATTACTTTGGCTTTCAGATGGATAATTACAGCTGCCAGAACTGCCAAAGGAAAGCCAATGAAGGATAAATTGGCATTTGAAATAATGGAAGCTGCTAATAATGCAGGAACAGCAGTGAGAAAGAAAGAAAATATGCATAAGATGGCTGAGGCCAACAGAGCATTTGCACATTTTGCGTAAATAATTAATTCACATATATATGGCACGGGTATATCCGCTTGAAAAATGCAGGAATATCGGCATCATTGCGCACATTGATGCTGGAAAAACTACCGTCTCAGAACGGGTTCTTTTTTATACCGGCATTTCACATAAAATAGGGGAGGTTCATGAAGGAGCGGCAATCATGGATTGGATGGATCAGGAGAGAGAAAGAGGTATTACAATTACTGCTGCAGCTACTACTTGTTTTTGGACACCCATAGAAAAAGATCATCCAGATCAGGAAATTCCAAATCATGAATACAAGATAAATATTATTGATACTCCTGGACACATTGATTTTACTGCAGAAGTGCAGAGATCTTTAAGAGTTTTGGATGGAGCTGTTGTTGTATTTGACGGAGTGGCAGGAGTGGAGGCTCAGTCAGAAACTGTTTGGAGACAAGCGGACAAATTCAAAGTACCAAGGATCTGTTTCATTAATAAATTGGACAGAATGGGGGCTTCTTTTGAAAATAGTTTTCAATCAATTCTGGACAAATTGACTCCTAATGCGATTGCTGTCCAGATTCCGATAGGGATAGAAGCAGGATTTGAAGGAGTTATCAATTTGATTACAATGAAAGCAGTAAGATTCAGTGGAGAGCATGGAGAGAATGTTTCCATTGAAGAAATTCCTGACAATTTAAAAGCAAAAGCGGTAGAATGGAGAGAAAAACTTTTGGACAAAGTAGCAGGAGAAGATCATACTCTGACCGAAAAGTTTCTGTCCGGACAAGAAATCACTCCGCAAGAAATTAGACATGTATTAAGAAAAGCAGTTATCAATTACAAAATAGTTCCTGTATTATGCGGTTCAGCTTTGAAGAATAAAGGAGTGCAATTAATGCTTGATGCTGTTGTGCATTATCTTCCTTGTCCTTTGGACTTGCCAGCTATTGTAGGCAAAGATGTCAAAACCGGAGAGCCATTGGAAAGACATCCTGATGATAATGAACCCTTTGCAGGTTTGGCATTTAAGGTTGCCACCGATCCATTTGTAGGGAATTTAACATATTTCAGGGTATATTCAGGAAAAGTTGTTGCCGGATCTACGATTTTAAACAGTATAACCGGAGACAAAATCAGGATCGGAAGAATTGTAAGAATGCATGCCAATCACAGAGAAGAGATAGAAGAAGTGTTGGCAGGAGATTTGGCTGCCGCTATTGGATTTAAAGATGTGTCTACCGGACATACGATTTGTGATTTGGAAAATCCTATCATTCTTGAGGAAATTATATTCCCTGAGCCGGTTATCTCTATCAGAATTGAACCAAAAACAAAAGCTGATCAGGAAAAATTAGGGTTCGCTTTAAAAAAATTAGCCGAGGAAGATCCGACATTCAGAATTAAGTCAGATGAAGAAACAGGCGATACTATTATCTCCGGCATGGGAGAGCTGCATCTGGAGGTTTTAGTAGAAAGAATGAGAAGAGAATTCAATGTTGAAGCCAATATTGGGAGACCCCAAGTAGCTTACAAAGAAACCATTACCATCAATGCTGAAGCAGAAGGAAAGTATATTAGGCAGAGCGGAGGCAGAGGCCAATATGGCCATGTATGTATAAAGGTAGAGCCGCAGGAAAGAGGAAAGGGATACTTATTTGTTGATGAGATCAAAGGAGGAGTTATTCCAAAAGAATTCATTTCTCCATCTGAGAAAGGAATCAGAGAAGCAATGGAAAGAGGAGTTGTTGCCGGTTATCCGATGATTGATGTGAAAGTAACCCTATATGACGGATCATTCCATGAGGTTGATTCTTCCGAAGCGGCCTTTAAGATTGCCGGTTCTATGGCTTTGCAGGAGGGTGCAAGAAGAGCCAAACCGATATTGCTTGAACCTATCATGAAGCTTGAAGTTACCATTCCATCTGACTATTTTGGCGATGTAATAGGTGATTTGAACTCCAAAAGAGGAAGAATATCTGAGACCGCAGACAGATTAAATATGAAAGTCATTGATGCGGAGGTTCCTTTGGCCGAAATGTTCGGATACGCCACATCCTTGAGGTCATTGACTCAAGGCCGAGGATCATTTACTATGGAGTTTAATAGCTATCAAAAGGTCCCAGAAAACATAGTTCAAACAATAATAGAAGGAAGAAAATAATATGGATTTTAATCTGATAAAAAAACTATTGAAGAAGGAAGGGGGAAAGATAATCATAGTTGAAGACGGTAATCCAACCATGATTATTTCTTCTTTTGAAGAGGAAAAGCCCGTTGTCAGCCAAGGCATAGCAATGCCGGCTCCTAAAGAGGAGAAAGTATTGCCGCCAATGCAAGAAAAGGTCATGCTCCCTGATAGGGAGGAAGAGGGGCTGACAATAGACGATTTGCCTTTTTAACAGTTGACTTCTTTTGTGGTTTGTAATAATATTGATATACTGTATTTTTACAGTCCAAACCGTCATTAAAAGTAATTAAAAAATAAATAAAGAGTGGGATTGGGTGATTGTTTGCGTGAATTTTTTTTCCCGCAAGGATCTCTAACCCATCAAAAATTAACATGGCAGAGAAAGCAAAATTCGAAAGAACAAAACCACATTTAAATGTTGGTACCATCGGTCACGTTGATCATGGAAAGACAACTTTAACTGCGGCAATACTCCATGCTTTACACTTGCATGGTTTTAACGTAGACGAGAGAACAATCGATCAGATTGATTCTGCTCCAGAAGAGAAGGCAAGAGGAGTTACCATTAATGTTTGCCACGTAGAATATGAGAGCGAGAAGAGACACTATGCTCATATTGATTGTCCCGGACACGCCGACTATATCAAAAACATGATTACCGGAGCTGCCCAGATGGACGGATCTGTCTTGGTTGTTTCGGCTGTTGACGGGCCAATGCCTCAAACCAGAGAACATATTCTTTTGGCCAAAAACGTAGGCGTTCCAGCAATGATAGTATTCTTGAACAAATGCGATGCAGTTGATGATCCGGAGATGATCAATTTGGTTGAATCAGAAGTTAGAGAACTCTTAAAGAAATATGAATTCCCTGGAGATGAAATTCCAGTGATCAGAGGTTCTGCTTTAAAGGCATTAGAAGCTAAAACAAAAGATGATGAGGCAATTAAGCCAATAATGGAATTGGTAAAGGCCTTAGATGACTACATTCCAACTCCTCAAAGAGAAACAGACAAGCCATTCTTAATGGCTGTTGAAGATGTTTTCTCAATTGAGGGAAGGGGAACAGTTGCTACTGGAAGAATTGAAAGAGGGGCATTAAAGGCAGCTGAGGAAGTCGAAGTTGTTGGCATAAAACCAACAGTAAAAACAACAGCAGTCAGCCTTGAAATGTTTAACAAGATTCTTGACGAAGCAATGGCGGGAGATAATGTTGGAGTATTGTTAAGAGGTTTCAAAAAAGAAGATGTTGAAAGAGGGCAGGTCTTAGCTAAGCCAGGAAGCATTACTCCTCATACGGAATTTGAAGCTGAAACATATATTTTGACAAAAGAGGAAGGTGGAAGACATACCCCATTCTTTACTGGGTATAAGCCGCAATTCTTCATCAGAACAGCTGATATTACAGGAGATGTGATTTTGCCAGCCGGAACAGAAATGGTTATGCCAGGAGATACAATCAGCTTAACAATGAAATTGATTGTTCCAATGGCCATAGAAGAAAAACAAAGGTTCGCTATCAGAGAAGGAGGCAAGACAGTTGCTTCAGGAGTTATCACAAAGATATTAAAATAAGGCAAAAGCTTTGCCTTGTTTTAATTTAAAAAAATGGCAGTGTCAAAAAAGAAAGAAACAGAGGCCGTAAAACCAAGGATAAGGATAAAGCTCAGAGCTTACGATTTCAAAGTATTGGACAAAAGCTCAAGACAGATAATAGATACGGTATTAAGGTATGGAGCAGAAGTATCAGGACCAGTTCCTTTGCCAACAGAAATCCATCGCTATACCGTGAATCGCTCAAGCTTTGTTCATAAAGACGCTAGAGAACAGTTTGAAGTAAGGGTTCATAAGAGATTGATAGATATATTGAATCCTAACCAAAAACTGATAGAAGCGCTTACCAATTTGACATTGTCCAGCGGAGTAGATGTGCAGATAAAGATGTAATTAACATGCAGAAATAATTAAATTATAACGACCAGCTTTATTGTTAGTTAGTAGCAATGCCGGGCTGGATAATCCCGGTATTTGCTTGAAAAAAATGCCAATCATTTTAGGAAAAAAAATAGGAATGACTCAGATCTGGAAGGAGGATAAGATAGTCCCTGTGACTTTGGTTGAAGCTGGCCCATGTTTTGTAACTCAGATTAAGACAAAAGAAAAAGACGGATATGACGCAGTTCAGATAGGATATGAGAAAAGAACCAAGAACATTAAAAAACCATTGCAGGATAAACCATACAGATATTTAAGAGAATTCAGAAATATTGTCCTTGAAGTTAAAGTCGGAGATGAAATCAACGCTTCTTCCTTCGCCTTGGGAGATGTTGTCAAAGTAACAGGCAAGGCGAAAGGAAAAGGATTCCAAGGAGGAGTGAAAAGATGGGGATTTCACGGAAGAAAGAAAAGCCACGGAGCCAAGCACGAAGAAAGAACAATTGGTTCTGTCGGAGCATCGTTTCCTTCCCATGTTATCAAAGGAAAGAAAATGCCTGGAAGGATGGGGGCTGGGCAACATACTGTTAAAACAGCCAAGATTGTTGAGATAGACAATTCCAATAATATAATTGCAATTAAAGGAGCTGTTCCTGGCAGGAAGGGAATACTCTTAGAGATTAAGAAATAACATGTTAGCAGATACATACAATTCAGAAGGGAAAGAAGCTGGAAAAACCCAAATGCCAAAAGAGATTTTTGGCAAAGAGGTTAATATGGATTTGATCAGGCAAGTTGTATTTGGAATATTGTCTAACAAAAGGCAGAATATCGCTCACACAAAAGACAGATCAGAAGTAAGCGGAGGAGGAAGAAAACCCTGGAAACAGAAAGGGACAGGAAGAGCCAGGCACGGTTCTATCAGATCTCCGTTATGGAGGCATGGAGGAGTTACTTTCGGTCCGAGAAACGACAAGAATTACAAAAAAGTCCTTTCTGTAAAAGTTAAGAAAGCCGCCCTATTCTCTGCTTTGTCAGGAAAATTGAAAGATAATGAAATATTGGTTTTGGATAAAATTGAGATTAAAGATGGAAAAACAAAAGAGGCCTCAAAGATTATCAATAATGTTTTGGAGGGAGCCAAGAAAAAGGGAAGCACCTTAATAGTAATGCCTTCAAATGATAAGAATCTTAAATTAGCTTTCCGCAATATTAAGAAAACAGATGTTGTGCAGACAAAGGATTTGAATGTGACAGATGTAGTTAAATATGCCAATTTAATATTTTTAAAGGACAGCATAAAAGAATTAGAAAAATTAGTTATTAAAAAATGAGCGCATTATTCAAGAAAACTGAAAAGAAAGCTGAAAAAGAGGTTATAAAAGAAAAGCCCGTTGTTAAGGTTGAAGAAAAGAAAGTAAAACCGATCAGGGAGGATAGGATAAAGCAAGGATGGAGATCTGTTAAAGCTCCTCACATCACAGAGAAAGCAGGATTTTTAGAAGGGAAAAATCAGTTTGTTTTCAAAGTTTTTAATAATGCCAATAAAAACGAGATAAAGAAATCAATTGAAGAGATATATAGGGTAAATGTTACTAATGTTAATATAATCAATGTAAGGCCTAAAGAAAGAAGAAAAGGAAGGATAAAAGGGCAGAAAGCAGGATACAAGAAAGCAATCGTATCGTTGAAAGCAGGCCAGAAAATTGAAATTTTACCAAGATAAACATGAAAAAGACAAAGGTTAAAAACATATTGACCAAAAAGGAACCGGAAAGGAGTCTTTTGGTTACGATAAGGGAAAGAGCTGGGAGGAATAATTCTGGTAAAATTACTGTCAGGCACAGGGGAGGAGGGGTGAAAAGAAATTATCGCATTGTTAATTTCGGACAGGAGAAGATAAATATTCCTGGAAAGATCAAGGCGTTGGAATATGATCCGAACAGGTCTGCATTTCTTGCCTTAATAGAGTATACTGATAAAACAAAGGCCTACATATTGGCCCCTGATAAAGTAAAGATAGGAGATATGATTATTACTGCTGAATCAGCAGAGATAAGGCCGGGAAACAGAATGAAAGTTAAGAATATTCCAGTAGGAACAGAGGTTCATAATGTAGAAATGGAACCAGCCAGTTCCGGGAAACTGATTCGTTCTGCCGGAAGCTCTGCAAGAGTTCTTACTCTTGAAGACAAGTATGTACATTTGCAAATGCCTTCAAAAGAAGTAAGAAGAATCAATGCAGAATGCTTTGCAACAATAGGAGCTGTATCCCATCCAGAGCACAGATTTACGATAATTGGAAAAGCCGGAAGCCCAAGACTTAAAAGAAGAAGGCCAAAAGTAAGAGGTTTAGCCATGAATCCTTCTGACCATCCGCATGGAGGAGGAGAAGGAAGAACCGGTATTGGTTTTGCCGGGCCAAAGACAAAATGGGGAAAACCAGCCTTGGGAGTGAAAACAAGAAAGAGAAAATATACCAATAAATTTATCATTAAAGGAAGACCAAGAAGAAGATAAACATATGGCAAGATCACTTAAAAAAGGTCCGTTTGTAGATCAAAACCTTTTAAAAAAGGTACAAAAAGGAAAAGCAGATGATGCTGCCCCGATTAAAACCTGGGCCAGGCGTTCAACCCTTTCCCCGGAAATGATCGGATTTACCTTTAGCGTTTACAACGGGAAATCTTTCATTAATGTTAAAGTGTCAGAAGACATGGTAGGGCATAAATTGGGAGAATTCGCTCCAACAACAAGATTCGTCAGACACGGAGGAAAGATGCAGAGAGAGATAGAATCAAAATCAGAAGTCAGTGCAGCTGTACCAACACAGGAAACAAAGAAATAATATGGAAGTAAAAGCAAAATTAAGCAATTTAAGAATAGCCCCAAGGAAAGTCAGATTAGTGGCTGACGTGGTTAGGGGGAAAAGCGTCCAAAGAGCTTTGGATGAATTATCTTTTGTTGATAACAAATCAGCCAGACCAATAGCTAAGCTTATCAAATCAGCTGTTGCTAATGCCAAGAATAATTTTCAATTGAATCCCGATAATTTATACATTTCAACAATTTTTGTAAACGAAGGGTCTAAGTTAAAAAGATGGAGGCCGGTTTCCAGAGGCCAATCCAATGAAATTATTAAAAGAAGCAGTCATATAATTGTGATTTTAAATGAAAAAGGGAAGCCAAGGGATAAAAAGATTGTAAAAGAGGTTAAAAAAGAAGAAAAGAAAAAAGTTGTTAAGGAAACAACTAAGAAAGTTCCCGCTAAAAAAATAATTAAGAAGAAAGTTACAAAGAAAAATGTCTCATAAGGTTCATCCAATAGGGTTTCGATTAGGATATTTGGTAAACTGGGATTCCAGATGGTTTGCCAAAAAAGACCTTCAAAAATATCTTGAAGAGGACTTTATCATCCGCACTTTCTTGGAGAAGAAATTAAAAGAAGGAGCTGTTGAGAAAATTGAGATTGAAAGATCTGCTGGAAAAGTGAATGTAATAATCAATACTGCCAGGCCAGGTTTGATTATAGGCAGAGGGGGGAAAGGAGTAGAGGAATTAAAATCCTCTTTGGAAAAGGAATTGGATAAATTAAGCCCTGTTATCGTTAAAAAGAGAGATTTGAAAATGGAAATCAGGGAAATCAGAAATCCTTGGATCAATGCGGCTTTAGTATCTCAATGGGTTGCCCAGAGATTGGAAAAGAGAATGCCGTACAGAAAAGTCATGAAAGAAGGCATTGCCAAGGCAATGGGATACAAAGAAGCCCAAGGGATAAAGATTGAAGTTTCCGGAAGGTTGAATGGAGTAACAATTTCTCGTAGAGAATGGTTAAAGCACGGAAGATTGCCAAAGCAGACATTAAGAGCAGATATTAATTATGGTTTTGCCGAGGCCCATTGCACCTATGGAATCATTGGTGTAAAAACCTGGATTTACAAAGGTGAGAAATTTATTGAAAAAGAAGAAAACATTAAAGAATAACTATGTTTGCGCCAAAGAAAGTAAAATACAGAAAGATGCAGAAAGGACGCAGCAAAGGGGTTGAAAACCGCGGGACTGAGTTGGCTTTCGGCACCTATGGTTTGAAAGCCATGGGAACCAAATGGCTTACTGCCAAACAGCTTGAAGCTGCCAGAAGAGCTATTATCAGATATTTAAAAAAAGGAGGAAAACTATGGATTAGGGTATTTCCTGATAAGCCGGTAACTAACAAAGGAGTTGAGGCTCCTTTGGGAGGAGGAAAGGGTGCGGTAGACCACTATGTTTTCCCGATTAAGCCGGGAAGAATAATATTTGAATTAGCAGGATTGGATGAAGCAATGGCCAGAGAAGCATTCAGAAAGGCCTCTACTAAGATCCCTATCAAAATGAAATTCATCAAAGAAGAATAACATGGAAGTCAAAGAATTAAAGAAAAAATCAGCTGAAGAGTTGAAGAGGATGGAAATCCAATTAAGAGAAGAATTGAGGCAATTGCATTTTGATTTGGCCTCGGCTAAGGTTAAGAATGTCAAAAAAATGGGAGAGATTAGAAAGACAATAGCCAGGATTATGACTATTAACAAAATAAATAGCAAATAAACATATGGCAAAAAGAAGATTAACAGGTCGAGTGGTATCAAACAAAATGCAAAAAACGATTGTTGTTGAGATTGAATCGATAAAGCTTCATCAAAAGCTTCAGATGAGATACAAGTCCCATTCAAGATACAAGGCCCATGATGAGAAGAATGAATGCAATATAGGAGATATTGCTGTGATAGAAGAATGCAAGCCGATTTCCAAGGATAAAAAATGGAGAGTTGTTGAAAGAATAGCCCAACAAAAGAAGGCAGAAGATAATATTGAAGAAGTTTAAAAGATATGATCCAATTGAGAACAATGTTAAAGGTTGCCGATAATTCTGGAGCAAAAATTGCCCAGTGTATTAAAGTATTGGGCGGAAGCGGAAAGAAAACCGCTCAATTGGGCGATATCATTGTTGTTGCTGTTAAAAAAGCTGAACCAAGAAAGATAGTGAAAACCCATGAAGTTACCAGAGCTGTAATTGTAAGACAGAAAAGGCCTTTCAGAAGAAAAGACGGATCATATATCAGATTTGATGAGAATGCCATAATAATTCTTGATGCTAAAACAAAAAATCCAAAAGGAGGAAGAATATTCGGTCCCATACCAAGAGAAATCAGGGAAAAGGGATTTGATGGAATTGTTGCTTTAGCAACAGAAATCATTTAAAAGCATGAATATCAAAAAAGACGACACAGTGTTAATAATTTCAGGAGATGACAAAGGCAGAAAGGCCAAGGTTTTAAGAGTAGTTCCGGAAACTAATAGGATTATGGTTGAAGGAATAAATATGTTAAAGAGGCATCAGAAGCCAAAAAAAGAAGGAGAGAAAGGCCAGATTGTTTCCAAAGAAGGGTTAATTAATGCTTCTAAAGCAATGATTGTTTGTCCTAAATGCGGAAAGGCGACAAGAATCAATTTTGTTAAGAATAAAG
>Ga0268276_1004077_pt1 | contig 10612 bp, 7 predicted proteins | sample saktaG_4_FD_190145 | JGI IMG/M metagenome (GOLD analysis project Ga0268276, IMG submission 190145) | Saline water microbial communities from Sakinaw Lake, British Columbia, Canada - sak_2010_1_5_45m | ecosystem: Environmental > Aquatic > Non-marine Saline and Alkaline > Saline ...
GGAGTTATGGAGAATGAGATACAATCATTTTAGACCGCATACAAGCCTACATAGGAAAACACCTGCAGAGATTTTCAATACTTTGATAGATTGATTCGGTGGTGACATATGTCATGACTTAACACATACAATAACATAAAACAAATCTTTTTATACTATCCAAAACCACTAATTTAACCACGGGGAGATGCCGGAGTGGTCAAACGGGCAACGTTTAGGCCGTTGTAGCTTACGCTTACGGGGGTTCGAGTCCTCCTCTCCCCATTTTGCGAAACTTCTCTCAATTTTATTTTGAAATTGAAAATCACAATAAATCCTTATAAAAGGCATAAGCATCTATCAAGAATATAACTTTAAAAAATGAAAAGAAAAATTAACAATTAGCAGTTCTCTCCTTAATATTAAAAGTACACTTACTTAACTCCGAAATATAGCTAACACCAGCAAGCTCAATAGTCAATTTCCCAGTTTTCGAATCAATTTTACCAGCAACTTGCCCATTACATAAAATCTGAAACCCGTTTAATTTGCAATCATTAATTGTTGAACTGAACCCTGCAGAGTCGGTAACAGAAAGAGAATCGTCTGTATTAATATTAACTGAAGAAATACTTACTGAATCATCTTTAACAACAGCACTAACCTTCGGAACGCCAGCAGCAGGCACAGTATCTGGAGTAGGAACAGTCTTCATAGCTTTTGGAACACTAACTCTCAAAACTTGTTTTACAATTTGATAATAAGCTTGTGCTTTCAAGTATAATGCTTCAGCTTGATGCCAATCTGATTTTGCACCAGAGTAAACAGCATCTGCCTGTGCAATTAAAATATCTGCTTTTGCTTTAACAAATATTTCATTATCCTTCTGAGTTCCGATCAATCCAAAATTAGTAATATTCTTTCTAAGTTCTTGCAATTGTGTAGCAGTTTCCTTCTGATCATTGCTAAGTTCAGCAGTTCTACTATCGGGACTTAAAGCATCAATAGCGTCAGAAATACTTCCAACCTTTCCTAAAACATTCTGAGCATCCTTCAAAGAACTTTGATCTAACCAACAAGTCATACTCTTATCACCACAATAACCAACATTCTTCCAATTTCCAGGATTAGAAGATCTACCAGGATTATTACTAGCACAAACCCTAATAATTCCTCTTAATGAAATATCTGGATTAACTGCTTCCTCAACACCTGCTTGTATATTTGGATTTGCCAAAGCAAGAACTGAAGCACTACCAGAGATACATTCATTTTCTGTAGTAATATTATTTGTTGCACCTTGTTCTTGTGCATATAAATCATGCAATGCGTTAATAGTAAATTCTGTTGAAACAGACTGGAATCCACATTCTTCTTGATCGTTCACCCTTAAACAAAGTTGTTTATATCCGATTGGTGCAGTAAAGTCTACAGACTCAGTCGCCTGCTCTCCTGTAGCTAAATATCCAGATTTAACATGGACTTGTTGAGGGAATGAATAATAACTCATTGCTGGCGGATCTTTCAAATAAATACTATAGCTTGCACCAATATCTGTTCCAGCATAAATATGATAAAATACTTTATATTGTGATGTTGAAGGAACTGTTGCACCAGTAAATAAAACAGATGAGAAAGTACCATAAAACTGTGCAGGAGACTCTGGTTTTAACATTGCATCTAATGCTTTTCCAGAAGTAGGTATCGAAGTTCCTAAGAAATTTCTACAATATGTTGAACCAATTTCTTCTACATTTCCAAACTTAAAAGCCGTAAATGAAGTTGAAGCATAAGTGCTCTTGAAATAATCAATACTCTTTTGCATATTATCCCATGAAGCTTGGAATGTTGCATACTCTCCGCCACTTGATTGTTTATTCCAGTTTCCAGTATAAGCTAATTCTGCAAGATTAGGAATAATATTTTGCATCAAAGGAGAAACTTGTCTCCAGAAAAATTCACACTTGTAAACGGCAGTCATTTCATCACAAATACCGACGTGCTTTCCAGATTTTACATATTCCTGTAAACAACTCTGCTGAGCTTTTAATATTGAAACATAACCTTCAATCCCGGCATGTATACCTGTCAAACAAACAGGAATATAAACATCTCCACCAAACCCTACAAAATTTTTCAAACATAAAACAGAACTTCCAATAATACCTGATTGAATAACATTTGCAACAGGCATCTTTCCACCGAAATTACATCTTGAAGGAGGACATATAACAGGATCACAAACGTTATACATAAGCTTACAATCTTCAGGACTCATAAAATCTTGACATTGATATAAACTTGATTCGCTTACTGCTCCAGGCTCCACATTAGCAGAACCTACATTCGATAAAGTTATTTGCCTTACACCGTTCTTATATTGGCTAGCAGCATATTTGATATTAGCTAAAGCTTGCTTTACTAAAACTCTAACTCTATCTTCACTCAATCCACAATCATCTCCGAAAGCTTTATAGTTTGCATTATTAACATTAAAACTTTGACAAATATCATCGCCATATTTTTGTTCCATCAAACCATTTGGCCCAACATTACATAACCAGAAATAATTAACATCTCCAGCAGCAGTATAACCTAAAACTGCCTTAGCCGTAGTAGGATTATTACCAGTAATCCCTGAGACTACTTGTGAAACACCACTATTTCCAGATAGAGAATTAATTACAATATTATTTCCAGCAGATTGAGGAATCATTGCATACCAACCTTTCTTCGAATCTACAGGAACAATTGCAGGCATTCCTTTATTTGGTTCTGAATCATAAAACATGATAGTAGGAGTAGTTATATAAGCATTATCGCACGATCCTTCAGAAACAATATTGTAAGCTACTTGGACATTGCTTATCATTGGCTTCCCAGATTCGCCAATCGAAATCTTCCCACTTTCGATAGTAAACTTATAACTTTCAATCAGATTATAATTTCCACCTTGTAAAGTAGAAATAAATAAATACCATTTTCCATCAACTTGAGAAGTAGTAACTCCTACAGAATCAGTGTCTTTGAAATTATTCAAAGCAGGAATAATTCCAGAACTAACCTCTCTCAAATCCTTCACAGTCATATCAGTTGGTTTACTAACACTAATCTTTCCAGTAGCAAAAGAAGATGAATAAGAATAAGGTGAAAAAGTAAGCTTAAGTTTATCTGGTAAGGCTGCTTGTGCCTCCACAGCAGTATTCGATGCAACTTTTTGCTCTGCTGGAATAATAAATTGTGAATTTGTAGAAATATTAACACTACTCTTCAATCCAGGAGTAATATCTGCATCTTTAAGTTCTTGATATAATAAACATTGTCTTGCATCTGCCCAAGAAGTCATTTGTGCAGAAGTAACAGGAACAGAAGTACCTCTAGAATTAACAGTATATGAACAAGCAGATTTATTCTGCTGGAATTTTGTTAAATTACCATCATAAGTTTTTATCTTATCATCTACTTTGCCAATTGCAGAAGTATATGCACTTACATCTTTTGAAATATTCTCTGCATAGAAATTATAGCAAGCATCGATAGTCGGATATGGATCTGGAACTAATGCCTTACATTTAGCTTCGTAAACTTGCATAACATTTAACTAAATTCTTAACTTGCATAAATAATCCGGTAGATAAACAAACTGCCTTCCAACCTTCAACCAATTTTCCAAGCTTAGCATTTTTATCTTCCCATTCTTTAATTGTTTTATTCAATTCGTCTGCCTCTTCTTGTGCTTTTTCAGGACTAAGTTTGATAGCTCTTTGCTCAATACCAATATTATAGGTAAAATTAGCTTCTGAACTTGTTTTTAACTCTGAAACAATACTTACATATGCAGTTTTTTTCACCTGAACATCTGAAATATAAAGACTATATGCATCTACTTTAGTACCGCTTTTAAGTTTTGTAGGTTCGACTATTTTTTTATCATCAGTACTAAACTGCAAAGTAGGATTTGAAGAATACTCGCTTGTTAAAGACCTATCGGTCTTCTTTGTATAATAATCGAAAGAAACACTATTTACATTTATTTTCTTTACAATTAAATAATCGTTAGTATTAGCCGTATTTGTTATTTTAGAAAGATTAATTTTATCGCCTTCATTCAAAATAGTATCTCCAGAATCATCCCTAGCATTATTATTATTTACTTTAAGCTCAAAAAATTTATCACCAGATTCAGAAGGTTCAAATCTTACAACACCAATAGAGTGATATTCATTATTAGAGAAAACAGTTTTGTAAGCATTCTTTGCGTCTGTTCTTTGAGCAATAGTTAACTCTTGTCTAATCCCGTCAGCATACGGAGAATCAGAATATAACTCTATGAATTGATTCATCAACTCTATTTTCTTCGCACCATAATTCAATCCCTTTTGTTGAAGTTGTTTAATTAATTCAATCTCTTCGTATAAACCATTCTCACCGAAATTAGAACCGGTAGTGTTAGTCATTGCAGAATAATCTCTTAATAATTTTTGTAATGCCTCATCTCCACTATCAAAATATTGTGAAGCAGACTCTTTTGTTTGTTGATCAACGGCACCAGTTGTAGCCGGTTCATTACTTGAAGTTAATAATCCATTGAAAGTAATTCCAGAAATAGGATTATTCTCTTTAAACAAAATAATTACATTTTTAGAACTAATTCTAGACGGAGTAATACTATTTTTAAAAGAGTCTAAATTTAATTCAGTACTTCGGGTATTAGAAAAAGTATTGTAAATCTTTGTTGCTAATTCTGAATAAACAGTATTCTCAGGAATAGAACTACTATTAATCAAAACTACAAATTCACTACCTGAAGCTATAGGGGTTCCATCTTTTATGTTAGCACCAGTCACACCTGCATAACCTAAATAATAATTATCTTTAACATTATTTGCTAAATTGTAAGTCTGAATACCTGAAGAAGTAGTAGAAATATTAGCATTATACATATTCAAAAGACTTAAATCTAAAGTCTTACCGTCGCAAATAACTTTAACAGTACCCGTATCTCCTGCTAAAACATTTAGATTACTTACTCTACATCCAGTATTTCCTAACTTGGAATTTAACCTTGCTTCCATTTGAACACCATCTACTGCTAAAATTACAGAATCTTGAGGAGAATCTATGCCATTCAATTTTAATTTTAAACCAGCCCTACAATAAAATCCTGGAAAATAAAATAATCCTCCAGTCTGCCCAACATTAAGAGTCTCTGTTCTAAGAACATCTCCATTTTGTGAAAGAACCTGAACAGTTGCACGATCATTTTGAACATCTACTAACCGCAATAATCCTCTTCCTTGCCAGAAACTTTGAAGATATTTATCTTGCTCCCATTTTTCATCACTCATTGATTCTAAATAAAACTCAGTGCTACCAACTCCGAATGCTTTTTCAGCATCATAATACATTGTTGCTGTTAACATTCCAGAAATATTTTTTGGTGAAGCAGTTTCATTACTTTGTTTTTTCAAAATAATTACAACATAACCAATATTATTAACAATAGGACTACCTAGCAAAGTATTATAGCTATTCAAAGCTGCTCTAGAAGGATAATAACTAACTCCTGCAATCTCCGCAGGATATTTACCTTTAAAAGAAATAGATTTAATAGAAGATACCTTAATTAAAGGATTTACTTTAGCAGATTCCAATTGACAAAATATAGGAACATTTTGTTCAGCAAGTAAATCACTTCTTACAACACTCGGAGAACATCCTGAAGGAGGAATCATCACAAGAAAATCTGTATTTCCATAGCATTTATTATTTGCAATATCCTCTGCTAATTGAGGCCAATAAGTACCAATATCAGAACCAGAATATAAATTTGAAAAACTAGGATTGAAGTTTTGATAATTATTTACTCCGGAAAAAGAAGAATATGCAGCATTATCAAAAGCAGCTGCAGAAGTAAATCCAACTAATAAAACTAAAGACAGAAATGAAAAATATTTAGAAAACATCATCCGAAATTCAAACCAATTCTTGAAGCCTCCCATTGTGCATAATTTCCTTGTAAATCCTCAATCTTTGTAGGTATCTTAAAAATAGGAACATTAATATTTAATTCTTCCGAATTTGAAAGTAACTCGTCTGTAAAATAATCTTCTCCTTTTCCACCACCAACTAATGCAGATTCAATTGTTTGTGCAGGAATATCTAAATCAAAACATTGACTTTCGGTAGCGCCAAAAACACCACCAATACTACTAGAAGGAACATCTAAACATTTTCTATCCTTTACACCCGCAAAACTAATGCTTGTATTACTATATGCAAAGGCAGTAACATTATATGCTCCTTCTGCCAAACGAACTGTCTTATCTGCAGGATAATTATAAATAGCTGTATGCTCTTTAGAATTAAATAATACCGTTACGGGAAGTGAAGACTTCATGCTAACATTTATTTCATGTATCTTCTTCATTAAAATATCAGCACTCTCTTCTCTATTTGTTGAAATTATATAAGATGAAGAAGTATAATTCTCTGAATAAGCAGATAAAATTCCATTAACACAAGCAGGAACATCCGCAACAATTGAAGCAATATCTCCTTTAACCTGAGTACTACCTAACTCACAAGATTCTCCAAGACAATCAAATCTTAAATTTGCTTTTACAGGATTTAAGTCTAAATCATAGGTGCTAATAGTTACTTTTTTATCTGCATTTGCACAAATCACGCCTTCATTTAAAACAGCATTATCACCTAAAACAGCATCTCTGGACTGGCTATTCTGTATAATAGCTACCAATGCAAACTGGAATAACTCAGAATTATCATAAAATTGAACCATTACCGGAAAATTAATATTATACACAAAATGATATGGAACAAAACACAAGCCCATTGCACCTAAACCTTGTTGAGTACCTACTGGTTGAACAAGTTTATCTCCAAACATCTGAATCTTAGTGGGCCAACTCGGAGAATAAATAAAATTAACATTTTCGTCAACCTTTTCACCTACGTCAACAACAAAATAAGAATTCTTTTTATCAGTTAAATCATAATAATTACCTGAGACTTTCAAAGCAGCAATGTTATCTACTAATGCATTTTTAATATCCGTCTTTACAGTTTCTTCATTAAAAAACTTTGGAGAACAACTAAATTCTACACCAGTAACGGGAGCATATAACTGCATTACATCTAATCCGTAAGATTCCAAAAACATATCATTCTTTTCTTTTTCATAAACAATTGATGCTAAATTATAGAATTTTCCAAGCTTTGAATAAATACTAATGTCATGTTTACTAACCGTTGCAGATTCATTTTCAAATCTAATAAAAATAGAATTATCTAAAGAAACATCTACAGAATTATCATTTATTTTTAAATTCACATTTCCATCATAAATATCTACATAAATTCCAGCATCGTTTAATTCATCGAAGTTACAAGAGTTAATTCCTTCCTTAACGAATCTAGTCAATTCTTCTTCCATCTTTTCTTTTGTAGGTTTCTGATCAACTAAAATATTGTTTCCAGATACAAATAACCAATATGGAACCGAACTACCTAAAAAATCTAATTGTGAAGATGAGGGCATATAAGCACTTCCCGGATAAAACTTTAATTCATCTAGATAAATATACCCTCCTTGTTGACCAAGTAATCTAATTCCTAATTCTGTTCGATCTTTAATACATATCAAATAAGAATCTTCTCCTTGCTTAAGCTCTTTAGAAGTAGTAGAAAGAAGAGTGTCTCCTAAAAAGAAATAAGCTATAATACCTGCTACAATTAGAATACCGACGATAATAAATATAGTCACTTGCCCTCTTTTTTGTCTTTTAATCATTGACAAAATAAGAAAAACAAGATATATAAATATATTTATAAAACAGAATAACCTCCGATTTTTAGGATCCCATTGTCTAACGGTAGTACGGCTCTTTGACGTGGAGCAGGCCGAGGTTCAATTCCTCGTGGGATCATCATATTCCCTTAGCGAAACACACTAAAAAATTCTAGTGCTTCCCGCCAATTACTTGACCCCAATTCTCTTTGAGATATGCTACCTTGAAAGATTTCTTATCGAGCTTTGCTAAAGTACATAAGTCTACAAATAAATCTTCAGGCAGCGTCCTATTCTCATTATAATAGCTTTTAAGAGTTTGATAGTTGATTTTTAAACCAAATTGTAGCAAACCCCTAATGGAAGGTGAACTAAGTCGCTCAACTATTAAATCTAAGAACTTTCTCTGATATCCTACTTTAAATTTTATTCTCGTCATCGTAATTTGGAAGCGCGCTTACGCGCAATACCTAACGCGCCACTGCGCAACTATATACATGGGAAACTTTATAAACCCTCCCAACGAAACCTTTTTACACACAAAATGAAATTACCTAAAAAAACAAATAGATTTTGCCCATATTGCAAAAAACAAACTGAACAAAAGATAAAATTAGTTGGATCTGGTGCAAAGAAAAACTCATTATCTAGAGGTTCAAAGATTAGAGCAAAATTAAGAGGAAAGAACAGAGGTATTGGAAATTTAGGAAGATATAGTAAACCTGCAGTATCTAAATTCAAAAGAAAAACTAAAACAACTAAAAAAGCAAAGATTCTTTATATTTGCTCTGTCTGTAGTAAAGGCAAAGACAAAAAGAAAGGTATAAGAGCTTCTAAGGTGGTACAAGAATAATGGCAACAAGAAAGAAATTTATAGATGTAAATTTAGCAATAGTAAATGAAACATTACCAGTTTTAGGAGATCCAGAATCCCTTGCAGGCAAAACAATCAAATTAGACTTATCTAGAAAATTAAAAGGAAGAGGACTTGAAGTAGTATTCCAAATATTAGCAAATGGAAAAGAATTAACAGGTTATCCTAAAAATATGACTTTAATGAGAAGCTATATTACAAGAATGATGAGGAAGAGAGTAAATTATGTTGAAGATTCATTTACAAGTTCATGCAAAGACGTCCCAGTTACAATCAAACCATTCTTAATTACAAGAAAGAAAGTTTCAAGAGCAATTAGAAATAACTTAAGAAGAACAACTAAAGAATTTATTTTAGAATACACAAAAACAAAAACATACATGGAACTTGCAGAATCTATTTTATTTGGTGAAATGCAAAAAGAAATGTACCCTAAATTAAAGAAAGTTTACCCATTATCTTTATGCGAAATAAGAGTATTAGAAATAAAAGATGTTTCTAAAGTAGACTTAACAGTTAAAGAAAAACCAAAAATAGAAGTAACTGAAGAAGTAGAAGAATTAACACAAGCTGAAGAATTAGAATTAGCTGAAAAGAAAGCAAGAGAAGAAGCTAAAAAAGAAGAAAAAGAAACACTTGAAGAAAAAATAGCTGCACAAGACGACAACGTTAGTTCTGAAGAAAAGAAAGAAAAACCAAAGAAAACTAAGAAGAAAAAAGAAGATTCTGAGGCTTCGCAAAGCCATCCTGATGGAAAAGAAAAAAAAGAGGAATAAGTATGGTAAATCAACAATGTTTAGTTCTAATTAAACCCGATGGATTAATAAAAAGTTTAACAGGAGATATCATTTCTGCACTTTCTCAAACAAAACTAAAAATAATAGCGTCTAAAATAGTTCCAATGAAAAGAGAACTAGCAGAAGCACACTATTCTGAATTAAAACAAAATCTTTTAAAAAAATTCGGTGAAGAAAAAGGGAATGCTGTTTTTGATAATGTAATACGGTATATTATTGGAGAATTCCACACAGGAAGAGTTATGGCACTAGTATATGCTGGTGAAGATGCTATTGCAAAAATAAGAGAAATTGCAGGAAGCACAAATCCTGAAGAAGCAGAACCTACAACAATCAGAGGAAAATATGGAAGAATCCACTCTAAAACAAATGTTTTTGAAAATGTAGTTCATGCATCTGATACAGAAGAAAATGCTAAAAAAGAAATTCAATTATGGTTCGGACCAGATGAATTATCAGAAGCAATATATCCTATAGAAAAAAGAAAAATAGAAGTTGAAAAAGATTTCTGGAAATAATTCAACAAACAAAATACTTAAAAACCCCCTAAATTAATTAATTTTATGCCTGCATAGCTCAGTTGATAGAGCACAAGTTTTGTAATACTCAGTATTTTAAACAAAAAAACTTGGGGTCGGGGGTTTGACTCCCTCTGCAGGCTTTTTCTATAAAAAATTATTCTTCACCAATTACTACATTAACAACCTTCTCTATATTTTCTGTAGCATTCCTTTGCCTATTAAGCAATTCTTCCTCTTCATTCTCTTTCTTACGCTTTACATTTTGCATTCTAATATATCTAGCTAAAACTTTAACCTGCTTAGAAAATTTAGATAAGAAAATAATAGCTACAACAAAAACTACAAATGCAAAAATCTTCATAACTGGAGAAGTCAAAAATTCTGTTAATTTGACTAATTGATTAGCTAAGAAAATAGAAATACTTTGAAAAACCCTAAGAAGCAATAAAATTAAGAAAAAAGAAAAAGAAACTAATATGGAAGTCAACTTAGAGAACATCTCCAAATCATTTAAAACCTCATAAATTGTAGAATAATATTTAACTAAGAAAAACCAAATAACTAAAACCAAAATAAAAAACAAAGATAATTCTGGAACCATACCGATAGCATATTCTAAAATTGGATCAGA
>Ga0268276_1004079_pt1 | contig 10604 bp, 18 predicted proteins | sample saktaG_4_FD_190145 | JGI IMG/M metagenome (GOLD analysis project Ga0268276, IMG submission 190145) | Saline water microbial communities from Sakinaw Lake, British Columbia, Canada - sak_2010_1_5_45m | ecosystem: Environmental > Aquatic > Non-marine Saline and Alkaline > Saline ...
AAATAATTAATTGATTCTAATGCACCCTGAATTGGTTTAAGATCTTCAATTTTAATTTTTTCATGAAATTCATTATTCATACTCTTAATTAATTCATCCCCGGTTATGCCAAAAACTAGCCACCAATCATTTTCTTTAAATTGCTCTCTTAAAAAATTCTTTCCAGTTTTGTGATTATACCATCTCAAAAATGCTTCTAAACAATCAGCAATAACATCATCTAAGTCTAGTCCAATTTTCATTTTTTAACATCCTCGCTTTATAGGGATCAGTTTGATAAATATAAAACCCTTTCGCCCCCTTCATGCCACTGATTCTTTTAAGAAAGAGAAAACGAAACATTTAAATCTATAAAAGGATTATATAAAACATAGGGAAACAGACCCTGACGAAACCTATGCTTGACATAGTTAGTAGGATTGACGGGCCTACTTACCCTATGTGTTCTAGGAATTTAGACAGATTTATTTAGATAATTTAATCTTTCTATATTTAATAAAGTATCAAGAACTAAGCTCATCCGATACTCTGGACTATCTTTTTTTAATTCACTCTCTTTTACAATTTTAGTGTTTGCTCCATCAATAATCTTAACTAGTTTTTCAAAATTAACATATTGCCTGTTATCCACTGAAATAAAAATTAAACAATTATTATGCTCCTTCAAAAACCCCAAAATATCAGAATATATTTCTGGGGTTTCTGTCACCTTTTTGATTTTTTTCTTAAGGATATAAGATAAAACTTGGTTTCTTTCAATTACCCTCTTTATAGAATGAATATAAGCAGATTTGTATTTTAATTCCCTATAATGGGAAAATTTAGTGATATTTTTAAGAAAATCATTAATTTTAGAAATTTCAATAATCATGTATCCTAAAAAATTTTCAGAATAATCAATAAAAATATAATAATCAAATTGTTTTTGCCCCATTTTACATTTAGAGAAGAGAGATATAAAAGAGTTTCTATCTCAATAGAAACCACAGAACTAATTGTAGACTAATACTTCTTGTCTGGGTGTTTTATGCCCCAAGTCCAAAGTAAGAGGGATTTGAACATTGACCTCTTTATCTTCTTTCTTGAATGTTATCATAAGTAAAACATAAACATGATTGGTTTTATAGTTTACAGACATTTTCATGCTTTTAATGTTCTTCAAGATGTTTTTGTCTATTCCTAAGTTCTCACTCGCATCCATAATCTCTATACCACAAACAAGATTTTCATGATTTACATCTAAAACAAAATCCCCTATATCTATAGAAGCTTTTACTTTCTCCTCATTCGATATAAAGAGTATATCGCTATTTTCATCGTAATCTATTGTTTTAATTGGTTTTGCCATTTTCTATTGCTATTCCAAGCACTTATAACTTTTAAACCTTTTGAATTTATTTCAATAATAATCTCTGTGATAACAACTAAAGAATATTTTTTGCTCATCTTGAACCAAAGCTTAAATCTATTCAGTTCTTTTCCTCTTTCAATTTTTTCTAATTTGTCGGTTTGAGACAAAAAGTTTCTTACCATCCCCTCATTTATGGGTCTTTCTTTAGTCCTTTTATAAAAATGAGGATCAAAAATGACCCCATTTTGATTTAATTCTTCAAGAAAACTTTTAACCTCATTTAATTCCATTTTGCCTTCCTATTTTCTATAAGAAGATTATTATTTCAATTCTTTTAAGAGTTTCGCTCTAAAGAATCAAACCCTTTTAAAAAGATTATGAAGAGTCTGGATAAACAAGAGCTTCTAAATTGATAGGAATACCAAAAAATGTTATTCTATCAGTATCTCCACTTACCCTGGTTTTATTGGGAATACTTTCCATGCTACTTACGCCTTTTAAAGTGTCTCCTTCATCTGTTATTAAATCCAGTTTGTAATAGCTTGGACCCCAGAAGGTACTTCTAACATTATTCACAGTTCCTGAAACTCTTCCCGTATGACAATTATAACCACATGCAGTAGCTAATAAAGCAACATAAATTGGAATCTGATACCATTTCATGATTTTAAGACTAAGAATTAATATTTAAGTATTATTGTGATTAGAGAATATAAAATAAAATTCTTTCTATATTCCAAGACTGCGAAGTACAACACGCTAAAAATTCAGAAGAATTTTGACGTGCCAAAAATCATAAGATGATTTTTTAGCATTGTCAAAGAAACCTTTCTAGCAAAATATTACAATAATCCTTTTAAGTATTAAAGGAATCAAAAAAGATGGGAAAAAAACAAAATGTTGCAGATGTTGCAAGCGGCTCAACTAAAAAAAGCAAGCTGAGACAAAATTTAGAAGTGCTCGCATTTTTGCTTTGCCCAGGTACACTTATAAAATTCTCAATAGATACTATTCGTGAGCAACCAAATATGCCTAAACAAGATAAAATATTATATTATGGGGGGATAATGTCTATTATCGAACTATATAAAATTGGAATAGAGCTTTATGTTGGTTATCAATTAGCAAGGTATATCTCCCCACATATTCACTAAATAAATTCTTAATTACAACACTTACTCTTTAGCCCAATAATGCTTAAAAGAGCAATAAATCTAAAAAAATATGGCTTGGAAACAATCTCAACAAGGTATTTATTTTAAGACACAGTTCATATATCAAGATTCTCCTAAAGGGCCAGCTATTCAAGTAAGCTCATCAAATCACCTGCCTCTTGAACGCCTGCCTTCTGGCGAGTTAGGAATACATACCCAAATAAAAGAAGGCGATGTTTCAAGAACAAGAATCGTTATTACGCCCTATGAATCCCGTGTTTTTGTTACTGATGTTGACATACCCTATCAAAATTCAAGATTACGCTCCATGGCAAGACAAAAAGGAACAATTCGTAAATTGCAAGTTGTTCTAGAAGATAAAACTGTGCAGGCTATGAACATGTTTGTTGGTTTTCCCTCAGTAATGAATGAAAGAATAAGCCTCTTGAGTGGCAGTGTTAGTTATGAGGCTAGCCATTCGCCAAATCTAAACATTTCTAACCTAATGTTAAAAGATACCCGATGCTTTCGAGGTACATTAGAAGGCACCATTCCAAGAGCAGTCAGAGATGAATTCGTAAGGCTAACAGAGGTTTATCCAGCAGCACGCAATGACTTGGAATATTGTGTTGCATTATTATTATCCTAAGTCTTTTTTTGCTGGCCTGCTTTTTTCGCTCAAAGAAAAGTTTAAATTCTAAAGTAAACTTCTTAAAAAATGGAAAGCGATAAAGAAATTCTTGAAAAAGTATATGAAAAAGGAGCAGTTTGGACAGAACCCGAACCCCCAAAAGAATTAATTGAGTTAATTGATAACAAGGATAACAGCAAAAAAATCAAACCATGCAAAGCTCTTGATGTTGGATGTGGTGAAGGATTTTACTCTATTTATTTAGCTAAAAAAGGTTTTGAAGTTACAGGCATTGATATCTCAGAAAATGCTATAAACTTAGCAAAACAAAATGCCATTAAACATGAAATAAAAATTAATTTTATAGCATTAGATGTTGCGGATTTAAGTAAAATAAATAATAAATTTGATTTTGTATTTGAATGGGCTCTTTTACATCACATAATTCCTGAACAAAGACAAGAATATGTAAAAAATATTAAAAGAATTTTGAATAAAGGAGGAAAATACTTATCAATTTGTTTTAATAGTCAAAATCCTGATTTCGGAGCGAAGGGGGAAACCTTAAGGATAATTCCTGAAGGATCTGCAATGCCAGCAGGAACAAAATTATACTACTCTTCATTTGAAGAAATAAAGCAATTATTTGAACCTTATTTTAAGATAATTGAATCCAAGTTAATACAAATAACTACTGGAAATAAACCACACATTGTAAATTATTTTTTTATGGAGAATTTATAAAAAATAAAACCCTTTCGCTCAAAGTTAAACATTAACAACAACTTCTTAAAGGCTAGGTGTTTGAGCTAATTTTTCTCTAAGAGACTTATAAACCCTGCTAATATCATCAGGTTTTAGAAATGAACATGCCCGTGAATCATGTATTACTCCTGCTGTTAATTGCTCAACTGTTGAATATACAGGATAAAACTGACACCCTGGTTGATCTTGTTCCCTAATCTCGCGTATGGCTTCTTCTCTTATGAAGTGAGCACCAAATACAGTAGCTTCCAGAGGAGATTCACCAGGCTGTGCAACTGCATCAGTTGTATATCTAACAATAAAAATCTCAGTATCATTCGGCAGGTCTAATGGCGCTTCTCGAACTGCAGGTTCTTTCCCTAAAGATATGCCTAAAATTCTTCGCATTTTAATCTTTATTCCAGGTTTTTGAGTTTTTAAGGATTATTGCCTTTTATTAGATAAATTACTTTCTATTATTCCTGAAAAAACCTAAGCTTTTTGGCGTGCCAAAATTCTTTTTACATACCTAAAACTTTTAGCACTAAGAACAAAGGCCAGATAATTGCTTTTAAAAATCCTAAAACACCTTGCCAGAAAGTTGTAGCTTGGCCAATATAATAAATTGCTGTGCCTAGGAAGCCTAGGAAATAAAAAAAGCCGCTGCATCCTTTACTGCCCTTGAATTTCCAAGTTTTACATTCACAATTTTGGTTGTTTTTTTCTTGATTAATTTTTCTTTTTTTTGCCATGATTATTTAGGGAGAATGAATATTAAAGGCTTTCGATTTTCTTCCAGAAATTTAAACTTTTTCTAAAACTAAGAATTAGGAAAAAGTTTGTTTTTTAATGAACAAAAGAAAGAACACTCTTTTACTTCACCCTTTAAACAAACACCACCCTTACAACCTCCCAAACATTCGTATTTTTTAGAAGCTTCATTTGAATTAATTCCCTCTTTTACTTGGCAAGAATATTCTACAAGTATTTTTTGGTTTTCACAAAAATCTCCTTTGATAAATTCTTTTGGTGAAGAAGAAAAGTAAGAATGTGTTGTTCCTTTGATAACTCCTTTAACTTCATAATTATATCCTATATCTGAATCTTGACAAGTGTCTAAGCTGGTGTAATTTAAATGACCTGTCAATCTTATGAAGAAAAAAGATAGTACAAGAACAAGTACAATTCCCATGATTAATACAAACCACTTTTTCATATATTCTCCAAGGTTCTGCTTTTTTTAAATCTTTTCTTGTTTAAAAACAAAACAAAAATACAGAAATAATTTATGCTGCGCGTGCGAATTTATCAATATCTTTTGTATAATATGAAGTAAGAGCAGTCCATTTATCATCTATTCCATGATAAAGGGTTATTATTCCTCTTTTTTCATCAACTACCATTCCTGTAGTAAAAACAGTATTTGGAACATAACCATTTTCTGGCAAAATCTTTCTAAAATCTTCTCGTTCTAGCAAAGTTGGAGTTTTATACAATACAATCCATGGTTTTTTTAAATCAAGAACCATGAATTTAGTGCCATAGTTTGTTTTTCCTTTCTTGTTCCTTGTTGTTTCATGATATGCTGCTAACCAACCATAAGGTCTTTTTACAGGAGGACTCCCTGTTCCAGTTACTTCATCTCCTTCACTTGTTATTAATCTATGGCTCTGCCCCCAATGTACAAGATCAGGAGAAAAAGAAACACCTACACCTGGTCTACTTACATCTGGATGTGCATCTGGCCTTACAAGTGCAGCATATAATTTCTGTCCCTTTCTTATAATTTCTGTTCCTGCAGGGCTTGCAATTTTTTCTGAAAATAAAGCACCATCTTTTCCTTGACTCCCTGGATGAGGAGTATCTCCCCTGATAACCCTTTCTAAACTTAAAGGATTTTTTATATCCCTGGTTTTTAAAAGAGAAGTACAAACTCCAGAATCCCTGTGCGGTGTAACATAAGTCACAAAATAACCTTTCTTTCTTATATATGTTATTCTTACATCTTCTAATCCAAACCTCTCAAATTCCCAGCAAGGAGATATTGCAGGTTCTTGACGCATTTCAGATATTTCTCCATCTTCATTTAATAAAACCATCCTAGGCAATGAAATATGCCTTAATCTTGTTGGCCCTTGTTTTGGAACAACATGCTTTTTGTAAACTTTTTTAAGACCTTTTCTATCAGTAATATCATAATCAATTTCAAGAGGAGCACATTCTTGATTTTTTATATGAAAAAAAGGAAGTAAAACTTTTCCGCATATTCTCCTTTTAGGAGTTTCAGCAACTCTTACAAATAAAACTGTTTCCAAACCATTGGCAGTCTCTACAGTTGCAACTCCAGGATTAAATGCACCAACAACTCTAAAATCTTTTCGTGTTGGTTCGAAATCTTCAGGTGATGCAATTAGTTTTATTTTAAAAGGTTTTGGTGTATCCATTGTATTTTAATTAAAAATTTGAGTATAAAACCCTTTCTATCCAAATATCACAGAAATCTTTATATAAAACTCCTGATTATAGTTATTAGAAGATTTTATTGTTTTATGAAATAATAAGATCTTATTATTTTTTAAGTAAATCTTGGAAGGAGGTATAAAAATGAAAAAAATACTTTTTGGAACTCTTATCGGGTTTTTATTGATTGCAGCAACTATTACAATGGTAATGGCAGCTAAACCAACTGGGTTTTATTCAAATGGTGTAGAAAAAAGTTGGGAGCAATGTTCATGTACCACAATCCAAAGTGGGGAGTTGGAGACAAGCACTGGTGAAACTATAACCACCGGCTATGATAAATGGGGTTATAATTATCAAGCACATATGTTCAATGGAGGATATTGTGATTCTTATCAAAATGCTGCTTGGTGTCAGCCATATGCAGATGTCAAATTGGTAATGAAATGGAATGATAAGTGGTTATCTAATTCAGATTGTGATGAAGATGGATTATTAGACAAGCCTACCAGTTATATCGGAACCGGAGCATGGCAAACAAACCATCAATTTGGAAGTTATGAATTAAATGGAGAAACATGTAAATGGAACTATTTTTTAAAATTAATAGCTGCTCCTGCAGATGCAATAAGAGTCGGTGGAGTCTGGTATTTAGACGATGTTGAGATTGGAGATGTATGGGGGGGACAATTTGTAATGATAGAAGAAGTTTATAATGATCCTTGTGCAGGTTATAAGGGATTATTATCTAACCCACCAGCACCAACAGGATTCGGATTTTACAACTAAAAACCCATTTTTCCTATTTTTTTCTTTTTAAGTTTTATTGCTCCTTTATTATAGAAAAAAAACCCTTTCTATCCAACAAAAAAGAGAACTAAAATAACAATTATCAAGATCAAAAGAAGTATTAAACTGATTATCTGGGAGGATTTTTTTGTTTTTTTCTCTTTTTCTGTCAATGGCCTTAACTTATTCTTATTCTTTTTTTCAAATATTCCCCCGATTATGCTTCCTGCAGCCATTCCAACAATAAAACCAATTGGAAATCCCAAAGAATCTGTTTTTAGTATAGCGTCAAGTATCAAACCAAGAAGCATACCAATTATCATTCCAAAAGACCTTCCTTTATTGACATAATATCCTTTAGGATGTTTTCCTGTTTTATCTTCTGGCTTTTTTGTTTTTATAGCAAATATAGCTAATATCAAGAAAATAATGATTATAATTGTTATAGCCATAATTGCCCATGGAATTGTCATATATCTCTAATTCTTTTTAATATAAAAGAGTTTCTATCAGCATGTGTAATAAAATACTAGGGATTATTTAAAAAAACAAAAACTCCAGAGAATATTTAACTTATCTCTAACACTTTCTATCAGAAAATTTTTCAGAATTAGAGAGATAATTTCAATAATTAGAAGGTCTCTCCTATATTAAATAAAGGCTCTGGAGTATTTAACCCTTTCCATATAAATAATTGCGTAGGTTAGATTGTAGTATTTTAGCAGTTGTCTATTAGAAAACTGCGTTAAAAAAGTCATACAAGTAACACAGTTTTCTATAAAATATTTTTACCTGTGCTGGGGTACAGGCTTAAGACAAGCAGACATATCCCTCATCACAATAATACTTTTAAACAAATCAAGCTATTCTAAAAATGGCATTTTGTGCGAAATGTAAAAATTCTGTAACAGCTGGAGACACTTTCTGTAGACATTGTGGCAGGATGTTAAGCCAAAGTCCAGTTAGTCCGAATATACATCGTGAAGAACCATTTACTACACAGAATACAAGTGCCTTGTCAATTCTTGCCCTAGTTCTTGCCTTTGTTATTCCAATAGTGGGTTTTATTCTCTCGTTTTTTGCATTAGCTGAATTTAGAAAAAATCCAAATCTTAAAGGAAAAGGTTTTGCTTGGGCAGCTTTTTTCTTGCCTTTAGCAATGATAATAATTTTATTAATCGTGGTTTTAATTAGAAGTTTTAGTGGTTAGAGAAAACATTTAAATTCTCTTTTAAATTATAAAATCATGTCAGAATTACATTTACCTGGAAAGAAAAGAGAAATGCGTTACAATATAGACCAGAACACATATGATGAATTTGTAAAAGCTTGTTCTAGAAAAGGACTTGCTCCACAAGTTTTGATTGAAAGGGCAATGAGAAAATTCATTGAAACTGGCCAGATATAATTGTTAATTATGCTTTGAATGCCTAAACACAAAGTTGTCAAAGAAAATTATCTCTCTAATGTTTTAAAACTCTCTCTATTAAAAATATTCTTTCCACTTTTCTTTAATTTCTTCTAGATTTTGTTTCGTCAGATCAAAAACTCTCTCTTCATGTTTATTAAATTCATCCAAAATTTCAAAAAATTCTTCTTCTTTTACAGGGTTGAGATTAAATTCATTGCAAACTTCTTTAATCTCTTCAAGAATTTTATCAATATCTCCTTTTTCGTGAACTACTTTTTCAGCTTCAAAATAATCAAGAATATTTGTTTTAACTAAAGCAAATTCAATTTCTTGATAGATAAAAACAAAAGTTTTAGTTGCTTGAATTTTTCCTTTATTCCATTCAAGAAACTTAAACAACTCCACTGCTTTATCAAAATCTTCTGATTTTATTGGAATTAGAATTTCTTTTCTTCCTTCACTTCCCTTGACATAGCCATATTTCAAAACAATTTCAGGTTTTTTATTGGTGATTCTGACTTTTAAATCAACTTTCTCATTTTTTAGAGTTTCTTTTTTTAAAGCATCAGATAAACTTAATCCAGGTCTAGCAAATAATAAAGTAAACCTATCTTTTTCTTCAACAAACTTAGCTTTTTTTCTAAATTCTTCCAGGGTTTTTTCAAAATTTTCTATTTTTCCGCGAACTTCAACTTCTATCATAAAAAGTTAAAGGAAAAGAATACTTAAGATTTTCTATTGTCGAGCAGACATCATTTGAAGATGTGCTTTCCATCTTGAAATCATTTTTTTATTAAATGCTCTTGCCCGCTCAAGACCTCTTCTTTCTTCTAAAGGATCAACTAATGTAGGATCTGAAGGACTTAAAGAAAGTGCATAGGCATAATAAAAAACAGCAAATTTACGACAATGTACTGAAATATCTATCCAAGAGCATAATTGTGCGTCTTTTGCAGCTTTATCAAAATCTACTGCTGCATTCCGAGCATAATCAAAGGTTTGATATTTCCTAAATAATTCAGCATATACTCTTGCAGCATAATATTTGTGATATAATGCTCTTGCCCCATTCCTTCTCCAGTCTTCTCCAACTTCACTATAATTTCTTGCTGTCTCTTCATCTAGGGGATAATCTGATTTGTCAATTAAAGAGAAAATTGTTTCTTTTTCAACTATGTCATCTAAAGCTAGCATGTCAAAAGACAAGAAAGAAGTTTAAAAACTTAACTTTAGATAAAAGCTAATAAATTCAAGATAGCAGCAAACGCCACCCAAACAAGATAAGGAACTAAAAGCCACATAGATGTTTTATTTATTTTCCTTGTAACAGAAATCATCATCCAGATAGAGGCCCATAAGAAAATTATTTCAATAAACCCCAATAACGGATTTCTTAAGTAAAAGAAAAACAAGCTCCATAAAACATTCAAGACAAGATTTATTCCAAATACTAAAGCTACTTTCTGCCTGTCTTCTTTATTTTTTGAATTTGTCCAGGCAAGATATAAAGAAATTGCAATTAAAACAAATAATGTTGTCCAAGCAATTGGAAAAACAAAATTCGGAGGCGTAATAGAAGGTTTAATCTGTTGATACCACGAGCTAGATGTGCTAGAACTTGTAAACAAACTTCCTATAAAAGCAACTAAAATAACAATTACAAACGATACAATTAATGGAACTATTCTTATCTTTGCCATCTTCTTTTATTCAGAAAAATAGTTTTTTGTTCTTTTAAATTTTTGTTTTTTAAGTGTAAAATCCAAGTTGTTCATAATCAAATCTTTCAAAAAATTTCAAGATATCTTTTGTTTCAATCTCGATATTCCTTCTAATTCCTGTTTTGCTTTTTTCACCCCTACAAGAAAGGAGAGCATCAGAAAATAATCTATGAGAAAGCATTCTACATCTAATAGCACTTTGATGATGTTTTGGAAGGAGATTAGCGTTTTTAGCTGCCTTGCTATAAGCATATGCTGCTTGTATAATCATTGTCCAATTAGGGTTTTCAGGAGTTTTATCACAATAAATTAAAGATTCAAAACTTCTTGCAGCAGCACTTTC
>Ga0268276_1004080_pt1 | contig 10603 bp, 8 predicted proteins | sample saktaG_4_FD_190145 | JGI IMG/M metagenome (GOLD analysis project Ga0268276, IMG submission 190145) | Saline water microbial communities from Sakinaw Lake, British Columbia, Canada - sak_2010_1_5_45m | ecosystem: Environmental > Aquatic > Non-marine Saline and Alkaline > Saline ...
TGGGCGATATTGAACAGGCGCGCAAGCTGGCGCGCAGCCTGACCGGCACGGGCCGCGCGCTGGGACGCAAGACCGGCGCGCTCATCACCGACATGGAGCAGCCGCTGGGACGCACTGCAGGCAACGCGGTGGAGGTGGCCGAGGCCATCGAGACACTCAAGGGCGGCGGCCCCGCGGACACACGCGCGCTGACCGTGGAGTTGACTGCCATGATGTGCGAGCTGGCCGGGGTCTTCGACAGCCGCGCTGCTGCGCGTCAGGAACTCGAGGCGCGGCTGGACGACGGTCGCGCGCTGGAGGTGTTTCGGCGGATGATCGAGGCGCAGGGCGGCGACCCGCGCGTGATTGACGATGCGCGCCGTCTGCCGCAGCCCGGCGCGGCAATCGAGGTGCCTGCGCAGCAGGCGGGCTTCGTGTCGTTTGTGGACGCGCGCGAGATCGGACGCTTGGCGCTGCGGCTGGGCTCCGGACGCAAGTCCACGGACGACGTGATAGACCCTGCGGTCGGCATTGACCGTCTGGTGCAAAGCGGCGAGAGCGTGGAGCGCGGACAGCCGCTGATGCGTCTTCTGGCAGCCGACGCGATTAAGGCTACGGCTTTGCGGCCGGAGGCCACGGCAGCCGTGCGGATCAGCGCTGAAAAGCCGCCGGAACGGCGGCTGGTTCTGGAAGAGGTGGGTTATTGCGACCACCAAGTGGACGCAATGGAGAGGGTAAAAAGAGAGAGTAGGGGCTTGATTCATCAAGCCCGTACAGAGAGAAGCAGGGATCAGACGGATCGGACGGATCAGTCAGATCAGACAAAGTGAGCGGCACATGAAAGAGAAGTTAAAACAGCCTGAGATTTCCATACCGGTGCGGGCTTTGCTGGTGAAGGCGGCGCGTGAGGCGGCAGGCCGGGCATACTGCCCCTATTCTGATTACCCGGTCGGCGCGGCCGTGCTGACCATTGACGGCCAGATTTACACCGGATGCAATGTCGAGAATGTCTCATACGGGCTCAGCAACTGCGCGGAGCGCACGGCGGTGTTCAAGGCGGTCAGCGCAGGCTGCCGTGATTTCGCGGCGCTGGTTGTAGCCGGCGGCGTGCGGCAGGCCGCCACGCCCTGCGGTGCCTGTCGCCAGGTCATGGCCGAGTTCTGCCGTCCCGAGATGCCGGTTTTCATCGCGCGCCTGAAAGGCGGCAAGATCATCTCGACGACCTTGGGCGCGCTGCTGCCGCTGGCGTTCGGCCGCGGCGGACGATAGAAGGAACCACGAATGGACACGAATAAACACGAATGGGCAGGGACCGGAGTTTTTAAACCACAGAGGACACAGAGAACACAGAGGATTTTAGAGGGCAAGGACCGGGGCGGACGATAGAAGAAACCACGAATGGACGCGAATGGGCAGGGACCGGAGTTTTTAAACCACAGAGGACACAGAGAACACAGAGGATTTTAGAGGGCAAGGACCGGAAGAGATGAAACCACGAATGGACGCGAATGGGCAGGGACCGGAGTTTCTTAACCACAGAGGACACAAAGGATTTTAGAGGGCATGGGACGGAAGAGATGAAACCACTAATGGGAGAGCAGTCCCGGCGGCACCGACTATAACACTCACAATTCAAACACCAAATGACGACCATGAAACCATTCATACACGACGATTTTCTTTTGAGTAACGAAGCTGCGCGCGAGCTTTACCACAACCATGCCGCCAAGATGCCGATTATCGACTACCATTGTCATTTGCCGCCTGCCGAAGTAGCGGAGGATAAACGCTGGGAAAACATCAGCCGGATCTGGCTGGGCGGTGATCACTACAAATGGCGCGTCATGCGTTCGAACGGGATTGACGAACGCTTCGTCACCGGTGACGCGCCCGACCGCGAGAAGTTCCAGAAATTTGCCGAGACCATGCCCTTTCTTTTACGCAACCCGATGTTCGACTGGTCGCATCTGGAACTAGCGCGCTATTTCGACATCTTCGATCTGCTGTCGCCCGCTACCGCCGATAAAATCTGGCAGGTGACCTCAGAACGTCTGGCGGAACCCGGTTTCAGCGCACGCGGCCTGATGGAGCGTAGCAACGTCAAGCTGGTCTGCACCACTGATGATCCGTGCGACACGCTGGCGCATCACGCTGCAATCAAGGCTTCAGATTTTGCCGTGCAGGTATTGTCGACATGGCGTCCTGACAAGGCGCTGGCGGTGGACCGGCCGGAATTCTGGAACGCTTGGGTAGACCGTCTGGAGACGGCAGCGGGCATGCCGGTCAAAAATTGGGACGATCTCCTGGCGGCATTGCAGCAAAGGCATGATTTTTTTGCCCGGAACGGATGCCGACTCTCGGATTACGGCGTCGAGACCGTGTGCGCGGTGCCTTACACGGAAGCCGAGGTGCGGTCGGTTTTCAGCCGCTTGCGCGGCGGCGGCGCGGCCATGCCGCACGAGGCGGCGCTATTCCGTTCCGCGTTTCTGTACGAGGCGTTGGCGATGGACGCGCGCAGTGACTGGAGTACTCAGATTCACTACGGCGCTATGCGCAACAACAACACCCGGATGTTTCAGACGCTCGGGCCGGACACCGGTTTCGACAGCATCGGCGACTGGCATGCCGCGCACCCGATGTCACGGCTGTTCGACCGTCTCGAACAGGCCGGTGTACTGCCTCGCATGGTGATCTACCCGCTCAATCCGCGTGACAACGAGATGATCGCCACCATGCTGGGCAACTTTCAGCGTGGGCCCGAAGCTGGGCGCATGCAGTTCGGTAGCGGCTGGTGGTTCAACGACCAGCGCGACGGCATGTTGCGGCAGATGGAGGCTTTGTCGCAATTGGGTCTGCTGAGCCGTTTCGTCGGTATGCTGACCGACAGCCGCTCCTTCCTGAGCTACACGCGTCACGAATATTTTCGTCGTATCCTCTGCGATATGCTGGGACGCGATATAAAGGCAGGCCGCATACCGGATGATCTGGCCTGGACCGGCGAAGTCGTAAAAGACATCTGCTACCGTAATGCGGTTCGCTATTTCGGGTTTGATCTACCGGCATGAGAGCTAAAAGACTGATTCCTCGAATTTTGCGTCTAGTCACCGGGCTGCTGTTGTTGCCGGTCTGCGTGGCGGTTACCATAACGCTCTTGGACACGCTGCGCGGGATCGCGGACAACGGCGTTCTGCTGTCGACGCAGACTCTCTGGCTTTGCGGCGGGTTCTTCCTGTGGCTGGCTATGTGGTTTCTGCTGCCGCAGCCGATCCAGACGTATGTCATGGCCCACGAGCTGACACACGCGCTCTGGGGTTTGCTGTTCGGCGCGCGCGTACAGGATTTGAGCGTATCGGCGCGTGGCGGCAGTGTGCGCGTATCGCGCTCTAACCTGCTGATCACGCTTGCGCCTTATTTCTTTCCCTTTTACACCGTGGCTGTGATTCTTCTGCGGCTTGCACTAGGCTTGTTTATCAAGCCTGTGCCGTATCCGTTGTTTTGGCTTTTTCTGGTAGGGCTGACCTGGGGGTTCCATGTCTGTTTCACGGTGCAGAGCCTGATGGTTCGGCAGCCGGACATACAGGAACACGGGCGGGTCTTCTCTTGGGTCTTGATCTACCTGTTCAATTTGGTTGGGGTGGGCCTTTGGGTGGTCTGCACCACCAAGGCTGCGTCTGGCGCGTTTTTCATCGCGCTGGCATCCAACACGGCGGCGTGCTATGCGTTCGTCTTGCACTTTATCGCCAGAATTTTGAAATGACCTGGTCAGACAGATCGGACTAGCTATCCGGCTCCACTTTGCCGCGCGCGGTTTTTTTTTCACCGTGGCGGCGTTTTTCATCGAGCATTTTGGCCTTCTGCCGACGCGAGCGGCGGCGTTTCTGGCGCCGTATCTTTTCCGTTGCCTGCTTGCGTGCGGAGACCGCGGCGTTTTCGCGCTCAAGGATCTTCTCGGCCAGCTCGCGCCGCGCCAGCCAGCGGTTCATCTCGCGCGAGCGGTTCTGGCCGCATTTGACTGTCAGGCCGCTGGGTGCGTGCAGCAGGCGCACTGTCGAGGCGGTCTTGTTGACCTTCTGACCGCCGGGTCCGGAACCGAGAATGAACGACTCCTGGATATCCTCCTCGAAGACCGAAGCCAGCGCCATGCGGGCCTTGATCTTTTCTATGGTACCTGTGGTTAACATGAGCAACAAACTTATAACAGCACCCCGGGCTTGTCAACTGCCGGGGTTTGGTTAAAATGAGGCGTTTGCATAAACCAAAGGTTTGAAAAATGCCCCAACAATTACAGAAAGGGTTGTAATATGCGAGTTATGGTGCCACTGGCAGAAGGTTTTGAAGAGATTGAGGCGGTCACGATCATAGATGTTCTGCGACGCGGCGGGCTGGAGGTTGTCTCTGCGGCATTGGGTCCCGACAGGGCGGTTTGCGGCTCACGCGGAGTGACCATATTGGCCGACATGCTCTGGCCGGAGGTTGATGAGTTCGACGCCATTGTTTTGCCGGGGGGCGGGAAGGGCGCTGAAAATCTTGGCGCGGACTTGCGGGTTGTGGAGACATTGCGCGCGTTTGACGCGGCGGACAAATTTATCGCGGCGATATGCGCCGCGCCTACTGTTCTGGCTACCGCGGGTTTGCTGCAGGGGCGCCGCGCCACTTGTTATCCTGCCTGCGCCGCAGAGCTAGGGCAAGCTTATGACAATGTTCCGGTGGTCGCGGACAGAAACATCATCACCGGGCAGGGTCCGGGAACCGCCATGCTTTTCGCGCTGGTCTTGATCAAGCATTTTGTGGACGAGGAGACTGCCCACGGTGTGGCCGACGGGCTGCTGACAACTCTTTGAGTTAAGAGTGAAGCCGCTCCGACATACGGGCGATGCGCACGAGCTCGTTTTCTCGCAAAGCGAGATGGCGCCGGAATACCGGCTAAACGATCAAAGTGCGCCCTGCCCGTATGCGCTGCGCTTTTAGGGGGCGGCAGGGGCCGAGAAGAGTGAAGAGGGAAGAGGAAATGGCGGGGGCTGCGCAAAAGTCTGACCAGTCCGACAGGTCTGACTTGCCTGACCTCTGGCTCCTGAACCATCGGTGCAATGCAACTTTGTCGCATTGCACCTGTTCCCGTTTATCCTCGACAGCGGTGGTTTTGTTGCTATAAAGTGGTGACAACTTTAGGAGGTCGCCATGAATGATTCAAATTCCCCTTTCCCGCCGCCGCTGAACAACCGCGGGCGTGCAGGAGGGAACCGTCCGGTGCGCGTACCCCGTCTGCCGCTGAATTCGCTCTCCGCTTTGCCGTTCATTTTTTTATTGGTTCTGCTGTTAGGGCCGGTCTGGGCATGGTTCTGGTGGCGCATAGAGCCGGACAACGGCGAGATCGCGGTGTTGGTTAAGAAGACCGGCAAGAATCTGCCGGTCGAACGCATTATCGCCGATTCGCCGGAATACAAAGGTATCCAGCTTGACGTGCTGCCGGAAGGACGGTTCTTCCGCAATCCTTATACTTGGGACCGGATGATCTTCAAGGCCACCGACGTGCCGGCCGGCAAGTTCGGTGTGCTGGTACGCAAATTCGGCAAGAATCTGCCGGGTGGCAAGATCATCGCGCCGGATGAGCAGCACAAAGGTATCGTGCGCGAGGTGCTGGGCACCGGCAAGCACCGCATCAACCCGTACGCCTACGACGTGCATCTCTTTGACGACATCAAGATCGCTCCGGGTCATGTGGGTGTGGTCACCCTTTTGGAGGGCGCGGACATACTCAGCGGCGAGGGCACTGTCGCCGGGGCGGAAAAGGGCTTTCTGGCCGCGCCGGGCGCCAAGGGCGTGCAGGCCGATGTGCTGAAAGAGGGCACGCACCGCCTCAATCCTTTTATCTACGCGGTTTCCATCGTCAACATCCAGAGCCAGCGTTTCGAGTTCAGCGCCGATGATGCCATCATGTTCCTGACGCTGGACGGGTTCACGGTGACGGTCGAGGGAACTTTGGAGTTCAATCTGAATGTCGATAAGGTCGCCCGGCTGACCCACGAGATCGGCGACATGGACGATATCCGGCAGAAGCTGATCCTGCCCAGCGCGCGCGGTTTTTTCCGTATTGAGGGCAGCAAGAAGGATGCGACGGATTTCATTGTGGGTGAGTCGCGACAGGCCTTCCAGGACAGTCTGGAAACGTTTCTAAAAAAGACCTGCGAGCCGTGGGGCATCTCGCTAAACTCGGTGCTGATACGCGACATTCTGGTGCCTCAGGAAATCGCAGGCATAATCCGTGACCGTGAGCTGGCGGTGCAGGAGTCGCGAAAGTTCGAACAGCAGATAGTGCAGGCCCAGTCGCAGGCCGAGCTGGAAAAACAGAAGGCTTTGGCCGATCAGAACCGTCTGAAAGTCGCGGCCGATACCGAGCGTATCCGTCATACAATCACTGCCGAACAGAGTAAGGTCGAGAAGACCATAGCCGCCAAGACCGAGCTGGATGTGGCCAAGGTCGCACTGGATTCCGCCCGCGCCGACGCCGAGGCGCTGCTTAAACTGGCCGAGGCCGACCGCAAGGTGGTGCAGGCTGGCAACAAGGCCACGGCGGATGTGCTGAAACAGCAGGTGGCGGTTTACCGTGACGAGGCTGATTATGTGCGCGCTAAACTTTATAGTAAGGTCGCGCCTAATATTCAGAGCGTTTTGGCATCGGATGCCGGCGGCGAATTTTTCGGCTTGCCGGTTGGACGCAGAACGCAGGATGCCGCGCCGCCAGCGGCGCCCGCCAGGAAAGGAGGGGCTGAACAATGAAAAACCTATCTGCAATATTGGCTCCGTTGATTTTTGTGTTATTGCTGGGAGTCTTTTTCCTTTGGAACTTCTGCCGTATTCAGGTGCCGGCCGGCCACATGGCTATCGTGACCGCCAAGACCGGCCGACCTTTGCCGCCCGGTGAGATCTTAGCCGCGCCGGGCGAGAAGGGCGTTCAGCGCGAACCGCTACCGGAAGGGCGCCATTTCCGCAATCCTGTGAACCACGAATGGCGTCTCGTGCCTGCCGTAAACATTCCGGTGGGGAAGGTAGGAGTGGTGACCGCAAAAGTCGGCAAGGAACTGCCTCCTGGCGAGATACTATCGGCTGATGCCAGCGGCAAGGGTGTCTGGAAAGAAGTTTTGGGTCCCGGCACCTACAGGCTTAATCCTGAAGGCTATCAGGTGAACCAGCTCGACGCCATCAACATTCCCATCGGCTATATAGGCATAGTTACTTCGCAGACCGGAAAACCGGTCAAGCCCGGCGAGTTCGCCGGACACGGTGAACAGGGAGTAATGAAAGATGTTTTGCATCCCGGACTTTACTACATCAACCCGCGCGCCTATCAGGTGGATGTGCTGGAGATCGGCATGAACCAGGTCTCGATCCTCGGGCGTTCCGGTAGCGTGGTGCTGACCAAGGGGCAGATAATCACGGCCGGCACGGCGTTGGATTCGCTGCAGCAGAATACGATCCAGACGCAGCAGGCCAAGCGCGAAGAGTATCTGGAAAAGAACCGGGAGCGCGGATTCATCTCTCAGCAGGCTTTGAGCGCCGCGCCGACGGCGGGATCATCCAGGGCCCGCAGTAGCAAGTCCGTTCTCGGCAAGCGAGCGCCGGGGGTTGCTGCGGACGATGCGGTTCTGCCGCAAAAGGGCTTGCCGAATGCGGTCACGCAGGAGTCGGTCGCCTTCGGCATCGAGCGTTTTGTCGAGTTTCCGTCGCGTGACGGGTTCCAGATCCTGTTGGACATGACGGTCGAGTTCGAACTGTTGCCGGAACATATCGCCAGCATCTACATGCAGTACGGCGATCTGCCGGCCGTGGTCGAAAAGATTATCCTGCCACAGATTTTGTCGATCTCGCGTCTGAAGGGTTCCACCTACAAGGCGCGTGATTTCATTGACGGCGAGGGGCGGCAACTTTTCCAGAAAGAGATGACTGCCGAGCTGACCGAGGTTATGAAAAAGAAGTTGATTGTCATCCACAACGCCATCATCCGGCATGTAGAGGTGCCGGTTCAAATCTTGCAGCCTATCCAGGAGGCCAGCCTGGCCAAGGAACAGAATTTGACCAACAAGTCGCGTCAGGAGACCGCCCGCAAGCAGGCTGAGCTGAACACCGAGACGGCCATGATTGAGCAGCTCAGAAAACAGGTGGAACAAAACACCGAAAAAATCACGGCAACCATCGGCGCGGAGACCAAGAACGAAGTGGCGACCATCCAGGCTGAAGCCGCGTTGGAGGTTGCGCGCATCAATCTGGAGAAAGCCGTTGTGCAGGCTCAGATCACGCAGGTTCAGGGCGAGGCCAAGGTGCAGGCAGAGTTCATGGTGGATAACGAAAAAGCGCTGGGCGAAAAAATGCGTGCCGAGGTCTTCCAGAATCCGGCCACGCTGGCGGATCTGACCTTTGTGGACGCGCTGAACGCGGATCTCGGCATACGGATAATCCATGCCGGCGAAGGCACGCTCTGGACTGACCTGAAAAATCTGGCGCCGACCTTGCCGGTAAAGTGATCAGGCGCGGAACAACGCACCGAGTTTCTTGCCGAGCAGCAGGCTGCTGCCCGCGAGGGTGACGGTCAGGAACATCATGGCCCAGACACCGAGCGCCGCGGCCAGATAGCGGCCGATGCCGATAAGCTGGAACAGCTCGAAGATGGTTTTGGTGATCGGGTAGTACGCCATCTTTTGAGCGAGCATAAGGCTGTCGGAGACTTCAAGCATGCTGAAGGCGAAAACCAGCAGGGTGCCTGCGATCAGGTTGGCCATGATCAGCGGCAGCGTCACGCGGCGTAGCGTCACTAATGGCGACGCGCCGAGGTTGGCGGCGGCATCTTCCAAGGCGACCGAGGTCTGTTGCAGGCCGGCTACCGCCGCGCGCACCATGTAGGGCAGGCGCCGCACGGCGTAGGCGACAACCAGAAACAGCGTGGGGTTCTCGCGCACATCCAGCAGCGCCGACAGAGCAGGCCAGGCTTTAAGAGCCGGGCTTGTGGCCAATGTCGAGCTGACCGCGATAAAGCCGAAGGCCATAACCAGTCCGGGCACGGCCAGAGGTACCATGGCCAAGGCGTCAATGATGCCGCGCGCACGGATGCGCGAGCGGACCACGACCCAGGCGGCGGCGATGCCTAGGATCAGGTTGAGCAAGACCGCGAGCGAGGCGAAGAGCAGACTGTTGCGGATCGCGTTGAGGGTCATGCCGTGGCCTAGCGCTTCGGCATAGTTAGCCGTGGTGAAAGCTGCTGGTAGCACAGTGCGGTACCAGGTGCCGGGAACTGTGAAGCTGGTCAGAATCACGCCGATGTGCGGTATCAGCGCAAGGGAGATGACAACAACGAAGGGCAGGATCACAAACAAGGCTTTCAGGCGTCGAGCAGGTTTAGGCGTGTATGAGGTGGTAGCCTTGGACTGCATGGCATAGGCTTGCCCGCCGAAGAGAAAACGGCTTAAAGAGTAGAGAGCGACGCTGGCGCACAGAACCACCGTGACCAGCGCATAAGGAAAGGGACTTGCGCTGATCTCTTTCAGCTCATCGTAGACCTGCACAGCGGTGCAGCGGGAGTAGTTCATGATCAGCGGTGTTCCGAGCTCGGTGAAGGAGGCCAGGAAGACCAGTGTGCCTCCGGCGAAGAGACCAGGCATCACCAGCGGCAGGGTGATGCGGCGGAAGCGCGTCCATCCGTCGGCGCCAAGATTCTGCGCTGCCTCGTCCAGAGCCGGGTCGATATTGGCGAGGGCGGCGGCGACGTTCAGGTAGATGATGGGGTAGAAGGCCAAAGCCTGCAGCAGCACCACTCCGAGATAACGCGATTGGCCGAACCAGTCAACCGGGCCGCAACCCAGCAGGGAGTTCAGGGCGCCGTAGGGCCCCAGCATCTGCATCAGACCGATTGCGCCCACGAACGGCGGCAGCACCATCGGCACCAGCAGCAGAGCCGTGAAGAGCCGCTGTCCGGGGAAGGTGTATGTGTGCGACAGCCAGGCCAGCGGCAAGGCCAGCGCACTCGCCAGCAGGGTCGAACCCACTGCGATGCGGAGACTGTTGAAGAGACCCTCGGCATAAATGGGGTTACGGAAGACTCCGAGCAGATATTCAGCCGTGAAACGGCCATCCACATAGAAGCCGCCGCTGACCACTCTTACGATCGGCCAAACCAGGCACAGGCCGAAAACCGCGATCAGCAGTGAGAAAAGGATCCAGGCTGTACGGTTGCTTAACGTGATGTCACCTTAAGAAATTCGTGTGTGGGTATGTGGGTGGGTGTGAGACATCACCCGCTCAGTGCTCCGGCTTGGTGTACCGGCTCATCAGCTCCTCTACGGCGGCGCGTGCCGCCAGGTTCTGGTAACAGAGGGCGTGAACGGTGTCGGTGATGGGCATTTCCATTCCGGTCTTGTGCCCCAAGTCGTGGATCACCTTGGCGTTACCGACGCCCTCGGCCACCATTAGCATGCTGTCCAGGATGGCGCCGATAAGCTCGCCACGGCCGATGCGTTCGCCGACGCCGTGGTTGCGGCTGTGGCGGCTGGTGCAGGTTACGATCAGGTCGCCGACACCGCTGAGTCCGGCGAAGGTCTCGGGGGCGGCGCCGAGGGCCACGCCGAAACGGGTAATC
>Ga0268276_1004081_pt1 | contig 10601 bp, 10 predicted proteins | sample saktaG_4_FD_190145 | JGI IMG/M metagenome (GOLD analysis project Ga0268276, IMG submission 190145) | Saline water microbial communities from Sakinaw Lake, British Columbia, Canada - sak_2010_1_5_45m | ecosystem: Environmental > Aquatic > Non-marine Saline and Alkaline > Saline ...
TTAATTACGAAAAACCATTCATCCCAAAAAAATTTTTTAATAAGAAAAAAACTATTTCAATAATTCTCTAAGAATTGCTTTTTTCTCGTCAAGTTCTTTTAAAAAAGAAGCATAATTTACCCATTTATTATCCCTATACAAAAAAAAGTCATTATTTGTTATTAAAGTGTTAATATAAGATTCTCTAGCTAAAGAATCTGTAATTAAAAAAATTCCAGAATCAACCCCGATTTTGCCCAAGTATTCCCCTGTTTGGGGTTCAATTAGTTCAGCCAAGCCAATAAAATAAATGTCTTGGGGGGAATTTATTTCAATAGAGGAAAAAGCAATAACACAATGCCCATTAATTTGCCCTGATTGAAGATCCTTCATTGACCCACAAACAATAATAGGAAAAATATTGTTTTTGTCAAGATATATTTTTTCAGCACCATCCAAATACCAAGTGTTTTGATAATTAGCCCAAAACTTTGAATTTTTTTTATCAACCCAAGAAAACAGCTTAATTTGTTTTTCGCCACAAGTATTTACTAAAGAATTATATTCTGCTTTGAAAAATAAAGAATAATCTTCACAGTCACCCCCCCTATTTTTTATAAAATCATTCAAAGATTGCAGTTTATCCAAAACCCCAGCAGTAGCAATATCTGATTTGTATTTATAATTAACAAATTCTGAGTTAACCAAATAAAAACAACCAAGATTTATTTCACAAGAAGAAAGGTTACTCTTTAAACAATTTGATTTAAGATTAAGCAACACTCTTTCCTGTTCTTTGTCAAAAAAGGAGTTTTTACTAAACCACTCAAGCGACTTTTGTATTTCTAATTCATAATCATTAATTTTTTTAATTGTCAAAGAAACTTCTTCTTTCAGCACCAAATAAGATTTATCCAAATCAATTTTTGAAGATAAAAGAGAAGAATAATTTTTGTTTAACTCATTTAATTCATTATTTAAATCACTATTTTTTTGTGAAAAAGAAGTTAATTGTCGATTCAATAAATAAATCGTTTCACCAGTTTTTGCAACAAAAGAATTGTGCTCTTGATTTAAAGCAATATAATCTCCATTAACTGAAAAAAGCAAAAATGCAAAAACGACACAAAAAATAAAAAGCAGAAAGGCTATTATTAAAAGTTTTTTTCTCGAAAAAAATAAATTTATTTTGTCTCTCAAAATAGATTTTGAATTGTGAACAAATCTACTCTTTTTGTGCATGAAAATATAACGTTAAATGCCTTTTTAATAGTTTAGAGCGGTGAAATGTTAATGGAAGTAAACGAAAGTAAAAAACTTTTTCAAGAAAGAACTGAATTAATTGAGCATGCAAAAAAACACGCGCTTTACAAAAATGCTCTCAAAACAAAAGGGAATATTGTTTTTGGCAGAGGAAGCGACGAAGCAAAAATACTCTTTATTGGAGAAGCCCCTGGTTTTTCTGAAAACGAAACCGGCAAACCATTTGTCGGAAGAAGTGGAAAAGTTCTTAATGAGTGGATTACCGCGCTTGGACTAAATGAAAAAGATTTTGCTATAATGAATGTTGTTCCAATAATTCCGCTAAGTGAAGAAAACAAAATCAGGCCACCCACTGAAGAAGAAATAAATTATTTTTTACCTTACACAAAAAAAATAATTGAAAAAATGAACCCACAAATAATTGTTTTATTAGGAAGAAGCGCTGCGAGCATATTTGACAAAAACTTGCACGTAAAAGAAACCAAGAAAACAGTTTTTGGGAAAATAACAGCGCAGCTTTATTTCATTTATCACCCTGCTTATTATTTAAGAAACGGAAGAAAAGGAACTGAAGACATCTTACCGCTAAAAGAAATTCTTACTGAACAAAAAGAGAAAAAGTAAATAACCCTCAATGATTTTTAAAAAACCTAATTTTTAGAAAACAAATTTTTAGAAAATCAGCACGAACAAACCACAAAAAAATTACCTAACATAAGTTAAGCCATTATCCGGCTTTTGTTCTTCAGGCGCTTCAAGTTGTTGTGTCAAATCTTTGAAAGCTTTTTCTATTTGTTTAGAATCTTTCTCAAGTAACTTCATGTTAACCTTAAAACCAAATCTTTTGCAAAGTAGTTCAACAACAGATTTTGCCGAACCCTGATCCCCATAAACTAATTGAGCAGTTGTTTCACCCATCAAGCAAGCTCCTTTCAAACCGTGCAAGTGCCCTAAACCAACAATTAATCCTGCAGCGCCAGAAATCAACCCTTCTTTTTTGTCCTCAATTGCCCCTACTTTTTTCCAATCATTAATAACTGAGTCATCAGTCCCCGCAACAATAACCCCTGGCTTTGCATTAATTCTCTTATCGCCAACATTTATCCCTGCAAGAGTAATTACTTCTCTTACTCCAATTGATTTGAAAAAGTTAACAAGAGTTTCCGCAAACTCATAATGTTCCTGCGCTGAGCCAATTTTCATATCAAGAGCGGGTTGAACAGGACCCGCAAGGAAGACAAAATCTTTTCCTTTAAAATTAAAGTGAAAAATCTCATTTTTTATCAAAAATATCTTTGAGTTTTTTGTGTGCACACTAGGAGGAAAAGAATCCGAAAGCACATCAGCTATCTTTTCAGGTTTAAATTCTTTTAGCAAATAATCAACGCTAATTTTCCCTACCAAACCAATGCCTGGCAATCCCACAACAAGAACTGCATCCTTAAGGGGCACTTTCTTTAAAACAAGAATCTTTGTAGGCATAGAACAATCCCTAACAAAAAAGAATATAAATCAAACTTTACAGGCAAAAAAGGTAAAAACTTAAATTAGCTTAAAAAAAGGGTAAAAAATAATAATTATTTAGCTTCATCTCTTTTAAATTCTAATTGAGCATCCAACTCTTTTGCTTTTGTTTCCGCAGCATTAATAGCTTTGCCCAAAATTTTTTCAGCGGCCTTAAAAGTATATGACGAACAAAAAATAGAATAGTTCCCTGAACCAACATAAGCCACTTCGCAGCCCTTAACAGATTCAGCTTCTTTTAAAACGTTTTTCACAACATCCACTCCGTTAGAATCCATCGAGTGCAAAATAATTTTTCCTCGCAAAGTTTTCTTTGAAACAACAACGTTTTTTTCAACCAGTTCTTTTAATTGATCAACCCATTTTTTGCCAACAATATTGGATATATCTTCCCCTAAAGCAATTTTTTCAAACGCATCAAGAAGAGAACCATACTCTGAACTTAGTGGCTCAGCAACTTCTTGCCAAACTTCATCAAACTTTTTTCCTGACTGTTTTGCTAACAAATCAATAAGTTTCTCTTCTCTGTTAAATTGTCTAAAATCATTTATTTTCTGTCTTTCTCTTGAAGAACTAACCCCTGCAAAAGACAAATCAATTTGTTTTTTATCCAAATCAACATTAAGCACTTTTGCAACTCTAACTTGATTTGGTTTAACAAAATTTCTGATATTTTTTACCCAAGAACTAGAAACATTACTAATGTGAACAAACCCTTTCAAATTGTTATATTCAAGCATCTCAATAAAGACACCATAAGCAAGTATCTGCCCTACTTTAACAACAACAAGGTCGTCACGTTGAGGATAGTTCATAACAATCAATATCAAATTAACAAAAGAAAACGCTTAAAAAACACTAACAAGAAAGAAAAAGCCACAGTAAAAACAATAAGAAAAATTGGTGATAAAAACACTCTTGCTAGATAGTTGGTTCTTAGTTTTCTTCCGCAATTTTTCTCATAACCAATAATTTTGCTATTTTTGATGGAACATTAGCTTTTTCCCCTTCCGTGTAAGGACCATATTCTTGCATATCAGTTCCGACAAAAGTTGAAACGTCCTTTAATATATTTAATGAAACGAGAGAAGATTCTTCTTTTTCTTTGTCTCCAAATAAAGAAGAATAAATATCATTATGCGCTTGCAAAATCTTAAACATTTTTTTAAAAGTATCATCCTCTTGTCTAGCCATTTTTTCTATAGAAACTTCTTTTGTGTGAGTAGCGATAAGAGCTTTGTTTAATAGTTTTTTTTCACGCATCTGGAAAATGTCTTCAATTATACGCTTAAGGTTAGCAAACTCGCGCGCATCAGAAGAAGAAAAATTTTTAAGAGACGAAAGATACTTTTTTTTCTCAGCTTCAGCAAAAACCTGTAAAGAATCAATAAAATCTTCATCAACTTCAACTAACTTTGAAGTGTTCTTCTCCAACCTGTGAATTCGCCTTAACTCATCATAATCAATCTTCATAAAACCAAAACCCAAAAAAACTAACCAACAACCAATAGAACTAATATTACAAAGCTTTTTATCTTAATTCCGCTCCCTTGCCAAGCAAATAAACTGCTGCAAATAAGGGCAATTCCACTTCTTCCTCTTCAAAAGGACCAAACTCTCTATTAAGCAAATTAAATTTAGGGGCTTTTTTTACAAAAACCCTTTGAGTTCCTTCTTTGAAAACAATTGCATCAACAAAAGGATCAAAAGAAGCTAACTCATTTAGAGGAATGCGCTTTGCTAAAAAACCAGTATCGCCATGAAGAGTGTCTGGGACACGAATAATTTTATTCAAATCAATACTTGTCTGCCTATCAATAGGAGAATTTGTTTTTTCAACCGCAAGAGTAAATAATGTTTTCCAAAAATCAGCGCTTCTTTTTCCTTCTAGCTTAAATAAAACCCCTCTATTGAAAGCAGAAATTACTTCATCACGCTTTTGCAATAAAAGCTCTATCTTTTTTGTTTGAACCCCAGTTAATTTTGATAATTCTTTTGGAGCGAGAAGCAAAAATTCTTTTACTTTTTCATTCAAGCGCACAACCCAATTTCCTTCTGACAAAGAACAAACCCCTTTTTCAAAATCATAACCCAACTTCTCAAAATAAACTCCAGTACCTGTTAAATAATCAACTAGTTCAATTCGGGATTTCCTATTCAGGCCTCTTATTTTTTCTGAACGAATATGCAAATGATAACCTGCTTTTCCAGAAAAATTAATCTCAAAATCTTTGGAATCAAAACCAAAATCTTTTTCCAAAAGATCAATCAACCTAAATACTTGTTTTTTTGCTTCACCCAAATGTCTTTTCTCAAACCACTGATAGCCATTGATTTCTTCAACTTCCAGTCCCAATTCATCAGCATCAAATTCATAAATAATATCAGCGCCCGTTAACTCTTTTTTTTCCATTGGTTTTCTGTCAGGATATTTGTAATAAGCATTAGAATAAGAAAAAAACAAAGGTTTTCTTTCACGCAAAAAAGAGTTCATTTCATTAATTGAAGACAAAGCAATATTTCTGTTCGCTATTTTTCTCTTAAACACCCCAAAACCAAATTCGCGTTGCTCAACAGCAGGCAAATCAATTAATTGTTTAGAATAATATTCTCCGAACAACTTTTTCAAAAACTCTGATTCTTTACTTGCTTCATCAACGTACATAAAATCACTTCAAAAACAATTTTCTTAATTAACCTTTTTATTCTTCATTTTATTTTTCATCCTCATTTTTGCTAAATAATATCTTAAAGGATGTGTATATGTGCACTCCTTTTCGCATTCTTTTACTTTCAAACCAAACTCAGCTATTTTTTTACAAGCCGGAGCAGAAAACTTTTTTTGAAAAATCCTATCAATATGGTAATCAGCTAAATGTTTTTTATAATCAGGGCTTTTTGCAAAAAGCGCTGATACATCTTGTTTAGGCATATTCACTTGAAACAAAAAACTTGCTAAAACAACGCGTGCCATGTGCGAAAGTTTTTTCCCAGCCGTTTGATCAACATACAATGTTTTTATACAAGGCGGAAATAATTCAGGATCAACTTTTCCCGTAACTCTCAAATCAAAATTCTTTTTTTCAATAACGGCTAATTGTGGATCAATTGAACGTGCATAAACCTCAAACACTTTAGGAATACGTTTTTTATCAATAGGTAAAGAGTCCTTAACTTTTTTATACGCTTTTTCGGATAAAAATCTTGCAAAATCATTAAGTGTTAATAAAACTTTTCCACCTCTAACGTGTTTGTTAATTAACTTTGATTCATCATCAACAAAATCTATTCCTAAGTAATCAATTAATTTTAGCTCAACCCTCAAAATATCTTTTTCTGAAATTGTGTAAGCCAAAGCAAAATCATCTGCAAGAGAAAAACAAAGTTCTTTAGAACTCTCGCTAGAAACAAGCACATCAAAAGTTCTTTTCCTAATCAAAGAACAAAACTTTTCGATTACATTAGGTGTTTTCATTGAAGAAATAATTAATTTTGCGGTCGGAAAAGCAATTATTTCATTTTCCAAAACATCACGAGTAGTTGACAAATCAATTTTGTAATCCTGGGCTGAATTGGCTCTTGAAATCATCAAAGCTGCTCTTTTAACTACATGATCAGGAATATTGTCAAGAGCAACATTCTTTTCTTTTAAAAAATCCCTTGCTTTCTCTGAAAAAGGGAAAAGAGCGCAAAAAACTAGGTCAACCATAAAACAAAACTTGTAGAAAAAACTTAAATAAAGATACTAAATTGTTGCCAAAAAACGCGGTTTTAGGGGGGCTATTAAAACAACAAATAACAAAACCACGCAAAACAAGCAAAAAGAACTACAAAGTGACGCGGGCTAAGTAAAAAGAACTACACAACGGCACAAACTAAATAAAGAGCATTACAAAATCATGTGAGCAAGATAAAAAGAAATTCTGCTTTCCCAGCCCGGCTCATCGGGCACATGAGAGACCATTGCTACGCAATGGCCTTAAAAAAATAACTTTACAAAATCATGTGAGCTAAATAAAAAGAAATCCTACTTTCCCCAATGCCGTATTCAATTTTCATAGGAGCATCATTTTTTAGCCACAAAAACACTTTTTTCTCATTATCCGCTTCTTTGATAATATTTTGAAAAAATCCTAAAGAAAATTTTGCTACAATACTTTCTTTTGAAGACACACTTGCAACACGCAGTGCTTCTGATTCCAAATTGCCTTGAGTTCCTTTCGCTTCAACAAAAAACTTTCCATTATCAACACGCAAAACAACACTCGAACCGAACAAAGAAGCATCTTTTAATAATTCTTTCAAAAACAATCCGTTAAGTTCAATCTTTGTAAGATAATTAACATTAGGCATCTTCGCTTCTTCCTGAGAAACATCAATTAGAGGCAGGCGAAAAGTTCTTTTCAGCTCTGATTCAAACTTTAACCTCAACTCAGAATCAGAAACATCAATAAAAACTTTATCAGTAATCATTGAGCGCTGAAGAATTTTGTTTAATTCAACCAAATCAACTCCAACAAAATTCGGTTCAACATCATATTTTTCAAACATTTTTTTATCAATAAAATAATCAACTAAAACAACCTGACTAGGGTCAGTAGAACGAAAAGAGACTCCTTTGTCAGAAAAACGAAAATTCCCTTCCGGGATAAAAGAAGAAATAGCGTCAACCGCACGCCTGAAAGAATCAATCCTTTTTAGCTCAATCATAAAAATCAACTAACAGATAATGGGCAGGGAAGTATTTAATAATTATTTAATGTCAATTAATGTTCTTTTTTGAAGAAAACTATCAACAATATAACTAGACAATACCCCGCTAATAAAGCAGATTCAAACCACAATTGAGGCAAAGAAAGACCCTTTATTATCAAACCAATTAACAAATTATTTGCTATTGTCATAGGCAAAAGCCCACTTATTAACTGCATGTAAGGCTCCATAAATTCTATCGGCAAAACAACTCCTGACAAAAACAGCATAGGTACAATTAACAATAAAGAAGTTAGAATTGCTGTTGACTGATTTTTTGCAAAAGAAGCTATAATTAGTCCCAAGCAAATAAATGTCAGAGAAACTAAAACAACAGCTAAAAATAATTCAAATAGATTAACTGAAGAAGCTAAACCAAAGCCAAGATTAGTTATCCCCAAAATAGGGAAAGGCAAAGGAATTTTTGCAAACGCAACAATAAAAATTATTCCTGCTTCTATTAAAGCAATAACTAATTGCCCAATTATTTTTCCAACAAGAAGCATTGCTTTATTTGTAGGGGATAATTCTAAACGCAAAGCAACATTTTCTGTCCGTTCAAGAATAACTATGATTGATGTTAATAACATGCAAGTAAGAACAAGAACAACAACAAGCGCATTTGAAACTAATATCCCGAAAGGATCTACTGAAAATAATTTAACTTCATAAAAGCCAACGGGTTGAGCAAGAACACTTGAATCAATATTGCTAAATTCAACTATCTGCGTAGAAAAAGTCGATAACAAAGCGCTTGAAGCATTTAATTTTGATTCAATTTCTACTTTTGAAGTCCTAGCTTCTGAAATTAGATTTTTTATTTCATCAATTGATTCTTTGAATACTTGCAATTTTGAATCCATTGTGTTAACAGCTGAATTTGATGAACTAACAGCAGATTCTAAATTTTGTGTTTCTGAGTCAAGCTGCGCAAAAACCGAATCGGCATCAGTAAATGCACGATTTATTTCTGATTGATCATTTTTTATCTCCGCAAACAAAATAACAAGTTCATCCAAAAATTGCTTTTCTGAAACTAACTCAGCGCGCAAAGCATCTAATTTAGCCAACGAATCAGTTATTGCTTGCTTTTGCTGACCCTCAGGCAAAGCTTGTTGAGTTGATAATAAAAGTTCTCTGACTTGGTCAAGACTTGATACTGAAGAATCAACACCTGCCAATAAAATATTTAATCTTGATTCGTACTCGTTTACTTTCGAGCGGAAAGAATTGTATTGAGACCTGGCAGAATTAAAAGAAGTCTTAAACTTTGCAATACTTTGTTTGAAAGAATCAATTTTAGAATTATAGCCACTAACAGCCGTTTTTTGAGAACTTAAAATGGATTCTATTTCCGTAAAATCAAATTGTTTCAAATCATTGTCCAACTTATTTAATGATGCTTCAGCGGAAGCTAACTGCCTCTTAAAATCTTCAACATTATTTATCTCTGATTTTAAATTTGTTCCAAAAGAAGTAATTGTAGTCCACACTTCGCCTAATTGCTTTTGCGCTAATTGGATAGTCATTTTTTGCATAACTGCTTTGGCTATTTCCATAAAAAAGCGAGAAGACAAAAGATTTGAATTATCGTATAAAAAATCAGCGCGAAGTTGCCGGTATTGAGAAGCACCGCTTAACACAACACCCGCAATTACTTTTTTATTTGCTAAATCTAATCTTAAAGAATTAACATCATCGTACTCAAAAATTGACAAATCTTTACTCTGCGAAAAATTATTAATTATTTCAGAATTAAAATCCAAGTTATTTACAAATCCCACTTTAGCTTGAGCTGCTTTTGAAACATCAATTCCTGTAAAAGCAGAGCCGAGCAAACCAACAACCAAAAAAGGATAGATAAAAATCAAAGCTAAAGCAATTTTTTGCGCTTTTATCAAAGAAATTTCTTTCCAAACAATATCCAACAATTTCATAAAATCACTCAACTTGTTTCATTGTTTCTCCAGTAATATTCAAGAAAACATCTTCCAAATTTGGCTCTTTTGTTATTGAAGAAGAAATATTGTAGCCCTTCTTTAACAGCCACTCAGTAATTGCAAGAACCTTTTCAAGAGAATGTTCTTGTTCAAAAGGAATAAACAATAAATCCCCTTTTGATAAAACGGTGGACTGATTCAAAACAGATTTAATTTTCTGAATATCTTGTTCTTTAACTCCGCCAGAAATACTAAAAATCATTACTTTTATTCCGCCATATTTGTTAATTAATTCTCTTGGTTTTCCTATCGCCAAAAGTTTTCCTTTTTTCAATAAAGCTAAGCGCGTGCATAACTTTTCAGCTTCATCCATATAATGCGTTGTAATAATTATTGTTTTTCCCGCTTCTTTTAAATCTTTTATTTTTGTCCAAAACATTTGGCGCATTTTTGGGTCCAACCCGACAGTGGGTTCATCCAAAAAAATTAATTCAGGCTCATGAACGAGAGAAATAGCAATATTTAATAGACGCTGATAGCCCCCACTCAAAAAATCAGCCTTAACATCCTTAAACTCTGTTAGGTCCAGCCACTTGAGCAAAAAATCAACACGAGCCTTAATTTGATTATGCTTTAATCCGCACACACTTGCAAAAAAAGACAAATTCATTTCAACAGAAAAATCTTTGTAAAAAGCCGCTTCTTGAGGCACTAAAGAAACTTTTTTCTTTAAATTATTTTCTTTTCCTTCAAACAAAACAACTTCTCCGGAAGATTGTTTTTCAAGACCAAGAATAATTGAAGTAACAGTTGACTTTCCTGCCCCATTACTCCCAAGCAAACCAAAAATCTCTCCCTGCTCAATATTAAAAGAAACATTATCAAGAACTTTTTTTGCGCCATAACTCTTAGAAACGCCCTTAACGGAAACAATAGACATTTATAATCAGAAAGATAAACGAAAACCGAGTATAAAAAGATTTAGTTAAGGTAAAAAGAACAAAAGAATAAATAAAAAAAGTTAAAAAAAAGAAAATGGAAGGCAATAAGCCTTCCAACTAATTAATTATTCTACTCTTACTGTTGCGTAATATGCGTAATCAGAAAGTTTTAGGAAAACAGCTTCAACATTTGCGTGTGTTG
>Ga0268276_1004082_pt1 | contig 10600 bp, 14 predicted proteins | sample saktaG_4_FD_190145 | JGI IMG/M metagenome (GOLD analysis project Ga0268276, IMG submission 190145) | Saline water microbial communities from Sakinaw Lake, British Columbia, Canada - sak_2010_1_5_45m | ecosystem: Environmental > Aquatic > Non-marine Saline and Alkaline > Saline ...
AATCGCAGTATTCATTAGGCCTTTCACAAAAGCCGTCTTTTTCATAAATAATAAAATCTAATGGAAGTTTTTCGCATACTTTTATTATTACTCTGTCTAACACTAATTTATCTAACATTTTTGGCATGTACAATAAATGAATTAAATTATGCACAGAAATGCTTGCGAAAACCTCATACTTTAGTATGAGGATGAGCATTTCTGGCATCCTAAAAATCCATTGTCAAAAGAAAACTTTGTCAAATCAGCATCTTTAGATGCTGGTAGAAGTTTTCTATGGATTTTTATGATTTTGATATTTTTAACAGCTGGTCTAATACAACAGGCAATTGGTTTATTCCATCCTCGCCGCTAAAATGTTTCATGTTATGTTCTGTAATTATAACTGCATTTAGCTTCTCTTTAAATAAATCCCTGTAATGCGATGAAACATAAGGGTCGTTATCAGAGTGGATAGCCACAAATTTTCTGCAATGAGACTTTATTTTGCCCCAGCTTATTGGCTTTGTGAAGAAACTCTCTAATTCTTCAAACCCCAGATTGGATGCAAATCCAGCAACGAGAATAACACCGCCAACTTCCTGATTTTCTTTCAAAGTTTCAAGATATCTAAGAATTGTTATACAGCCTAGGCTATGACCGACAAGATAACAGTCTTTGTCTGGCATTCCGACTGTTTTTATCAAATGCTTAACCCATTCATCCATCTTCGGATGTTCTGTGTTAGGCATGGCCGGGACAGATACGCTAAATCTTTTATTTTCCAGTTCTTTTTTCAGCCAAGGCCTCCATCCTTCTTCAGGACGGCCTTCCCAGCCATGAATTAAAAAGATTTTTTTGGCCATAATGCATTATTAAATCTCAGGTTTTATAAACTTTTCTTTCGCAGGGGGCCGGCCCCAGAATTTCTGCTAAAATCAGAATTGCTGTTATACGTTTTTCTGCAAGAAGAAATCTCCTAAGGTGACAGTATGGCGCAGAACAATAATTTATTTCTTAAGCAAATAAACTGCTGTTAGATTAACAGCACACAAGATTGATTGGAACAGAACTTGGAAGCGCAACATTTTGGCTTATTTATACTAACTTTTAAGTAGTAATAAATAGAAAAGCTTTTAAAGAAAATATTTACTCTAGATTGTATATGCCTAAAATTAAAAAAGAATTAGGATTTGAAAAATGAGCAGTTGCGAATATTGTATGTTGTTAGAAGACTTAGTTGGTTTTAGTTCTAAAGATAATTATATAGCAGCCTTAGGATTTGTTTTTAACTCAATACCACGTGTAGAAGATGTTATCATAGTCCCAAAATCCGAGTTAGAAAGATACAAAAGAGGAGACTATGGATGGAAAGTTATAGAATCAGAAAAATTGCCTCCAAATTTAAATATATTCGGCAGGGAAGAAGCTTTGAAAAGGATGTGTGAGAAGTATGGTCCTTTTCAGGATACTGATAATACTATAAATGTGCCACATGAGGAAAGAATTAGAGCCTCAAATGAAATAGCTGGAAAATTAATTCAAGTACCTTATGTTAATTCTGTATTCCTAACAGGTTCAACTGCAATAGGTCTAGACAAAGATGATAGTGATGTTGACTTGCTTGTAGTTTTAGCGTCTTGTCCTGGAATAAAGGGACACTCTGACTTAAATAAACTAACTAGAGAGTTCTATGGTATTACAGATATTTTCTATATACAACAAAAAGATTTTTTAGAAGCACAAACTAATGATTTACAATACCCTTTAATTAAAGACAGAAAGTTAATTGCAATTAGAGGCAGAAATTGGATTATATCTAGCTAATTTTGGCATAGTATATCATCATTAAGCCCTATTAAATCCCCTGAGGCACTGAAAAATTATCTCTTCATTAATCTCTTTGTTAATTTTCCTGGTTCAAATGTTCTTTTTACATAATTGATTATTTCTTTAGAATCAAAATTTTTACATGAAAACAAATCAAGGTATAACGATTTTTTGAAAGGAAAAGTATGAATGCTTATATGGCTATCGGAGATTATAATAAATCCCGTGATTCCGCTTTCTTCTTTTTCTTTATTTTCATAGTACAACACCTTTGGTTTTGTTATGGCTTTCATTTTTGAAATTTTGACTAACTCAAGAAGAAAGCTTTCTATAAATTTCTTATTTGAAAGTTTTTCTAAATTTTTGCAATCTTTCAAATCAAGGATCAGGTGAGTTGCATCTTTCATGTTATAGCCTCTTATTTTTAATCAAATATTCAAAAAAATCCTGACCCCATGCCAGGATAATTCCATTTTTTTTCACTAATTTTTCTGCTTTCTTTTTAAATTTAATATAATCCTTTAGAAATACTCTGTCTATATCAGGATATATATCTCCAATAACACAATCAAATTTTTTATCTTCAGGGGTATCATAAAAGTCATTAATTACAACTTTTCCGTATATTTTACCAAATTCTTTCATTTTTTTGATTACTTCCTTGTATTTCTCAACTGTTGTAACAGATTTTACTTTTGGATTTTTCAATAAAAATTTGGTAAGAATGCCAAAACCATAACCAGCAACTAAAACATCACCAAAAGATTTATCAGCAAGTTCTTTTTCTGCATCTTTTTCTTCAGGAGTATCCCACATCCACAATCTATCATTAATAAACATAAATTTGTGTTTTTTATGATTCAGAATCTCAATTTTTACCATATCAAATATAGTTAATATAAAGTTTATAATCTTTTTGAATTTAAGAGGCGCCTGAGAGAATTCCTGCTAACATCAGAATTGCTGTTAGCCGAACCGAGCGTAGCGAGAGTGCAATGTGGCAAGGATTTACGAAGTAAATCCGCAGAGTTTTCTTACTGCCTAAAATCAGATAGGTGCCGTAGTTTTTACTTACTTTATTGTTAATTACTGCGAAGCAGAGTAAATGTCCGTAGGACAAGAGAGGGGGCTGTTTTTGGTTCTTTTTTTGAAAAAGAACATTTTATCACTGGACACTGGACAGGGACGCGTAAGATATTTAAATAAGATTAATAAACATATGTTAAAATGCTTGATATGAAAATAAGCACAGCTATAATTGTTGATTTATTTTTAGGAATTGCAGGAGTACTTTTTTGGTTTAGCGATAGTTTTGCTCATACATTAGGAGTTACAGGTTTCTTCAAGAGATTACTCGCTGGAATTGTTAGCTTTTTGATATTAGCTATAGTCACATTTATCGCAACAAGAAATTAAATAGGAATATTTATTAAGGAATAAGACTATATCTTACTTAAAAGAGGTTGATATGGCAAACGAAAGAAAAACAGAAATACTCACTAGACAGCATTTTTCAAAATTTTTGGAACAGATTTATATTGAAGAACAACGATCTGATAATCCAAAAATTGATAAATTGCTCAAATCTGCTTCAAAAAAAGGAGGTGGAAAAGGCTATCCTGAGTTTATTATTAGTTACAAGACTAATCCTGATTTATTAATTGTAATTGAATGTAAAGCAGATGTTACAAAACATGAAAGCAGAAATCGTGATAAATATTCTGAATTTGCTGTTGATGGTGCTTTATTATATGCTTCTTATTTATCAAAAGGATTTGATGTTTTAGCAATTGCTGTTAGTGGAGAAACGAAACAATCTTTAAAAGTTTCCCATTTTCTGCATTTGAGAGATGAAAAAAAAGCAATTCCTATTTTTGGAGACAAATTTTTAACTGCTGAAGATTATTTAAACGGATACTTAAAAAGTCCTGAAAAATTTAGACAAGATTATAATTCTCTTTTGGATTTTACAAAGGAATTAAATGAGAAATTACACACCTATAAAATTCTTGAAAGCCAAAGAAGTTTATTGATTAGTTCTATTTTAATTGCATTAGAAAATCCTGCATTCAAGAGATCTTATGCTTCACATAAAAAACCTGAAAATCTTGCAGTTTCTCTTATTCAAACAGTCTCTGATGAATTAGAAAGTGCAAATATAACTGGTAAAAAATTAGAAAATTTGAATACTCAATTTAGTTTTATTAAAACTGATACTTCTTTATCAAAAAAACAAAATGTTTTGAAGGAAATTATTGACGAAATTGATGAGAATATAAATGTATTTATTAAAACTCACAAGTACTTTGATGTTTTAGGGCAATTATACATTGAATTTTTAAGATATGCAAATAGTGATAAAGGTCTAGGAATTGTTTTAACCCCTCCACATATCACAGAACTTTTTGCAGATTTAGCACAAGTTAATGAGAATTCAATTGCCTATGATAACTGTGCAGGAACTGGTGGATTTTTGATTAGTGCAATGAGAAGAATGATTACAGATGCTAAAGGTGATGAGAAAAAAATTAAAGAAATAAAATTAAAGCAAATTATTGGAACTGAATATCAATCTCATATTTTTGCTTTAGCAATTTCAAATATGTATATTCATCAAGATGGAAAAACAAATATTATAAATGGTAATTGTTTTGACGAAGAAATAATTAAAGAAGTAAAAGCAAAAAAACCGACTGTTGGATTTTTGAATCCACCATATAAATCAAACAAAAAAACAGATACTGATGAGTTAGAATTTATCTTAAATAATTTAGAATGTTTAGTTGATGGCGGAACTTGTATTGCAATTGTGCCAATGCAAAGTGCATTAGCTCAATCGGGAAAGGTTTTAGAACTTAAAAAGAAACTTTTGGAAAAGCACACATTACAAGCAGTTTTATCGATGCCTGACGAATTATTTTTTAATTCAAAAGTTAATGTTGTTTCATGCATTATGATTTTTACTGCTCATAGACCACATCCTAACCATAAGGAAACTTACTTTGGTTATTACAAAGATGATGGGTTTGTAAAACGAAAAAATAAAGGAAGAATTGATGCTTATGGGAAATGGAATAACATAAAAGAAAAATGGATATCTAACTTTATAAACCGAAAAAATGAGCCCGGATTTAGTGTTAATCAAATAATTACTGCTGATATGGAATGGGCAACAGAGGCTTATATGGAAACAGATTATTCTGATTTAGACAATTCAATTTTTGAGGACACCGTACTTAATTATGTAACTTTTTTACATACAAACAAAATTTTTAATAAAAATCAGGACAATGACAATGAATAAATTAGTAAAAATATCTGATTTGTTTACTATTAAATACGGAAATAGCTTAGAGCTTATTAATTTAGTGCAATGCAAAAGTACAGATAAAAATGCTGTTCCTTTTGTTTCTCGTACTGAAAAAAATAATGGAGTTTCTGCTTATGTAAAAGCTGAAATAGACATTGAACCCAATCCAACGCATACTTTATCAGTTGCCGTTAGTGGTTCAGTTTTATCAACATTTTATCAGCATTTACCATTTTATACAGGGTTTCATGTTTTAATATTAGAACCAAAAAAAGAAATGGGTGTTATTGAAATGCTTTTTTATGCAAAGTGTATAAGTGTAAATAAATATAAATATAATTATGGAAGACAAGCTAACAAAACATTAAAAAACATTTTGATCCCTGCAAGAGTACCAACTGAATTAAATAATCGTCTTGTTTCTTATCACAAAGAATTATTAAAAAATATTTCTAACAAACCGTTTATTCATAAAAAAATCAAATTAGAAATTAATAAATGGAAGCATTTTGAATTATCAAAATTATTTAAAATTCAAGGTAGTAAAACTACACCCTTATTAGAATTAGAGGAGTATGGGAAAGGAAAATATCCGTATGTAACTACACAAGCAGCAAATAATGGAATTGAAGGTTTTTATGATCATTATTCAGAAGATGGAAACATCTTAACTGTGGATAGTGCTGTTTTAGGATATTGTTCATATCAATCATTATCATTTTCAGCAAGTGATCATGTAGAAAAATTAATTCCAAAATTTAAGATAAATAAGTATATTGCTTTGTTTTTAGTGACAATTTTGAATTTAGAAAGATATAGATATAATTATGGAAGAAAGTGCAGTCAGACAAGAATGAAAGAAATCAATATAAAATTACCAGAAAAAAAAGGAAATCCTGATTTTGAATACATGGAAAATTACATTAAATCATTATCATATTCTTCAAGTTTATAATTAAAAAGATATAAATCTCTTTTATGAAATAAAAGACTTATCTGTCCGTAGGACTAGCCCCCTCTTATTTTACTATCAATTATTACGAAGCAGACAATATGTCCGTAGGACTAGAGGGGGGCTGTTTTTGGTTCTTTTTCTGAAAAAGAATATTAGTATAACAATATTTATAAATATGTGCTAGTATTTACTATGGGGTAAGGTGGTATTTAATATGAATTCAAATATTAAAGATACTTTTGATTCATACAAGGAAATTGATTCTATTAGCAATAAGCGCAACATTCCTGCTCAAATCGTAAAAGCCTATATCAACCTTTACTCATTCTTGCACGAAAAGATTAATGATGAAACAGTCATCCCTAAATTAAGCGATTCAGAGATAATTGAAACATGGATTTCCAATAGGAACTGGCTTATGATTCCACCAAAGGGCTGCTCCGATAAGGATGATGCACTAAAATCACCATATCCTAACATTTGGGTATATATCACAGATGACTTAGAGAACATGGGTTCTGGATTGCACTGGGCTCAGGCTAATTCAGTGGATAATTTCCTAAACCTACTTAATGTCTTAAATTACAAGAACCTAGAAAAGCTAAAAGGGGCTTTTTCTACATTAAAAAAAGATTATACTATTATTACTCAGAAAAAGACGCATAAGAAAGGCTTAGCTATTGCAGCTCCATCAGATTTTGAAGAGGTAAAAAGCTGGAGCCTAAAGGGATTTAATCCGAATATTGCTAATGAGATACTGAAATCAGTGGAAGAGATAAGAGTGGAAGGGCAACAACTTAGGGAGTCTGGCCAGGTTGAATGGTGTGTCCCAACAGTCCAGGTAGAGTACAATGAATTCAAGGCTAATAACTATGAATTGCTGCTTGAGATAGTCATGGACTACATCAAAATAGTCAAAGTATGCCATGAAACCCTAACGCAATCTCAGATTCGCAAAATAAAACACAACCTAGAGAAAGACTTTGATTATGAAAAGCTTAAAACAAAGTATGAGCAGCTAAAGTTCTTCCTTAAGTTCAATAAGATAACCAATGAAGATTTTACCAAGAGAGTAAAGGAATTGAATGAGATGATAAAAAACTACAATTTAATAAACAACTCAAACTTAGATTTACTAGAAGAATCATAAGGGAGCAAGAATGCAAGAAAGTAAAAACATCACATTGAAAGTTAATTCAAAATTGTATGATGAATACAGAACATTATGCAAAAAAGAAGGCTGGATTATATCTCGTCAATTTGAGAAATGCATGGAAGCAGAATTAGAAAAGAGGGGGCGAGAAGATGTCAAATAGTGCTCATTTAGGGAGTATTGGGTTCAAGGTTGAAAATGAAGATATCTAAAAAAAATGTTGAGGAATTGTTCAAGCTAGTTGAACAGAAGGTAAATCTTGAAGCAAAAGAAGCTGGATTTTCTGAGCATAATCTCACAAGTGGAATAGTTAGAGAAAGCTCGTTAAGAAAATTTTTATTATGTTTACTCCCAGATTTCTTTAAATATGGTGGTGGAGTTCTAATTGATTCAAATGGTGATAAGAGCCCTCAACAAGACATAATCATATACTCTCCATATATGAGCATTCTTACTCAAGATTCTAAACTGTTTCCAATAGACTCAGTTTATTCTACAATTGAGGTAAAAACTATATTAAATAAAATCGAACTAAAAAAAAGTATGAAAAGTATATCCAAAGTAAAGAGATTAAAAAAGAGTATCAATGGAAATATTCAATGTAACATTTTTGCATATAGTAGTGATTCATCCAGTACTATCTTTAAAAACATTAACGAGATAAAAAGAGAATTATCTTTAGGCAATGAAGATCTTTTTGATAATTTATGTGTAAATGGTTCTTTTTTGATCACAAATAATCCTCTTCTTAAATCTTTGTCAAAACCACAGAAAGATTATAATTATATCCTAATGAATCTAAATGAGAAATCATTGCCTTACTTTTTAGATTTAATTGTTAATGCAGCAAGTTCTAATTTACACCCCATCCCTATTTTTATGAAGTACCTAGGTTACTTTAAAATGGAAATACAAGAATGGAAACTAGAATAAAAATATCAAAAGTGGCATTATTTGAATGTGAAACTAGTTTTAATACTGATACACAGAAAGACACACCTACCGTAAGACTTGTCGGTGATAAAATCTTCAATATTCAAAGTAAAGATTATGAACATCTTAATAAGACTTTGGAGTTTAACTTAAAAAGAAAACTTTCTAGCCAATACTGTGAAGATTTATCAAAGGTTGACGTTAAAGAAACATTCACAGAAGAATTGTTTCCAGAAATAAGTAAGAGGGGAAGAAAGATTATTTCAGTGGTCTTTAGTCTTAATACTAAAAAAAAAGATTCAATACTAAATAATTTATTGGATGCAAAAGAGTCATTTAGGTCTGAATGTTCTAAATTTGCAAATATATACATTAATTATAAGAAAAAAATGCGTGGCGTCTTGGCGATAATTCAATTTGAATTAGTATCAACAAAACAAGTCATCAAATTTATTTCTATAATAACTGCTGATTTTCAGAATACGGCCATTTCAACAGACCCAGAAAAAGCAATCAAGCAGTTAGACAAGGTTTTTGATGAAAATTTTAAAACAATTATTATTTTTCCTTTCCTAATTGGGAGAAAAGGAGACAAATTTTATATCTCAGAAAACCAAGCAAAAGTACATCAAAAAACTATTTCTTCAGATCCCAATCTCTTAATATCAGCTGAACTTGATCCTCCAGATTTTCCTCAAAAAATATTGGAAGACCTATACAAGAATAATAATTATTCATTACAAGAAATTATAGACCAGATAGGAGAAGATTATGCAAAAAAAGCCAATGTCATTTTAAATATATGCTCTAAGAAATTGAAAATTTCTTTATACGATTTTGTTAATTGCTTTGATTTGATTCATGAAACGGAAGGGCAAGGATTATTCATTCACGGAAAAGAGATAGGAGTAGATATTTCTGGACATAATTTATTGAACGAACAGAAAATTAGAAAATTAAGTCTCAATGACTTATCAAGAAAATTGAAAGAAAATGCAGAAAAGAAAATTCAAAAAAACTGAAATAGGAATGATTCCTGAAGATTAAGGAAGAAGTTGGATTTTTCCAAGCAATAAAATCTGCAATAACAAAAAAAACAGACAATGAAATTAATCAAATGGTTTACAAATTATATGGTCTGTCTAAAGAAGAGATTAAAATTATAGTGGGTAATTTAAGATGAAGAAAAAGAAATTGTCACCATTAATTGTTGATTTACGTAATGCTTCTAAAAGCGATTTACTTTCTATTTCTAATAATTTTAGAATAATATCTAAAATACATCTAATGAATTTTAGTTCAAATGTATTCTTTGTGATTTCCATAGTCACTGCTTTGGTTATAGGACTGATATTAAACATACTGTTTATTTTATTCCATAACCAAAGAGATTATCTTTATTTGATATTGGTAATTTTAAGTGTTGTGTTAATTTTTTTAATTGTCACTTTATTATTTATGGCTAAAAAATATTATAAATCTTCTAACCATTTAGATAAAGTTGCTGATGATATATTAGAAAAATATTTTTCGATTAAATAATTATATTATAATCAAAGTAGAAGTCCACTTAGGGGGTTTAAGCTGTTATATTCTTTCCCCATTTCTAATAAATTTCGACCGCAGGGAGTGTATATGTGCGTAGCACAAGCCCCCTCTCTTTTTAATTAAATCTTAACTTAACATTAACTTAACAAAGGCACCTATCTAAAGAATTTAAGTTTTACCGAAGACGAGAAGGCAGTAAGAAAATTTCGGCTAACACCTATTAACAAAACTTAATCAACAGAATAAGAACTCATTTCTTTTTTGTTTTGGCCTTACTAACTTTTTCTTTGGCCTTTCCAGCTTTCTTGGCAGAACTTTTCTTAACAACTGTTTTCTTTGGCTTGGCCTCTGGTTTCTTAACTTCTTTTGGTTTTGCAGCAGGCTTTTCTTTTTTTAATTCAGGCTTTTCTTGTTTTTTTGGTATTTCTTTTTTAGCTTCTGCTTTTTCCTCTGTCCTTGGCCCTCTCTTGTTTCTCTTTACCTTTACCTCTACTTCAATATTCTCCTTCTTAAGCTCTTTTACAACATCTTCATGAGAAAGGCCTTTCTTAACTTTCAAAACCTTGTCCAAGGGCTCAAGATGTATTATATTGCACTTTCTCCTTCTTGTCTGGCCGTCTATGAGAACATAATTATCATCTATTTTATCAATAACAATGCATTTAAGTCCAGCATCCCTTCCTGCTATTTTCAGGCATAATCTTCCTATTTTAAACATTTTTCTCCTTTAGCTTTGCCCTCATGCACTTTGAGCATAAGAATCCACCATATGGCCTTGAAGGCCTCTTCTTTGTCTTGGCCATGGTCTGCATCTTGTAAGGCCTTTCCCTTGGAACGCCTTTTAATGCATCCCCGCATACAGCGCACTCTGCTTTAGAGGGCTTTCTCTTCT
>Ga0268276_1004084_pt1 | contig 10596 bp, 15 predicted proteins | sample saktaG_4_FD_190145 | JGI IMG/M metagenome (GOLD analysis project Ga0268276, IMG submission 190145) | Saline water microbial communities from Sakinaw Lake, British Columbia, Canada - sak_2010_1_5_45m | ecosystem: Environmental > Aquatic > Non-marine Saline and Alkaline > Saline ...
TTCCACCTACGCCTAAATCACTTCCAGTTACCAATGACAAAACTCCGTCTGTTCCATCTACACCTGTTCGCAATCCATATCCACTATCAGCTAAAAATGTGTTTGCTGTAATAGTGCCTGTGGTGGTTAGGTTAAACGAGCCTAAGTCTACATTAGCAGTAGCACCTGTGTATGGGACATAAGTGCCAGACCCCATCTCCATCCAACCGCCAGAAAAGAAAACCCAAAATACCATTTCAAAGATAAGCCATACCATAAACCCTTCAAGTGGAATAGTTTCATACCATTCTTCACCATCCCACTCATAGATATCGCCATCATACCAACCTAATCCTTCATCTGTGCCATCAGAGATATATCTATCACCTATTTCGGGGTCAGGTGGCAAGCCTTCTGAGATGTCCCACTCTTCCTCTACCGGGGGCAGTAGTGTTATGTTCTCCCAAGCGCCATTTCTACGACCATACATTATGCCATCAGATGGAGCGTCTTGTAGATACCTTGCATCATGGTCAGAATTAGTACCGAGAGTATCTGGCATATCGGAGAGTTCAGAATGAGCTATTACTTCTGTTAAGGGAAGCTCATCTAATGTTTCAAGTGCCAACTGTACATCTGTATCCGCAGAGGATAAATGCCCATCAAAATATATCGTATCTGTGCGAATATCCTTGGCCTGAGTTCCTGACCAGCCGCTTTCGCAGAAACCATTACTCTGATAAGCAAGTATTGTAATGCTTAATAATAATGCCAGCAATTTTTTCAATTTATAGATCCTCTTGGCTCGACCATTTTGCTACTAAAGTATTTGATACCCCTGCCGCGCTGGTTATCTTTAGCCTGGCATAAGGCATTGCTACTGGGCTTACAGCCGCAACATGCTGGTTGGTGTCAGCTAAGTTAGTGTGTATATCTGACAATGACTCAGGTATAACCCATTCTGCCTGTGCTGCTCCTTCGGTGGTAGGAAGCGCATTGGATTGCTCAAGCTGTATTGTTAGGTCTACAGCACCTGCGCTCCCGGCTTTGTAGAACAACGCAAAATATTTAGCGAATTTAAGGCTAAAAGCCTTTGAATACACCGTTAAACCTGCGCCTATTGTGATCGTGCTTGCTTGTGCTGAATTTAAAACATCCTTTACTTCTGGCCCAAATAATCCCATAGTATTTCTCCTTTTTTTTTAACCCAATATGCCTAATTTTAGATTAAGCGTAGTTGAAGCGTCATTGGCACTTGGCGCTGCTAAACCTGTTATTTTCACTCTTATATACTTAGCTGCAACCGGCTCTATCTTTTTAATATGCCAATTCTCATCAGCAAGAGCTGCTACTACATCATCTGTGCTTTCTGCCCAGTAATCGTCTGCCGATTCCTCTGTGACAGGTAATTTATAAGATGACTCTATCTCTATTTTGAGCTTAACATCACCATCAGAGGTGGCTTTATACATAAGCGCAAAATACTCTCCTTTTTCCACAAGCTTTGCGGGAGTATATACTACGGCTGTTGTGGCTACTGGGATTAATTCTTCATCAAGTATACTTTTAATTGTATCTACAAAAGGGCCTTCCATATTATTAAATCCTTTCTGTTTTATTTTTTCCTTAACTCATTGAGTATTCTTATTTTTCCGTCGACAGTTCTTTCTTTTAGTATAAGGTATCTATCCTTTTCGTTATTAGATAGTTCTTTCTCGGTAAGAGTATTTCTTAGTTCACTTAATGAAACAGAAAGTGTATTTAGTGTATCGGATTCGGCCTTAAGCTTGGTACTTTCTTTTTTATTTTCTTCGGATATTTGATTTGCTGTATCCAATATTACTTTGGCTTTATTCTCAATTTCTTTAGCATTACTTATTCTATGCTTTATATCTAATTCCTGTTCGCGCATAATTAACTCTTTGCTATCCAGTCCTTTTACTTGTTCCTTGAGTTCTGTTTTTTGGAAGTCTATATAGTTAACCTTGCCTTCGTAGTCCCTGATTAGATTATCAAGCCTTATAGATTTTTCCTGGTTCTGTTTTTGCAATACATCTATATTGGAATGAGCATCTTTTAGAATCTTCTCTGTCTTTTTAATGCCTTCTCTTTCAGAGACTATATCTGCCATCTGCTTATTTAAGGCATCTTGCTTAGCTATGTATTTTGTTTCTATGTCCTCTATCTTTTTCTTGTTCTCGGTTATCAATGACTCAAGTTCTATATTCTTCTTTTCAGCGGTATCTATGGCAGATTGTAGGTCTGTTTTTAATTTATCCTTCTGAACCGATAATGCTATTTCGCCATTCTCTATTATTGTTTCCCGCTTATTGAGTTCTGCTATCTTTTCGTTATATTCTTTATAGTGTTTGTCTATAAGCTCTTTATATTCTAAGTCAAGTTTGGTTTTACAATTCCTATAATACACATCAATTTCTGATTGTATCTTTTGCCTTCTTTTCTCCAGTTCCGCTACCTTAACACGCAGCGTTTCAACTGTATCTTGTGTGTCGTCTTTTTTGAATGATCCTTTCATATTATCTCCTGAGAGGAGCCAGCAGGGGTTTCCTGCCAGCCCCTCTATTCCATTTTTATATTATCCCAATACTGTTGTTCTTGATACTTCGTTCCATATTGTTCCATCACTTATGAACTGAATGACATATCTCTTAGACACCCCTGTTGCAAGCGTTAGAGTGCCTTGAGCATCTGAAAGCGTACCTTCAAATGTCATTACTTCGTCATTACTTCCTTCTGCATCAGTAATGAATATTATAGTCGCTACGTCACCTGCCGTACCGCCTGCGGAGAATGTTAATGTGCAATTTTCATCATCCGTATCGATCGTGTAGGTATATAGCGTATCTGTTCCTGGAACGACTGTTATCGTTGCTGTTGTGTCTGCTGTAATAACTGTTGTTGCGGCAGTCTCTAGCGCGATTGTTGCTGTTATTGATGGTAGAGTAACTGTCTTAGATGTACTTGCTGCGTCTGCAACGGCTAATATAGTATATATAGTATTTGCAGTTGCTCCATCAAAGGTCAATGGAGTTGCGCCTGCTATTTTACCAGTTAGTGTTGTGACGTCAGTTACCGCATCTCCAAGAGTTACTGCGCCGTTACATACTGTCGCACCAGAATAGATATAGCCTGGATACTGCGTAGAGCTACCTATATTATAGGTGTTGGCGTTCGGCACAAAGTCTCCGTCATTCTGTACACTCCACCTATCAACGCCTAATACTGATTCATCGCTCATGCTTGCCGCAAAGGCAGGCACTTGCAATAAACAGAAAGAGGCAACAATAAGCAGAGTTATTATTGTTCTCATTTTACCGTACATTTTGTTCTCCTTTTTGTTATACCAATGCCTCGCCTGTGCTGGGCCTGTAGCCTTTGAGCTTTCCTGCATTTTGTATCTTGTCTAACTCCTCTGGTGTGACCTTAATCCATTTAGGGCCAGCAACCTTTGCCTCTACTACAGGAGCAACGACTGTAGGTTCTTCTACAGGTTCGGGCTTTGTTTTTTTCTTCGCCATTTACTTATTCCTCCACTGTGTTTACGAAACCTGCTTTATCTCTAAATCTTTCATCAGAGGCGTGTTTCTTTGCCTCCTGCAGACTTTCAGAGTCCGCTTTGGCTTCGTTTATACATACTGGACACATAAGCTTTCCTTTGTATTTTTCAAGGACTACACCATTGCCTGTAGCGGAACGAGCTTCAGCATCAGCGCTTGTTAGATCCTCTGTCTGATCGCCTCCGCTTGCTCCGCATACCTGGCATATCCCAAATCTAATTTCAGGAAAACTCATTGTCTATCCTTTAGGCAGATGTTCCGCCGCCCCTTGTCCATGTTCTGAAGTTCTTAATCAAGATGCCCTGTCTTAGGTTTATAGAAGTCTTGTAACCTAAGTTCTGCTCATCTCTGAAGAACCTTATCTCTGGCTTCTGTCTTTCCCTGAACTGGAAATCATCAGATTGCCTTTTGCCTATAAAGAACGCCGCTTCGGTCGCTTCAAGATAATCCCAATCCATAGCTGTAAGAATCTTATAGTATGGGTTGATATCGTTTAGCTGTTGACCAGGGATTCCTCTTTCGGTGTTCAATATTCTTTCAGCAAGGAACCTTGCGGAGCCTGGTAATGTCAACAGGGTATCTGCTGGGTTCTTTACTACGTTATCTCTTTCATCACGGTTATTAGTCGTGGTGTGAAGATTGTAGACAGTTTCAAAGTTACCTGCTGTTAATGTAAGCCCTGCTACGGAGTTGTAATATGTGCCGCTGCCCTTAGAGCTCCTGGTGTTGCCTGTAAGGTTAAACAACGGTTTTGAATCATACATCATATTACCGCTTGAATCGGTCTGGCCTGTGTGCGTACCATTGAAGATAAAATCTCCTAAAAGATTTCCACCTTCATTGAATACTCTTGCGGCCATTTCTTCCTTGCATATCCTTACCTGCTTGCCCCATGTATTGGCAAGGTCTTTCAGAAGATTACCGAGTTTACGTTCATCTTCTGTTGCTTCTTTAGAAAGCGCAATACCATCGCTGAATGTCCAATACTTTACTAAAAACTCCCATCCAATTACTGGGCTCTTGAAAGTAACGTCTTCGCCTTCGATGGTGTGCCTCTTTAGCTTACCAGCGCCTAATACCTGTGTAACCTTATCGCCAGCGCCTTCTACGTTGTTTACAACCTTAAATATCTGGTTGTATTTTGTCTCTACCTCTTGATAACTTTCACGTGAGGCTTTATACATATCATTTAAGTATAAAGCTGTCTGATCCGCTCGTATCCCTGCCACAGTCTTCTAAGCCTCCATTTTGTTTTTATAACGAATTATCCAATCAACTCTTTTGTGGTTTGTTTTCGCATGACAACTTGCACAAAGAGTTATTAAATTAGAAAAATCGTTATTGGCTATGTCGTAGTCAATATGATGACAAGCAATTCCATTTTTCCTGCCACAATTTTGACCACACTCTTGACATGTCCATCCGTCTCTTTTATAGATTAACTTCCTTATATCATTCCACATAGGATGATATTCTCTGCCATTATTCATAACTGGTTTGGTGTAATCTTTTGGTTTTTGCGCTATTCTTCTTTCCTTTGACCATGGTTTGCCTTTAGGCCCGCTAACATTAACTTGGGCTTTACGAGCTTTTTTGATTTTTCCCTTAGTCTCATCAGAAAGTTTTACACCTTTCCTCGGCGAAGGTCTACCTTTGCCACCTTCAGAAATCTTTCTTCTATACTCTTCAGAATAAATACCTTTTTTATCCTTATTCCACGGAGTAAAACCTTTCTTAAAGTGGGTTCGTCCTGTATTCCTCTGTTCGCCTTTTACATTATATGGCATTGTTTATTATCCTTTATACTACATCAACGCCTATGGTTGTTATAGCGGGCCAGTTAATCATTACATCAACCCATTCGTTATTGACTAAATCACCATCAATAACAACAAGAGTACGCTCTACTGAAGCATTAAGTTGCGCGCCCTGAACGTTACCTGATATTGATATATCGCAATCCTTACCCTTCATAAGATGGGTATATGTACCTGCGTTAATAGGAATACGATATACTGCTGTTGGATCACATACAACCTTACGACTTTCTGTCCCTGCTGTTGACGCAATAGCTTCCACTTCCATGTGGCCGAGAATCGTTGTAACCGCATCCGCGCACAGAGTTACAGTATCAGTACCATTAGCTGTTCTATATACAAACTTACCACTTGCAGCTAATATAACTTGGCCTGCAGCAAGTATATGCTCATAACCTATATCGCCACCCTTGATTTGTCCATATTTCAATTGTTTACCTTCGTTCATTTTAATCTCCTTTTTTTTCACCCTTCATGTAATCTGCGTATAATTCATAAGCCTTTTCTTTCGTGATGCCTGGGCTGTCATACATAGCTTCCGCTTCTTTCTTCTGCGCCTCTGTAAAAGGTATCGTACCCTTAACAGGTGGCTTTCCGGTGGGAGCGGATTTTGTTCCCAGTATCTTGGCCTCTTGAAGTCCTCTCTTATATTCTTTTGCGCCAAAGGCTTTCATTTCGTCTGTTGATTTTTTAACATCAGCATCGTAATTAGAACCCTTAACAAATTGAACATAAGTATCGATATCGAATGTATCGTGCGCTATCTGCGCATCGGACAATTTTGCAATGATCGGCTTTACATCAGGGATGAACCTCTTATCCGCTTCAGGTATAGAGTCATACATTGAGGATCGCTTTTCCTGTGCCTTGATAGATACTTGGGTTTTAGCTTTCGCTGTTTCTCTGTCTACGTGTTGTTTCCATTCTTTAGCGGCAAGCTTAAATACCTTTTCATCTTCAAGGTCTTCAGTTAAGTCCGGATAAGCCGCTCTGTAAGCATCAATAGTATCTTCCTTTGTCTTACGCTGGCCATTGACAACCAATTTGCCATCTGAGAGATATTTCTCTACTGCCTCAATAGTAACCTCTTGGACAGGTGCCGCCTCTTGTTGAGCCTTTGCCTCTGCTTCAGTCTTGGAATAAAGACGTTGTAGATGAAGGTTGGCTTTTGCAAGCTGCTTCGGGTCGTCTTTATACTTTTCCTGAATTTTGGCTATGCTCTCTAAGTCTGTGCGGGCTTCATCTTCAGTTACCTTATGCTCTGTGGCATAGGCTTTTATCTCTGCTTCGGTATCTTTGGTCTTGCTCTCTTCTCTGGCCTTTACTATCTCCGCTTTCTTGGTCTTATCCTCTTCGTTTAGATCCTCATCTTTGGCGCTAATCAAGCGTTCTTCCTCTTCCTTGATTTTTACCTTGCCATCCTCTATTACCTTTGTGAGCTCGGCTTTCTTTGTTTTCTGAACATCTGAAAGCTTATCATCCTCTGTGGATAAGATTTCCTCATCAGTTAAGACGGTTTCCTCTTTAGGAGCGCCCTCTTTAGATTTATTCTCATCCTCGCCAGGTTCCTCTTCGGCAGGTTTCTTATCATCAACAGGGTCAGGTTTTTTCTCTTCCTCGTTATAAATGCTATCACCGATAGCATCCATCTGATCCTCTGTTAATTCTGTTTCCTGAGCCTCGAGTGTTGCCTGGTCTATCTTTACATCCGCCATTGTCCTTCTCCTTCTCTGTGGGCCACTATGTGGGTTCCACTATATGTGTTGCGGGCCTTGAGACATTCAAGGGTGCCGCGTCTTTCCCTATATCAGCTACAAATCCATTGCCATCAAATATCAGTCTTAAATTACATTTGTTGCATTTTGTCTTACCGTTCTTATCAAGCTCTACTACTTTATATATACAATTACTTGAACCTATTTCCCACTTAATAAGTAATCGTTTGCATAATGGGCATCTGAATTGTAATGTTTTACCCACGCATACCTCCCAGTATAGGAACTCCGGTTGCTTGCTTTTGTTCTATTGCCTGGCCTATTGCCTGAACAGCTAATGCTTCGCTTTGTATTATAGCCAACTCTGGGGTCTTCAGGTGATGGGATATCTGTTTAGTAGAGTATCCGTTTATCCTTAAAACTAATATCTTGCGCAATACCCCGCACACCTCTTTTGTGGAATACATCCCGGGGGACTTATTTGCTATGGTACACCATTTATTCTTTAGGGTTTCAGATACATTGGTCATAATCGCTATGCCATACATTAGGTAGTTTATACGGTCTTTAGGCGGCGCTATTGATATTGGTTCTTTCTTGGCTTGTTTCTTGATGTCCGCAGGCATAGTCTTTATCTTCTCTTTAAGATAATTCCCGGCCTGCTCTATGTTCATTGGTTTTTGATTATCCATTACTGTACCTCTGAGCTCTTCCTACCACCGAATCCCTCGCCTTGTGTGGTAGACTCTGTTTTCTCTTCTTCTTTGGGTTCTTCTTTTTCTTTATCCTTTTTTGCCATCGTCTTTTCCCTTTGTAAGTTCGCCCTTAATTAAGTCAAGACTTACCTCTATATCACCGTTACCATACTTGCTTACACCCACAACCTTATACTCTACAAGCATGGTGCCGGTATCATCTACCTTTGCGCTTTTAAGCCCAGGTAGTGCATTTTGCTTAACTGTTATAGATGGATACCAAGGTGTTTTTTCTTGTACTTCCATGCTGCTACTATTCTTCACTAATGATTTCATCTCTTTCTCCTCTTAGCTGGCTGGCCTTTCCCTCTGCCGCTACCATCAAATCTTCTCTTACCACCGCAACTGCCTCTTCCTCTGGCCATGTCTATCTCCTTTTTTTGTCCTTTTCAGGTTTAGTTAACAACATACCTAATACTATTATTGTGTTCATACAAGCCCTTAGATAATAAGCGTCTTGTATAGGGTCATCCATTATAGGCCTTGCTAATTTTATCAATACCTCTTCTCTGAAAGCCTCAAACTCTTCCTTATACTTTTTGAACTTGGGGTCATCTAAGCACTCAGCCGCCTGCTTGGTCAGGTTCTCTATCCTGGTGGCTATATCTTTTTTGTCTTGTTCTTTTGATTCTATCTCTTCTTTGCTTAATGGGGCATAGGGGTTACGCATTTTTTTCTTGCTCCTTTTGTACTTTAGGGTCTACTGGCGTTACTAATTGACTCTGCAAATCTGCCACGACCGCTAGTAACTGTTCAGGATTAAGTTCAGGCTCTACGCCTGTGGTCTTTGATTCCTCTAATACCTTATTGGCATATAAGACTACACCATTAAGCGCGGCCTCAAGCTGTAGTTTCTTGAAGTCTTCCATTGATGGGATTACCTTAAGTGCGGCATTTTTCCACTTCTTTGACCAACCCTCAACCAATGTCTTTAATAGGAAATGCACCGCATTTGGATTCTTGGCTACTAAAGGCTCCTGTCTTAATGTTTGATACAACGATAAATCAAGCACCTTTTCATTGACCTTGTCCTCAACGAAAGCGAACGCCTGGGCTTGAATATTTGTCCTGGCTACCATTTCGTTTCGCTCTAATGTAGCAAAGGGGTTATCACCTACTACTCTTTCAGGCCTTGGCGCATATGCCTTACCTTGCTTGGACATTTGGAAATACATCGCTAATAGTATATATCCTATTTCGTTGAATGACGGCAACAGGTGCTTAACATAATCCATCACACCTCTGCCTGATTGCTGTAATAGCGCCATAGTCTTGCGCGCTGGGGCATTGGGGTCAAATGGGCTCTCTGCACCGCTCATAAGGCTTGACACACGGCTTACCTGGTCATCACCCAACACTAAATACTGCATAAGGTTCAATAGACCGCCTATATCTGCCGGCTTCATATACTTTTGGAGGAAGTCTATTGACCCAATCTTTGCCTTAATGGGTATCCCATGAGCAAATCTCTTCTCAAGGAACTGCGCTTCTACATCTGGGTCATCTGTTATTGGGGTTACAGTATTGTCTATGTACGCTGTTTCAAGGGTCATATTGAGGATAGCGTTCTCGGCTAAGTTGCTGTCTGTCAGGTCTTCGGCTACTCCCGGTTGGTATATCCCTGTCTTCTTCTTCTTGATGTAAAATGGTATATAGCAACACGCCACCGCATAGTGCGGATACAGGGTTGAGCCTATAACTACTTTCTTCTCTTCGTGTATCCAGCATACTATCTTGATTTCTTTATCGCTCTTTTCGTCCATTCTGAAATAGTATGTACACTTTAGGATATCAAAGTCTAACGTCTCAAAGTTCTCCGGGCGCTTGCCTGTCTTGTCCTCTGCGAGCTTATCTATATCATAGAACTTGCCTGCTTCCTCTTCTTTCTTGAGCTCCCAATATGTAAAGTTCTCCACTACCGCGATTAACCTTGTAGTCTTGAGGCCTTCATATCCATCGGTTTTTAACCTGACATATACGTTCTTGATGTCATGATATTTAGGCCTCGGGTCGTTATATATCGTCTCTTTGTAATTAGCCACAAACTCTATGTCTTTGCCTTCAGCCAATTGCTTAACATATCCTGGGTAGTCCTGGGCTGCTTCTGGCCAGTTGCTTAAAAATTCTTCTAATCCTCTGCTTACCATTATTGGTTGACCATCAGGGTCTTGCACCTGCTCCATCTTGGCTTCATAAGACTCTTCTCTTCTGCGATCCTCACGCTTGATATCGTAATATACCTCCAGCCAACCTGTGCCTTTGACTGCGGCAGAGTGGAATACCAAATCTAATTCAGGGATAAATGGTAAGTTATCAAGCTTGTAATCTAAGAAGTCCTGCTGTTTAGCGCATACCTCTATATTGCCTTTGCCGAACTCCGGCCTTGCTGTTACCGCGAACATAGGGTCTGACTCAAAGAATGCCTCTGAACATGCTGTAACTATATTGTCTATCTTTACCTTGGTTATGTTACGGTTGAGGTTGAACTGCGCAAGGTCATCTTCTACGGCCTTGCCCTCATACTGATTATCTAATGTATCCCATTTCTTTTCAAGCTGGTCTTGGTCACGCTCTGTCTGGATAGCCTTCTTTTCGGCTCTTATCTCTTTGATTAAACGATCCTTCTGCTCTTGAGAGAGTTCCAGCGTTTCCATGTATACTGGTATACCTAATTCCTCTTTCTTCTTATCTGATGCGCTCTTGGGTTCCTTCTCAAACTCAACCTCTTTCAGGATTTCTTCTTTTGCCATAA
>Ga0268276_1004085_pt1 | contig 10594 bp, 17 predicted proteins | sample saktaG_4_FD_190145 | JGI IMG/M metagenome (GOLD analysis project Ga0268276, IMG submission 190145) | Saline water microbial communities from Sakinaw Lake, British Columbia, Canada - sak_2010_1_5_45m | ecosystem: Environmental > Aquatic > Non-marine Saline and Alkaline > Saline ...
ATTTCAGAGCAATTATCTCGGGTGTATGAAAGTCAAAAGTCTCTTTTTGATGATTTAGTCTATGCATATAATAATCTATCAAATCCTTGCATTGATAATTGGCGGGAGATATTTTATGAAAGAATCAAACAGTATTTTAGTTGTGACACTACTACTCAAATGAAAAGGAAAAAATTTGTTGGCTTGTTCTTAAATGAAGCAGATTTTTTGAAACATCTTAAACGAGATTCAGTTACTGCAGCTGTTCTTCTATTAGAATGTGGAAAAAAATATTCTAGAAAAATCAAAGGAATTAGTCATTTTGACTATCCCTACATGGATTTATCTATTTTTGATAGGTATGTACGCCAAGATGAGACCTTAGATCCTTCTAAGAAGAGTAGATTACAGGAAAGTATTTATTTATTAAAAAGAACTTTGGATAATCCGAAATATTCTTCAGGAAAATTTCGTCATCTTTTCGGTGAAGAGTGGAGAAAGTACGAAAGAAGATTTGATAAAGACAGTTAAATAGAGTTTAAGCCCATCTTTCAGAAGGTCTCTTGCCAGGGCTATATTCGATTTCTGGGAATGTTATCTTGTAACAATCAATCTTGTTGAATTCACGCATGTACCTGGTGTATTCTTTATACTTCTCGAGGTCTTTGATTTGCTGTATCAACCTTGACATGTGGTTCACTAACTTTTCTTTCATTTCTTCTTCTTTTTCTATTTTAGATTCATGCAATTTCTTGACATCATTGATTACTGAAATAACAAAAGAAACAGTATTATCATTCAAACTAAAAGTTCTTGGAAGTCTGGTTGGTTTGCCTTGAAAGTGGAATCCGAAGGTCATGTCTACAGACTTTTTGCCCATATTCAACTTATTGACTTTCATTTCTTTGACTTCGATTAAATCTATTTTTGGTTGTTCCATTTTACTTCTTTTTTCTGTATAAAGTTTAAGTCTATAAGAGTATAGTGAGGTTTACTTCTTTCCAGTGTTTTGAAAACAAAGGAATAAATAAAACAAACAATAACACTTACCCCTGGTTTTTATAAAAGTCTAGATAATTCTAACTTTAAAAAGATTTCGCATTCAGTTAGAGTGATAAAAAAAGAAAAAGATGCCTCTTTTTAAGAAAAATTTTGATAACTACTTGGAGTATTGTTGTTGAGCTAATTTTTCTAAGTAGATAACCAATGCATCTGCTTCAGCCATTCTCTTTGCTTCAGGTATTATCATTTGCAATGTTCCGATTATATTCTGTTCAAGTTCTGCTTCACTTCTTGATTCAATCTTTTCTTTTCCGATTGTTACTTTTCTTGCTGTTCCAAGAATAGTTGATTTTACAAACATTGTTGCCATCTTATTTGCAGTCATATCTCTGTTTTGGTCTTCTCTAACGCTTATAGCTATCCCTTCTAAACCTCCTTCGGTTTCAGCCCATTTACCAAAATACTTATCATTGGTTGTTGTTACGTAAAGGTATTTTTCATCTGTCATTTTGTTTTTCCTTCTGTAATTTATTTTTGATTCAGCCTTTCGGCTTTAGTATGATTTTTACCAAGTATACGCAAGTTTTTTTCCTAATGCTTCTAATTCTATGTCTAAATGTTCTACCTGTCTGGAGTATCTGTCTTCTCTTGTTATGTAGTGTTCAGCTCTGACAAAGCCGGGATTTGTTAATGCTTTTGTTAAAAGTTCTTTATCTCCCTCAATTTCTCTAGGCACATAAAATGAAACTACTTCACGTCTTGCTATATCATAAAAGCTTATTGTTCTACTTGGGTCATTTGAATAGGTTACGCCTTGTATATGTCCTATTACAGTTCTTTTTCCTTCTGTCATTTTGTTTTTCCTCCATAAAATTTAATTTTTATTTATCACTCTTTCTCATGCTGACAAGTGCACAATGATTTGGACCACCTAAAAAATTTCCTTGTTTTAGAGCTTTTAAGATGTCATCAAAACTAACCTTTTTTTGATGGGTTTTTTCTTGATGTGCAACTAGATAACCCCAATTATGAAGAAGATGATAGTCATAAGGATTGCAATATGGTTTTATTGTATATTCACATTCTACTATTCTTTCTTTTTCATTCACTTTGAGTTTATACCCTATTAAGCTTTCATCATAAAAACCAATTTCCCTAACTTTTCCTACTAATTCATGTTGTTTATCATAAACTTCATAGCAAATATATTGTCTATAATGTCTATATGGGTCTTTATTAGGTTCATATTCCATCACTGCTTCAATGACTACTTGGTCTACGCTAATGCCCAGTTTATGATTTTTTGAAGGTTTTTCCCCTTTCATTTTTTCATATTCAGTTACATCTGATTTTCTCAATTCCATTTTCTTCCTCCATAAAATTTAATTTCTTGATTGTTTAATTTCAGGAGGTTTTTCGGATTATTTTTTGGTTTCATTTTTTAAAGGATCTTATTTTATCTATTAGTGTATCGAAGTCTTCTACTTGGATTTCTTCTGAGACCTTTATTCCAAGAGAACTTTCTGGAATTTCTTTTGGTTTTAAACTGATTTTTATGTATTCTCCTGAGTCTCTTTTTAGGTAGACTATACATCGTCCCCTAAGATCCATCACAAATTTGGTTTTATCACCAATGTCTGATTCAGTTTCTTGGTAAAGACCGCCTCCTCTGACTCCTCCAACTGCTTTTTGAAGTTCTTGTTCTATCACATGTCCCTGTATATGTGCAATTCTTGGAAATCCGTCAGACTGAACCATTACTTCTTCCATTCCTTCTTTGTATTTGTCTGCCATTTTTTTTCCTCCTGTAAAATTTATTTATTTTGTTTACTTCTTATGGATTATAATAAAAAGGGGTATTTAAAATTCTGTTGAAGAAACTTCTACAACACATTATTAAAAGCGAAAAAAGTGATGTTAATGTTGTGAAATAGAAAAGGATATAAAATGCAAAATACTAGGAAAAACATGTTTGGAAAGAAAAAAGAGGAAGAAATAATTGTATTATCTGTTGGTGGTTCATTGATATTTCCTGAAGAAATTGATATTAACTTCTTAAAAGGATTTAGAGAGTTGATTCTGAAGTATTTGAAAAAAGGCAAGAGATTTATTATTATTACAGGTGGTGGGAAAATCTGCAGAAAGTATCAAAATGCTGCTTCTACTGTTGTTAAGCTTGAAAAAGATGATTTAGACTGGCTTGGCATCCATGCTACAAGAATTAATGCGCATCTTGTCAGGACAATTTTCAGAAAAGAATCACATTCCAAAATAATAAAAAATCCTACTGAAAAAATAGATTTTAAAGAAAAGATTTTAGTCGCCGCTGGTTGGAAACCTGGTTGCAGCACAGATTATGATGCAGTTCTAATTGCTAAGAACTTTAATGTAAAAGAAATAATCAACTTGACTAATATAAACTGTGTTTGTGACAAAGATCCTAATAAGTTCAAAGATGCAAAGCCGATAACAAAAAGTTCTTGGGATGATTTCAGGAAACTTCTGCCAGAAAAATGGGACCCGGGATTAAACTCGCCATTTGACCCAATTGCTGCAAAAGAAGCCCAAGAATCTGGATTAAAAGTGATTATATTAAATGGGAATAACCTAAATAATTTTGATAATTGCCTTGATGGAAAAGAGTTTGTAGGCACAATAATTGAATAATATCTATAAGTTAAAAATTAATAATTTGGTTTGTTAGGAAAAATTCCTGAAATACAAAATAAACAAAAAACATAAGGAAAGACAAGAAAAAAACAAGGAGAAATAAAAGATGGTCTTTTTAATTACAATCGCAGGAGGAAGTGGAAGTGGGAAAACAACTGTTGCTAATGATATTATCAAAAAGACAGGCAAAAAAAATGTTTTGCTCATTTCCTTGGATAATTATTATAAAGATTTTTCTAAAATGAAGAATCTTAACAGAGCAAATATTAATTTTGACCATCCAAATGCAATTGATTGGGATTTGCTGAAAAGCCATATCACAGACCTTTTAAATTTTATGCCTGTTAAAATGCCGAATTATTCCTTTGTAAAATGCGGAAGAGAAAAATATACCCATATTAGTCCTAAAAAAATTGTAATTTTAGAAGGAATTTTTGCTTTGTTTGATGATTATATAAATAAAAAATCTTCTTTAAGAATTTTTGTTGAAACTGATTCTGATGTCAGATTCATCAGAAGAATAAAAAGAGATGTTATAGAAAGAAAATTACCTATTAAAAAGAATATTGACATGTGGTTAAGATATGTAAAACCAATGTATGAACAGTTTATTGAACCAACAAAAAGAAATGCCCATATACTTATTCCCGAAGACCAAGAAGGCAATATGAGAGATACTGCAATTGATTTAATTAAAACAAAAGCTGAAAGTTTTTTAAAGAGAAAATGAGGAATGTATTTGTCTTGAAACAAACATCTCAACTTAAAGCCCTTTACACAATTATCAGGGATAGGAATACTGGTGGAGATGATTTTATCTTTTATTCTGATAGGATTATAAGAATATTAATTGAACAAGCTTTAGATTTGTTGCCTGTAAACCATAAAAAGATAATTACCTCAACTAATGAGAAGTTTGATGGGGTTTCATTTAAGGGAGAAATTTGTGCTGTTTCAATTATGAGAGCTGGCGAGTCTATGGAAAAAGGTGTAAGAGAAGTTTGTAAAAAAATAAGGATTGGAAAAATTTTAATCCAAAGAGATGAGAAAACAGCAAAACCACATCTAATTTATTCTAAACTACCCCATGACTTGAGCAAGAGGTATATACTCTTGTTAGATCCAATGCTTGCAACAGGTGGTTCTGTTTGTACAGCTATCGAAGTTTTGAAGAAAAAAAATGTTCCTGAAGACAAGATAATTTTTATTAACTTGCTTGCTTGTCCAGAAGGAATAAACCATTTAATGAAGACTTTTCCCAAGATAAAGATTATAACTGGAGTTATTGACAAGGGATTGAATTCTAAATCTTATGTTGTTCCAGGCTTGGGCGATTTTGGCGATAGATACTTCGGGACTTAGGTTTATCTGGCCCAAACTTAATTTCTGATTAGCTTTTTCTTCGGCTTTAGCATGATTTTTAATTTTAGCCATACATCCAATCTTCCCATTTGCATACTTCTTCTCTATTCACGCCATGTTCTGCTGCCTGCTCGTAGACTCTTTCTCGCATGATCCTATACTCTCTTTGTGCATCTCTTGCTTCCTCACTGTTTGAGTTATATGGTTCATATGATTTTTTCTTTGTTGTTGTTTGTTGGGTTGGTTGATGAGATGCCGTTTTTTCTTCAAAACTCGCCTGAATTGTGCAAAATGGCTCTCCATCAATCATTTCTATTGAAGCAAGTTTTTCTATAGCCAAGTTTCTTTTTCCAGTAAGTTGTTTCTTGACTGATTTTTCTAGCCGGTTCATAGTTTCTTGATACGCTTCACTTACAGTCTGTCCTGGTTTTTGTGAAAGTTTTTCTCTATATGTTTCCATTTTTCCTCCTAAATTTAATTATCTGATTCGGCCTTTTCTTCGGCCTTAGTTTGATTCCTTAATCAAATTCTTGCATTTCTTATGACATGATAAAAGCAGCAGCCAAAATCCTGTACATTAGGAACTGTTATCTTGGATTCTAGTTTTTGTCCTTTTCTTTTTCCAGACAAAACTTCTAAAACATAAGATAAATTAACACCTACATGATTATGTGATGCAGATATATCTTCCCAAGGGATATAAGCCCAATCACAGCTTGCATCCATACATTCTCTGGTCATTGTTATTAGGTCATAGCTTGCTTTTATTTTCAATTTTACCCTTGATGGTTCCCAGTGACTTGCTATCTCAGATACTATTTTCATATTTTCTCCATTTGGCCATACAAAATCTTCTTTCTTGTCATATACAGGCCATTTTTCAATTGCTCCAACTGCTATATACAGTTTGATTCCAGCTGAATTGTTGGCGCTTCTTCCATACTCTCGATTTTCTTTTAAAAATCCTTCAGCTATTAATTCTCCACAAGACACTATTTTTCCATGTCGTTGCATTAGTCTTTGCATTTTTTCATTTCTATTTCTCTTATGATATGCTTGGATTAATGCATCTATATCTTTCATTTTTTTCCTCCTAAATTTAATTATCTGATTTGTGGCATTGGAAAATTTGAAAATTCATGCTTTTTGCAAATTTATTCTCAAATTTTGCTTTCTGTTTTTTGTTCTATTTTTACTTTTACTTGAGTTTATTATTTAGCCAATTTTCCAAGAGCTAATTCAACGTAGTCTCCTTTTGTTCTTTCATCGCCAGTTTCTTTCATTATCTCTAGTATTGTCTTGCAGTCTCCTACTCTTGCTAAGTATTGGACAGCTTCTGTTCTAGCTACATGGTAGTGTTTCATGACTTCTGTTCTTAGAGCATCTACTGACTTTGTTTCTGCTAAAACTTCAAGTCTTTCTCTTCTGTCTTCTATTTCAGGCAATAAATCCAGAGCCATTTCAGGTGTTCCAGATTTTATGTAGATCATTGCTCTGAAGTATGGTTTTTCTTGTTTTACAGCAGCTATTGCTCTAGTTCTATCTCCTAAACCAAGCCAGATTTGTGCTGCACGGTAGGAACTATATGCATGTTTTAGCATTTCCTCAAGTACTTCAATATCAGGTCTTTCCATTTTGTTTTTCCTCCAAAAATTTAATTATTTGATTTTTGATTTTCATTTTCTTGCTTTTTTATTTTACCAGTCTCCTGAAGCTTCTCTGGGAATTTGTTTTATTCTTAGTGTTACTGTTTTTCCTTCTGTTGTTGTTAGTGTAGTGTAGCTTTGTGTTTCCAAGGCTCTTACCATATCTTCTTCTAGCAGTGTTCCTATGCCTTCGATTTTCATTTTGTTTTTCCTCCTGTAGAGTAGACAACCAGATAGTATTTAAAATTCTGTTGAAGAAACTTCTACAACAAAAAGAAAGATTTAAATATACCCCCAAATTTTAGTAATTATGGATAATGAAAAGATAAATAAAATATTGGGAAAACTTGGGTTGAGCATTAATGAAGTTAAAGTTTATCTCACTTTAACCGATAATGGTTCTTTGAAAGCTGGTTCGATTTCCAAGGTTGCGCAGATGGACAGAAGTTCTTGTTATAATGCACTTAAGGTTTTGCAAGAAAAAGGTCTTGTCTCTTATGTTCTAATTGGAAAAATAAAATGGTTTCAGGCAGCTGGGCCAAGAAGGTTGTTAGAATATCTAAAAGAACAAGAGGAAGATATTTCATTGATTATCCCTGAATTAAGTGAGAGGCATAAAAGAAATAAAGTTGAGGGTCAAGTAAGATTATTCAAGGGGATTAAAGGGATCAAGACAATTTTTCTAGATATTATAAAAGAAAAAAAAGATAACTTTGTTTTTGGTTCTGAGGGGCAGTTTTCAGAGAAAATGCCGGAATTTGCTCTGCAGTTTGATAGATTAAAAAGAGAGAATAAAATTCATACTAAACTGCTTTTAAGAAAAGATAGAAAAGAACTTGATAAAAAAACTTCTGAGTATGGGTATCTTCCGAATATATCTGAAAGCCCGGCAGTCACAAATATTTATGGCGATAAAATCGCAATCATTATATGGACAGATGAACCAGAAGGAATAATTATTGAAAATGCAGCTGCTGCAAAAGCTTACAAATCATATTTTGATTTTATGTGGAAACATGCTAAAGGAGTTTGAAATCTTAGAAAAATTTATTTTGTTAGGATTATCTTAAAATCTTAGAGTATAAACTATTTCACCTTTTTCATAATCAGGAATTGCGGAGATATAATTTTTTCTTTCTTTTAATGCTTCTTTAACACTAGGATGCATATGCGTCATGTAATGACTTACCCAGTTTTTGTGATTTTCAGGACTACCGGCAACTACTTTTGCTATCCCTACATGATTTTCTTCAGTAGATATATCTTTTAGAATATCTGCGAACTTGCCAGAATCATTATGGTCTTTATTTTTTACAGGGTCCCAAACCACACAATTTCTTTTCTTCTCGACTTTTTCTGTCATTCTAGAATATTTTGTCGGGGTTTTTAAAACTTTTTAAAAGAGATAATTGGGTATATTGCTAAAAAATACAATAATCTTTAAAAAGAATTATTTATTAAAAATAAATGGGTCTAGAAAATCAGTTAGAAAACCAACTTCCCCAAGAAGATGGTATGTATCGTTTTGTTCTTTTTTTGCAAGGATTGGATAGCTATTCTGTTGTTGCAAGACCCTATAATCAATCATTTCATTTAGGTATTGGTAGAGAAGTTACTGAAAAGTTTCCTAAACAACTGGGGATTATGGGGGGCGGAATTTTGACTTACTCTAATGGGAAAATAACTTTTCATGTTGGTTCTAGTTATGGGCCTTCACCAGCTAATCCAAGAGATATTTCTTATTCAGATGATGTTAAAAAAATTAATAAATTCAGGGAAAACCTTGAATCTGCAATGAAAAGAGTTCCTGAAGTAAAATATGATGCCCCTTTAGATGAAGCGAATGAGCCGGTGAGAAGACGATCTCTGGATTATGGGGGATTGAGTAGTTTTAATCATTTCCTCTAGTAAGGAAACACAACAAACTTTTTATTCTCTGGACTGTTGTGGGTTTATCTTTTTTAGGAGAATGTTTTAATAAATTAGATTGATATTCACTTAAAAAAGCATCAGCTTGTTTTAAATCTCCTTTTTTAACTGGTTGGTATAACCCCCTTATAAGTTCATGATCTCCATATTGTTTTGCTAAAGCAACTAAGCCCCCAACATTTGCTATACTTTCTTTTGATTCAGCAGATGTGTTTTCTAATAAATCAAAATATTCCTGAAAAATTCTCCTGTTTTTTGTTTCAAATGCTAATCTTGCTTTAGCCTCTAGGTTAATAACTTCTGGTTTATTAAAAAGTGGAATTTTAAATCCTAATTTTCTAGCTTCTGATTCTAACTTAGTTTGTTGTCCCAGATTTTGGAGAACATGCCCTTCTTCATGCCCTTGAGTGAATATATCTGCAATAAGATAAGGGCACTCAACTCTTCCCAATTGGGCAAGAACTGTTTGATTTTCGTGTGGGCTATAAGTTAAAGTGGATGTTCCACCGGGGTCATAATCTCTTGAATGTCTTTCAACCCATTCTGTGTTAATTCCATGATCTATAAACATAACATTTTCAGGCAAATCAATTTCAATGCCTGTTCCATTCAAGATTATTTTTCCTGTTTGGGGCTTTACTAAATAATCTTCTTCTATTAACTGCGCTATGGACTGTTTCATTTTTTGTTTTTATCTGTTGACAAAAAAGAATCTTGAGTTTATAAATTCTTCTTTTTATTACTACTAAGAAGTTGCATTTAATGAAGTATCTCTTTTTCTAGCATAAAACTTAAATTCTCTTGATTATTGAAAAGTTATGAAAATCCTTCAAGGAAAAGAATTTGAAGAAGCAGAACAATATTTTAAAATAGCAATTGAAATCGCTTCTTTATCTAAGTGTCTTAGAGCAAAAAGCGGGGCTATTATTGTAAAAGATATTTCAGTTATTGGTATGGGTTTTAACTCTCCCCCTAGAAACAAGTCAATTGAACGATGTTTAAAACCCGAGTTGCCTCTTGACTTTAATTCTGACAAAACTTGTTGTATTCATGCTGAAGATAGAGCAATAAGAGATGCACTTAGGCATAGTCCAGAGAAAATTCCTGGTTCTAGATTGTATTATATCCGATTGGATCTTAATGACAAAATAGCTTTTGCAGGAAATCCATACTGTACTTGGTGCAGCAAAACTGCCTTAGATGTTGGAATTGCAGAATTTGTTTTGTGGCATGAGGACGGAATTTGTGTCTATGATACTAAAGAATATAATCAATTATCTTATCAAAGGTGAAATCAATAATTATATATAAAAAATTAAACATTAAGTCTGTATGTTAAAAAAACGACATGAAAAGCGACTGCGTTGTAGCTAGGTATTTAGAGTTGTGCTTAAAACTTACGGCCGAAGGTCTATGATACTAAAGAATATAATCAATTATCTTATCAAAGGTGAAAAATATGGAAAACACAGGAAAAATGACTTCAGGTTCTTCGGATTTAGATGAATGGCTTAACGGAGGTTATGATAATGATATCATCACTGTGTTTTATGGCCCTGCTGGAAGTGGAAAAACTAATTTATGCTTGATTGCTGCAGCAGAACAAGCTGCTCTTGGCAAGAAAGTTGTTTTTATTGATACTGAAGGAGGTTTTTCAGTAGAAAGATTGAAACAATTAGCTAGCATGGAAGTCTTAAAGAATATTGTCATCATCAAAGCAACTACTTTTTATGAACAGAAAATGGCTTTTGATAAATTACTGGAGTTAATCAACAAGAACGTCAGCCTGATTGTTGTTGATTCACTTGTTATGCTTTATAGGCTAGAATTAGGACAAGCATCAAGTAATAAGGATTATGATCGGGTTCATATGATAAATGGTGTTCTGGCTAAACAATTAAGGATTTTGAGTGAGATTGCAAGAAAGAAAAATGTCTGCATACTCTGTACTGACCAAGTTTATGGCAAGTTTTTGAGCGAAGAAGAACAATTAGCAGGAGAAGAAA
>Ga0268276_1004086_pt1 | contig 10587 bp, 12 predicted proteins | sample saktaG_4_FD_190145 | JGI IMG/M metagenome (GOLD analysis project Ga0268276, IMG submission 190145) | Saline water microbial communities from Sakinaw Lake, British Columbia, Canada - sak_2010_1_5_45m | ecosystem: Environmental > Aquatic > Non-marine Saline and Alkaline > Saline ...
TATCCTTATGACTTCAATATAACTTCTGGAAAAGTTTTTTATTTTATAATTTCAAAAGATATAAAAAACGAAGAATACATAATTAGTGGATAAGATGGTTAATAAAAAAGGAGTGAGTGTAATAATCGGCTATGTTCTGCTTGTTGTTTTTGCAATAATAATCAGCGCAGTTGTTTATTCATGGTTGAAAACATATATTCCTGGACAAACCATAGAATGCTCTGACGGTGTTTCTATTTTAATAAAAGAAGCAAAATTTGACCTGTTTGATTCAAGACTTAATCTTACATTAGTAAATAATGGAAGATTCAATATTGCCGGATATATTATAGATGCAAAAAACAGTTCTGAAGAAGAATTAGCAACAATTGATTTAACAGCTTATTTAAATGAAAATTATGGGGGAATTTCAGGAATAAATTATGCTGGCGCGATTTTATTCTCTATTATTGATAGCGAAGACCTTAACAATCCGTTTGAGCCTGGAAGAGAAACAAGCCATATATTTGACATTCCTGAAGAAATAGGAGAGCCCGAATATATTAGAATAATACCAATAAGATTTGAAGAAATCAAAGGTAAATTAAGATTTGTGGTTTGTGGAGGAGCAAGAGTTGAGCATGCACCAACAATACGTCCTGCATTAATTGTTTTTGCAACAAGCACTGGTGGTTTAAGAGGAGATTTAGGGGGATTGCAAGGAGCAGATACTCTCTGCAACAATCGAGCAGGAAATGCTAATCTAAATGGAACATTTGTAGCGTGGTTATCAAATAACACTATAAATGCAAAAGACAGAATTAATGAGGGTGTTTATGCACTTCCAAATGCTCTTGGAGAACCAACAATAAAGGTGATTGGAAGTAAAGCTGATTTTTCAACAGGAAGCATTCTCCATCCTATAAATAGAACAGAATATGGATTAAGTGCTAGCGTGTTTGGGGGTGTGTGGACAGGAACAGATGAATTTGGAAATGCTGTGCCTAATCTAAATTGTGCAGGTTGGACTTCAAATACTGGCTCAGGAACAAGAGGCAGAACAATTGCTCAAAATAAAGACTGGACTAATTACAATACTGAAACATGCAACGACGCAGCAAGAAGAATATATTGCTTTCAGGTGACTTCATAAATTAAATTTATAAACTTTAATAATGTTTTAGTGATGACAAACAAAATGAGAAAAAAATTAAATAAAAAAGGGGTTTCTCCTGTAATTGCAACAGTTCTTTTGATTGCAATGGTAATAATAATAGGATTAATCGTATTCTTCTGGTTTCGAGGACTTACAAAAGAAGCCATAACAAAATTCGGCGGAGTAAACATAGAACTTGTTTGCCAGGATATTCAGTTTCAGGCAGCTTATTCATCTACAGTGGGAAAGCTGTCTATTTCAAACATTGGAAATGTTCCTATCTATGATATGAAACTTAAGATATCTGAAGAAGGAAAACACAAGACAGTTGATTTAAAAGAAATTGACACTAGCTGGCCTTTGGTTGGATTAAGACCAGGAAAATCTTTTTTATCTCAAGATTTAAGCTTAACATTTGGGGGAGCTCAAAAAATTATAGTAATTCCTGTTTTGGTGGGCTCTTCTACAAAGGGTGAACAGACTTATGTTTGCGAAGAAAGATACGGATATGAAATATTTTAAAAAAGAGAAAAGTTATGGAAAAAAAATTAAATAAAAAAGGGGTTTCAGGAATTATCACAACAGTTCTTCTAATAGCTCTTGCTTTTGTTGTTGTGGCGATTGTGTGGACTATTGTTGACAATATTATAAACAAGGGAATTGGTGATTCAAACGCTTGTTTTGGAATTTTTGATAAAGTAAGTTTAGATTCTGATTGGACATGCTATAATTACTCGTCAGAGGAATTTCTTTTTAAAATAGATATTGGAGACCTAGATGTAGATGAGGTTTTGGTTGGAGTCACATCTGAAGGAACAAGTAAAAGTTTTAAGATATTAAAAGAAGAATCTCAGATAAGTGGATTATTAATGTATCCGAATCGGGAAACAATTATAAAACTTCCAGATAAAGATGCAGGACTTACATATATTCTCAATATGACTCAAATGGGTTTGGATGGAGCACCAACAGGAATACAAATATCTCCAATAATCAAAGGCACATCATGCGAGGTTTCATCCACAATTGATTATATTGAGACTTGCTAATAAAAATAAAAGATGAGGAAAAATATTTTTTTTTACAAAAAAAGAGGACAGATTTGGATTGAGACAATACTCTATACGCTAATAGCATTTGTTCTTATTGGACTTGTTCTGGCTTTTGCAAAACCGAAAATAGAAGAGTTTCAAGACAAAAGCACAATAGAACAGTCTATTTCTGTTCTTGAAGAGATAGATGTCATAATAAAAAACATGGGAGATCCTGGAAATCAAAGAGTAATCACTTTAAGTTTGACTAAAGGCATCTTAAATCTTGACGGAGAAAATGATAAAATTTTCTTTGAGCTTGAAAGCCGTTATGAATATAGCCAGCCAGGAACAAACATAAGTATTGGGAATATAATTGCTAAAACAGAAGCCAGAGGAAAAATATACGATATAACTTTAATTCAGGATTATTTTGAAGAATACAACATAAGGTTTAAGAATATTGACGAATTGTATTCAATAAAAAGAGCTGCAACTCCATATAGAATCCTTATCTCAAATAAGGGTGCTGACGAGCTTGGTAAAACTATAATAAATATTGAGGTGCTTAATTAAAATAAATAGGAATTTATATCATGCCAACAATACAAGATTATCCTAGACCACCAATAAATCTGTCTCCGGATTTTCCGCCATTAAAGAAAATAAAGGACAAGTCACAGATTGATGTAAGATACGCAGTAATCTCTCCATATGCTTTTGTCCATATTTACTGGGATCCTTTGATTTATGAGGTTGTTTATGATGTTGAAGAACCGATTCTGAATGAGACAGAAATCAAATACAGAGAACAGCTTTTAGTCGCAATGAGAAACATGATTGATTATGATATAGTAGTTGAAAAAGATACTGAAAAACTTCTTGATTATATTGACAAAAAAGTCAAGCGTATTATTTTTGAGCTTGGAATAAAGATGAGTTATGAGACTTATCAGAAAATATATTATTATCTTATAAGAGATTTTTTAGGCTTTAATGAGATTGATCCTTTGCTTAAAGATTATTTTGTAGAAGATATAGAATGCAACGGAGGAAACAGCCCAATTTATATTGTTCACAGAATTTTCAGAAACCTTAAAACAAATGTTATATTTAATGATTTAGACAAGCTCGAGAGCTTTGTTGAAAAGCTTGCTCAAAGAAGCGGAAGACATATTTCTTATTCATCTCCGATTCTTGATGGAACATTATCTGACGGAAGTCGAGTAAATGCAACATATACTAAAGACATAACTGCGCGAGGCCCAACATTCACAATTAGAAAATTCACAAAAGTTCCTTGGACTCCACCACAATTAGTTGCTTTCGGAACAATGAGTCCTGAAATGCTTGCTTATTTGTGGATTTTGGTTCAATATAAAATAAACATGTTGATTACAGGAGGAACTTCTTCTGGAAAAACAACTCTTCTGAATGCTGTTGCGTTTTTCATTCCGCCTGAAGCAAGAGTTGTAAGTATTGAAGATACAAGAGAAATAAATCTTCCAAGGGAAAACTGGCTTCCAAGTGTTGTAAGAGGAGCTACCGGGATAGGCGGAGCAGGAGAGGTTGATTTGTTTGCTTTGCTAAAAAGTTCTTTCAGGCAGAATCCTGATTATGTTATTGTTGGAGAAGTTAGAGGTAAAGAAGCATATGTATTATTCCAGGGTATGGCTTCTGGACACTCTTCCATAAGCACAATGCACGCAGATTCTGTTGATACTCTTATTAAAAGACTTGAGACTCCCCCAATAGAACTTTCCCCAACTCTTCTTAATGTTCTTGATTGTGTTTGCATTATGAATCATACAATTGTAAATAAACAACCAACAAGAAAATTAAAAGAAATTGTTGAAATTGTTAATGTAACATCAGAGGGTGTTGCGATCACAAATACCCCTTTTGTTTGGAATCCCATGGATAACCAATTTTACTTCAAAAAGAACAGTAAGATATTTGAAAAAATCTCAAAGAGATTTGGCATAGAAATGGATGAGCTTCAGACTGAATTTAGAAGAAGAGCACAATTAATTTACATCGCTTATGAAAGAAAGCTTTTTGATTTCCAAAAATTCCAAGATTTAGTTACTCAGTATTACAAGAAGCCTGCAGAAATTTTAAGCAAATTCGGAATTGATTAATTTTTAATTTCTAAAAAGAAAAGTTTAATAATATAAATTTCCTCTTTAAAAGAATGCTAAAAGAGAGTGATATTTCCTTGTTAAATTCTATTCTAAATAAGTTAGAGGATTCTGTTGACCAGCTTGGAACAGCTTATAAAAAGAAGAATTCTGAAAAATTCAATGAATTAAAAAAGAACATTATTCAATCGCAAAGAAAAATTATTGAGATTGCCAAATAAAAATGAGTGAGTCAGATATTCCTATTGAAAAAGTGAAAGAAGAGCTTCTAAAAGAAAAAGAAATAGTTAAAGAGCTTAACTCTTCTCTGAATTATTTTAAAAATGCAGGCAGTTCTGAAGAAAAAGGGATGATTACTTCACAAATTGAATTATTAAAAAAATCTCTCGGACAAACAGCTCAAAACATAATTCAGGAATTGGAGGGCATTTCTCTATTTAGGCCACTTCAAGGAGAATCTTCTCCTCAACCAAATATTCCAAAATTTATTCAGGCGGTTTCTGAAGAATCCCCTATTCCACGCCACGAAAGAATTTCATTTCAAAAAATAATTCCACAACAACCACAAATAACACAACTCGGAACAGGATTAAAATCCGGGCCTAAAAAGAAAATCAAAGAAACTTTTCTTGAAAAACTTGTTTTAAAAAGAATTCGAAAATCAAAGGAAAAAAAGATTGTTAAGAAAAAACAAAAAAAACCAAGCAAATACATAAAAATTTCAAGCAGATTCTTCTATGATTTTTCTCTGTCTCTTCTTAAAGATGGAAAATTTCGGCATATAGAAAGGAATATCATAAGGTCAAATCTTAAATTTGTTCCAGCTGCATATTTATCAGCTGTATTTTTCACAACACTGATTTTTTCAATAATTGGATTTTTTGCAGCAATATTTTTCCTATTTTTTGATATTTCAACAGTTTATCCATTTATCTCAAGAATGACAGAGGCTTTTGGAACAAGACTTTTGAAAACTTTTTGGGTTTTGTTTGCTCTGCCCATAACTGCTTTTCTTTCTGGATATCTTTATCCGGCTCTTGAAAGAAAATCACTAGAAAGCAAAATTAATGCAGAGCTTCCTTTTGCAGCAATACACATGTCAGCAATATCTGGCTCTATGGTAGATCCTACTAAAATCTTTGACATAATAATTTCCACAGGAGAATATCCTAATCTTGAAAAAGAATTTGTGAAGTTAAAAAATGAAATAAACATATACGGATATGATTTAGTCACTGTTCTTAGAAATAGGGCGTTCAACAGTCCGAGTAAAAAGTTTTCTGATTTACTTAATGGATTAGCAACAACAATAACAACAGGAGGGAATCTTCCTGATTTTTTCGAAAAAAGATCTGAAAATCTTCTTTTTGAACACAGACTTGACATGGAAAAACAAGCACGAGCATCTGAAACATTTATGGACATTTACATTAGTGTTGTTATTGCAGCACCTATGATTCTTATGCTTCTTCTCATGATGATGAGGATAAGCGGTTTAGGCATTTCTTTAAGTCCTAGCATGATTACATTAGTTATGATATTAGCTGTTTCAATAATAAATATCATTTTCCTAGCATTCCTTCATATAAAACAACCGCCAAACTAAAATGGAACTAAAAGCAACTCACTGGATTGGAATTGTGCTTTCAATAGTAATTATAGGGGCTTCTTTTTTGCTAATGGAAACAAGATTCTTCTTTTTTGTTTTTGGTATGGGTGTCTTGTTCGGAACAACGCCTTTTGTTATTTCAATTGTCAGTGAAATAAGAATTGAAAATGAAAAAGAAGAAATGTTCCTTGAATTTGCAAGAAGTCTTGTTGAAAGTGTAAAAACAGGCACACCAGTAAATAAAGCAATAGTCAATGTCAAAAATAAATCATTCGGTGTTCTCGGAGATTACATAAAAAAACTTGCTAATCAGATATCTATGGGAATTCCACTAAACAAAGCACTTCAAGTATTTTCAAAAGACGTCAACAACAAAACAGTATCCCGAGCTCTTACTTTAATAGGAGAAGCAGAAAGAAGTGGGGGAGATATTGGAAACATTCTTGAATCTGTTACAGAAGCTGTAAGCATGGTGGATAATCTAAAAAAAGAAAGAAAAGCTGCAATATCATCTCTTGTTGTTCAAGGATATATAATCTTCTTTGTTTTTATTGTAATAATCCTTGTTCTTCAGTTCCAGATACTGCCTTCTCTTTCTGGAATCTCTGGAGTTAGCGAAGGATTTGGCTCTGGTGTTGGTGGAGGAATTGGTGGATTGGGTATTGGTGGGGGAGCACCAATAGAAGAAGGAGAAGTAGCTTCATCTTTTGTTTATCTTTTGCTTGTTCAGGGCTTATTCAGTGGCTTAGTAATTGGAGAATTATCAGAGAGGAGCATTAAGGCAGGAGTTCGACACTCTTTTGTTCTTATGCTGATTGCCTTTCTAATCTCAACAGGGGCAAGTTTATTGTTCGGAGGTTAAATATTGAAAATCTTCTCTAAATTTGAAAGGGGTGTTTTTATCTAAAGAATATGTTCAGAAAAAAAGAAAAAAAAGGTTCACACATAGGAATTGTTCTTTCGTTTACGCTTTTTGTTGGTTTTGTTTTTTTCTTCTATTCCATGGTCCAGCCAATTTTAAAATATGAAACAAAATCAAATCAAATTGAGTTGCTGAGAGAAAGAGTCATAAAAGAAACAAGCAAAGAATTAAACAGTTTTTCTGTAAGAATTGATTGGAGCGGGCAAACTAATCCAACTTGCGTGAAGTTGGTTTCTTTTATTGATGAAGTAAACATAGGAGAGGAAATAATAGTGCGAAACAATGAAAATGCCTTGGATTTTTATTTAAGTGGCAGTGATTTGTTTGTGAAAACATATGAGGATCCTTTCATTAAAGTCTATGAATCAAGTGGATTTGAAGGTAATGAAACCGAAATTTCTGGTTGCGCAGAATTAAATAAGGGTCCTTCAGGATATTTGCTTGGACTAATAAGAACAGAAGAAAGAGTTTTTGAAGCTGAAGTAATTCGGCTTATTGATGAATATTCTGAGAATTATGAAGATGTTAAAGAAAGGTTAGCTGTTCCTAAAGGAAATGATTTTGGAATTGGTTTTTCATATTCCAATGGAACAGAATTAGGATTTTCATATATTGATGGAATATTTGTTTCAACAGAAAATTCAGAGCTCACGCTTCCTCAAACAGCTAATGTTTTTGTAGATGAAATTCCAATTGAGTATATTAGCACAGATGCCTCTAGAAAAATCGGCACACTTAAAATAATCTTATGGTGAAAAAATGTTAATGGAAAAAAATCGCAAAGGTTGGATAAAAATTGCTGAATCGTTTTTTGCTATCTTGCTTGTAGCAGCAGTTGTAATTATAGTTGTCAGCAACATCAGCGTAAGAACGACTGGCGCTGCGTCCAAAATTTTATACATGGAAAGAGGAATTTTAAAAGAGATAGAGTTAAACAGCACTTTCAGAAACGAAGTGATTAATACAGAAGGAACAGTTGAATGGGTTGATTTTCCGACGCAAACAAAAGGAAAAATACAAAGTCTGACACCAGATTATCTCACTTGTGTTGCAAAAATATGCGGGCTGTCTGATGTGTGTGTTTTAACAGATGAAGAATCTATTTTAGGAGATGGAGATGTCTATGCAGATTCTATTCTTATGTATTCAACTTTAGAAGAATATAATCCAAGAATAGTGAAGATATTCTGCAGTATATAGGCATCTTAAAATTAATAAACTCAATCTACCTTAATTAATCATGTCAATGAATGTTGATGAAAAATTTAAGTTTTTAGAGCACACTGCAGACATTAAATTCAAGGCTTTTGGAAACAGCTTAAAAGAGGTTTTTGAAAATTCAGCTTTGGCTTTGTTTAATATATTTTATGATAAAAAAGTAGAAGAAAAAAAAGCCTATAAAATCAAAGTTAATGGAAGTGATTTTGAAAATCTTTTATATAATTTTTTAGAAGAGTTTTTGATTTTGTTTGACAGCAAGAATTTTCTTCCGTGCAGAATAAAAAGTATAAAATTTAATGAAAAAAAATTTAAAATAACAGCTGTTGTTCTCGGAGATGATATATCAAATTACAAAGCAAATGTTCATGTCAAAGCAATAACCTATAATGGAATGTTTGTAAAAAAACAAAAAAATAACTGGGTCAGCCAGGTGCTTGTGGATGTTTAATATTTTAAAATGTATAAAGAAAAATTGAGAAAAATTGAGAAAAATATTTATGAGTTGCCAAAGGAAGCAGGCATGCATGTTCCTGGAAGAATCTTCTTTTCTGAAAAAATGATTAAAGAAGTTGAAGAGGACAGTCTGAAGCAGGTAAGAAATGTTGCTCTGCTTCCAGGAATAATAAAATATTCAATCGGGCTTGCAGACATGCATGTTGGATACGGATTTCCAATCGGAGGAGTTGCGGCTTTTGATTTAGATAAGGGCGTGATAAGCCCTGGCGGAGTCGGGTATGATATAAATTGCTCTGTTCGGTTGCTGCGAACCAATTTAACAAAGCAGGATATTTTAAAAAAGCAAAAAGAAGTTCTGGATGCTCTTGACAGAAAAATTCCTTCTGGTGTTGGTCGTGGGAGCAAGTTTCAGATGACAAGGAGTGAGTTAAATAAAATTCTGGAAGGCGGGGCAAAATATCTTGTTGAAAAAGGATATGGAGTGAAAGAAGATTATTTGCACACAGAAGAAGAAGGACAAATGAAAGATGCAAATGCTTCGAAAGTATCAGACACTGCGATTAGAAGAGGAATTGGACAGCTTGGAACACTTGGAGCTGGAAATCATTTTCTTGAGGTTTTGTTTGTTGAAGAGATTTTTGATTTAGAAATCGCCAGAGCTTTTGGATTGAAAAAAGATCAGGCTGTTATTATGATTCATTGCGGCTCAAGAGGGCTTGGGCACCAGATTGCCTCTGATTACATAAAAAAAATGGAAAAAGAATACGGATTTCAAAATTTGCCAGACAGAGAATTAATTAATGCTCCAATTAAAAGTTCTCTTGGAAAAGATTATTACAGCGCCATGTGCTCTGCTGTTAATTTTGCCTTTGCTAACAAGCAATTAATAACCTACTGGATAAGAGAAGAGATGAAAAATCTATTTCCAAAAATTAAAATTGATGTTGTTTATGATGTGTGCCATAACATTGCAAAGTTTGAAGAACATTTTATCGACGGAAAAATGCAAAAAATTTGTGTGCATAGAAAAGGGGCTACTCGAAGTTTTGGTCCTGGAAGAATAGAGGTTCCTGAAGCATACAGAAAAGTTGGACAGCCTGTTTTGATTCCAGGAACAATGGGAACAGCATCTTATGTTCTTGTCGGAACAAAAAAAGCAGAAGAAATGACATTTGGCTCAACTGTTCACGGGGCAGGAAGAGTGATGAGCCGTTCAGGAGCATTGAGAAAGATAAGAGGAGAAGACACAAAAAAACAACTTAACCAAAAAGGAATTGAAGTTAAATCAGGAAGCTGGAAATCTCTTGGTGAAGAATCTCCAGAAGCATACAAAGACATAGAAGAAGTCGTGAAAATTGTTCATGAGTTAGGCATTAGCAAAAAGGTTGCAAGATTAAGACCATTGGCTGTTGTGAAGGGGTGAACTCAAATTCTCTCAACAAAAACATTTATAAATAATAAAGTCACTCTATAATAGTGGTAAAAAAACAGGTTAACGAGCTTGTTAGTAAAATGAAAAGAAGAGCGCAGAGGTTTGCCGGAGCAGTAGGACTAAGCGCATTACTTGCATTTAATGGGTTCTTTTCAGCTAGCTGCAAATCTGCAACATCTCCTGACATTCCTGATGTAATTGCTCCAACAGCAAATCTTTATGTTTCTCCTTCTTCTGGAAAAACTCCTCTGGAAGTTCTGGTTCAGTTAAGTGGTACACCTGCAACAGACATCAGAGAATATAAATTGAAAATTGACTCTCCTGATGCAGTTGTTAAATCAAGTTCTAATTTAGCTACAGAAAGCACTGGTGTTTCTGGCTTTCCTAGTGGCATATTTAGTTCATCAAGCACATCTGCGAGAGAAGTTCAGAGAGAACCAGATAGAGAAAAAACAAGAACTGATTTAAGAGGAAGAAAATCTCTTGGTGAATTATCTTATGAATCAAGCAGAGTAAATGAAGGTTCAGCGAGCAGAGTAGACAGCCAATTAAATTCAATTAGAATGGGTGGAATTCCCTCAAATTTAATAGTTATAAAAGGGGTTGCTGGAAGTGAGGAAATAATAAGCAGCACTCCGAT
>Ga0268276_1004088_pt1 | contig 10585 bp, 11 predicted proteins | sample saktaG_4_FD_190145 | JGI IMG/M metagenome (GOLD analysis project Ga0268276, IMG submission 190145) | Saline water microbial communities from Sakinaw Lake, British Columbia, Canada - sak_2010_1_5_45m | ecosystem: Environmental > Aquatic > Non-marine Saline and Alkaline > Saline ...
CCCAGACAGGCACCATACCACTTTGTCGATCCGCTCAAGTCCGCTGTCATCGCCGACCGCGCCGCCGCACCCTCGCCGGCCACTATACGCTGGAATTGTCCGCGCCAAAAAAATGTATAATCGCTTTTTGAGCCACGCCACCATGGTATAGAGCACGCGGTGTAAAAATCGAGGGGGAGCATTTACACACTCGATTTAGCACGCACTTCCAAAACCATGCGTATGTCATCATCGCTCGCATCCTTCGACGGAGGGGCGTTGCGTAGCACGTCCTCCACTACAGCATCCACGTCCTCGTCCAGGATGCCCGCCTCGAAACAAGCCACACGAAGCTTGCATCTGGTGGGGTGATTTTCGTTATACATTATATTATATTTCTCCATTAACGACAGTTTCGCCATAAATTACCACCTCATGCACTCATACAGTTACAATTTTTCCATCAGAGTCTACCAGAACTGGTGCCACCATGCCACCCGCTTGCGTCCCGTAAAGGATGACGGGAAACCTGCCTTCAACCAAACAAGCGGCCAACGCCTCCAGGGCCGCCATCCCGTCCGCCTGGAGGGGCATCTACTAAGCCCCCTCCAACCCGGCGATGAGAACCATTATATCGGCAACCGATGCCTCGTTTTCACACATTATATCAAATCCCGTGGTCGCCCGGTTGTCGATGGATATGCCGAGACCGCACGGGCAGCCACCCACCACCTGGGCCATGACAACGTAATTGGCATCGGCCATGTCATTTGCCATGGACATGCCTACCTTACCATAAGCCGCCCCGGTGATGCCCAGAATGAGATCCGCGGTCGAGGCAGCGTTAACCGCGATCGAAGAAGCCGCTCCCGTGGTCTTGGACGTGATCCGAACGTAGTTTCCATCTGCCGCCGCGATCGAATCTGTTAGATCCGTGTTCAAGCGGACGATAACCTCGTCGATAGTGGCTAGGGCGATGTTCACAGCATCACCCGTGCCGTCAGTGTCCGCTGCTCCCCCATCCGGGCCGATCTTCAGCTCTTCTGTGATGTTATGATCGACAGCGCGCGTAACACGAATCTTCGAACCGGAGCCAAGCGTTCCACTGGAAATGGTGTAATAATCCGTAACTGGCGTGCCTGTATACGAAACCGTTACTCCGGCGTATACGCCACCAAGCGCCTGGATCGTTGCCTCCATCTCCGCGGCCGTTGCCGTGCCGTCCGTGCAACTTCCTAACGTCAACTCAACGAGCTGCGGCCCGCCTACATCATCGTCCACCTGGATATTGAACTTATAATCTTCCCCGAGGTGCAGGTCTATGCTGGGATTCAAGCCGGACTTATGCGATCCCACCGTCGCTACGAATGTGGCCGTCTTATCGCCGATCCCGTCAACGTCCGCTATCAGAGTTAGCCCGTTTGCGAGTACAAATCCCGCCCCCACCGCGACGATGCCCTTGATCGAAGCCTCCCCGTCGGAGCCCAGGAACACGATGCCCGTGGGGTTGTGCCCACCAAGGGTGACGACACCGGTCTTCATCACATCAATAGCCGCGCCGCCCTGGACCACCCCAGGTGAGTCAAGGCATGCATCAATAGCTGCCAGGATAGCGGTTATCTCCGGATTCCTGGCCTTTGAGAAATCAAAGTTCCCTGTCATGATAGTAAGTAGCCGGTGGGTTTCCCCTCCGGCGTTAGTTCCTTATCGCACACCTACGATGTTGCGAGGTTTGTGATTTTGCCGTGGAAGCTCTCATGAGCCCAGGCCACCCCGAGCTGGCCGTATATCATCCCCTTCACGGCGGCACCCGCGGACTCCTTCTCCTCGTAGAAGAGAATACCCTTCTCAGGTACTGGGAGTGCGACCGGCCGTATATATGCCATATCGATAATGGCGAGAGTTGCGGCGGGAATCTGAGGCTCGAACACCACCGGGAGACGTGTGAAATCGGTCTCGATCTCAACGATATTGGTCCCCCCCATCCGCCGGTCTTCCGGCGCGTATCCATAGAGAGCTGTCAACTTCTGTTTCTGGAAGGAATTGCAGAAGATGACGGGGTTCTCCATAGGGGCCGCCGCATCTGCCATCTTCTTGACAAGCTCATCTATCATGGCCCGGGTGAGCGCAGCTGCCCCGCCCGCCACGGTGTTGGTCGATAACGCGGTAATAACTCCACCGGTCTTCCACGCGGTGGTGTTGTTTGTTCCCTTCTGGGCCGTGCCGTTGAGGAAGGTGTGATCTGCGTCCAGTGCAATTTGTCGCAGATTCGCTGCGATTTGGAAATCCATTGCGCTCTGTCGATCCACGTCGTTTCCCATCTGCGCCAAACCTGTCAGTGTGTTCATGTCGGAGATCTTCGCGTATGAGACACTCACATCTTCCTTGAAGACCTGGACATAGTTCGTGAGCTGGTCGGTGACGTAGGTAGTTGGGGTAGCGGCCGCCTGCGCCTGTGTCTCGGTTATCGCGGGTTGCCCCGCGGCCTCAAGGCTGTAAAACTGAGCCAACGGGAATTCCCATCCCTTCGCGATCATCATGTTCCCGCCATCCACCCCGCCGATCATGTTGAGAAACGGGGTTCTCCCTGCCCCAATCATGAAAAGTTCGCCGATATAATTCGGCTTATTAAATAGATCTGTAATTGCCGCATCGTTCGCCATAATAACCCCCCTATACTATATGCCTTATCCCCCTCGTTGCCGGAAGAGGAGGTTTTTCAGTCTGATCATCTCGTTGACGTTGCCCGCCAACCTAGCGGCCTCTATTTTGGTGGTTACCTCATCCACCGGAGCGACCGCCGCGGGGTTGATGACCCGCTGCCCCTGACTTTTTACAGGGACATATTTCTTGGCCAGCCCACCCGCATGGGTTTGCATCTCCTCATAGGTCTCACCCTGGATGAGCGGAATGAGATCTGCATCGAGACCGACCGCCGCCGCCGCCTTGGCACGATCCCTGTCGAGCGCGAGCCCCTCGCGTTCTGTAGTTAACTTCGTGGAGAGGATGGTAAGCTCATCAACTTTGCGTTTGAGCTTGTCCACCTCCCCGAGGCCCGCGGTTTCATACTCCCTGAGTTGAGCGGTCACTTTTTCCATCTCGACTGAATGGCGTTTGGTAACACGCCCAACTTCTCGCGAGATGAGAGCCGTAAGCTGCTCTTTCGTATACGTCTCTGGCTCTCCCTCCGCGGGAGGAGCTTGGTTGTTGGAATCGTCCCCTTCTGAGGGGGTAGGTATTACCATATCATAATCTCCTTATTGGGAGCCTTTGCTCCCACACACTCCGGTGGGGATTCGAACCCCACACGCTACCCCTTTGCGATAATTCCCGGGGCCAATTATCACGTTTGGGCAACGTACGCCAGTCGAAGTCACAGTGGATCGTGGGGCATTGTCGGAGGCAATGGTAGATAGCCTTGTTTCTGTCCGATCCTCGCCCTACCGGCGCCACCGAGAACATTCTTCAGGCCATATAGATATTATGTCGACAGTTCGGGTGGAGAAGCCCGCTCGCGCGTGCGTCCGCGAGAGTAGGATATCCTTTTGTCTTTCCCGTTAACGAGAGAACGGATCCTTCCCACCGCCTACATTTTTCACATACTCGATCTCCACCGACCGTGGAGATCCTGACCAAGTCATAATTGTATTCGATCATTCTATTTATACTCCCCTGGAGAAGAGCCTCCCTGGCCGTCGTGCGCGCAACCATCTCGGCATATCGAGATATACTCCATTCCCGCCCGAGTGAGTCGACAAAGCCCGTTACGCCATGCTCAGCTAGTCTCGCATGGTAGACTTCGGCCATGGCATCCCATGACCTGTATCCCGCGAGCTGTCCGCGAGCGGACTCAAGCGCAAGAGATCGATACAGATCGTCCACCCTCCTGCCAATGAGCTGATCGATATCCTGCAACCGCGAATACGAGTTGTCGGCGAGCACCTTGAAAGCCCGTTGATTGATTTGTTTCCATTCCGGAGACATGATGGGACCTATCGTCCGCCCACCTTCCGCCCACAACGGAGGGAGGACGTCCGTGCACCACGTTCTCCCGCCCACCAGGAGATCCGCACGAATGGCCGCGGCTCTGGTCCGCAGATTCTTGAGGGCCTGGATATCTTCGGCCGGATCGTGGCGGAGGAGGGCCTGCTCGATCTCATGCCCCAGCTCTTTTTCAGCCTGGGCATATAGGCGGATCAGCCTATCTGCTTCTGCTTCCCCAAACGGCTGTAGCATTGCGCCGCACCTTCTCCCGCAATATATCATGTTCTAGGGAGTCTAGATCCCCAATACTCCAAAGCCGGAAATGGTCGCTCCAGTCCATGTCGAGATACATCATAGTTCAACCTCCGGCGGGAGAACCAGCGGCTCGCGCCCAGTCGGCTCGCTCGATCCCGCCCCGATCCGCGCAATCTCTTCTACCACTTCGTCGGGGCCCAGGCATTGGGTGGCCCTGATGAATGTCTCCAAGCTCATTCCCCCTGCAACATACGCGGGAAGGAGAGACGCCATCGTCTCGATCGGATCGTCCGGGAGCCCATCTTTCCATTTGATCACCAGACCCGATACGGGCGCCCCAATCACGTGCCCGACGTGGCGGAGCATGGCAAGCACCCTCGGGGTCATAAACATTTTGATCCGGCTCGCCTTCGCCAAGGGGGCGAGCAACCTGAGCCGGATGGCCGTTCCCGACAGCGGGCCGCTCTGACCCACCCCCTGGCCGAACGCCTCGGCACAAGTCTCGGAAATCGTGAAGAGATCGTTTCGCAGCTTCTCCAGCTCAGTGAATGCCCCCTCTAGGTTGCCCCCCCACTCGATCATGCGGGTTTCAGGCTGATTCGGTTCCCGGGCGATGTAGCGGCCGCCTCCCTTGAACACCTGTTCACCGGTGATGGGATTCCGCTGCAGCGCCGATGCAGGCCCTTCCATCGATGGGGCCGCGTTCGCGTCCAGGATTCGAGCTATCTGAGAGTATCGAATCTCGATCTCCCCCACGATCGACTCGATGTCGGCATAGTCGCTGATGCCGAGGATGTCCTCCGAGGATTGCATGTTATGGAGGACATAAACCCGAGATTCATCCCCGTCCACCACCGACCACGGATATTCAACCGCCGCCGATCCCGCGACCATGAGCCGCCCCGACAACGAGCCTGTCATGTTATATGTACGATATTCTATTTTATCCTCCGTGTGTATCTCGGCCCGGAGATATTGGGCCGGGCCGTCGCGGAACGTATACGCGAATATGTGGCCGATCGTCTCCAACATGTTATCTGGCTCGACGACGGGGAACCAATATCGGACGGGTACCATCCGGAACTCTGCCCCGCCGTCAACACGATCGATCTTCATAACGGCCACACCATGACGGCTCATATCAATTATAGCCTGGTAGACAGTCGACCACAGCATTGGCAAGTAGTCACTGATCGCGTCCGCGCCCACTACATCGGGTGCCTCGATCAGAACGAGATCAGCCCAAAGCGTCGAGATACGCTTTGGAAAATTGACTATCATCCTAAGCTCGTCTTTGCGGTCCCCGCTCAATTTTCGGAGGACGTCTTTGAAAATATCCCCATGGTTGCCCCTAAAAAGTGAACTTTCTCGCTCATATCGGGTCAGCCTGGCGATTTCACCATCAGGAGGCCAATATTGGCCATCCTGCAGAACGGCCTCAACATCCGTAATCATAATCCCGCCTCCAGGATTTTTTGGTCCCGCTGCAATGCGTGGTCGATGATGTTCTCCCGTATGATGGGAATGATATGTTCAACACAACTGAGATGGACAACCAGCCCGCTGAATTCGATCGTCTCTCCCGTATCACCCAGCCCATCATGAACCACACATTCCATGGATATGGTCGCGAACCCGTGGTCGGGATTGAATGGAAGTCCACATAATACACATTTTGTCATAATAATCTCCCTAAAACACCCTTACATAGATACCGGAGCGCGTCCGGCGCGTGGTCTTGCGCCTTTAGGGGGACATCTTCGCCCCGCTCGGTTGCCTTTGGGTCCCACCCGTATTCCCCCATCTCTTCTATGAGATGCTGGCAGCTTTCATGTATTCGGATGTGGCCCCCCACAAGGGCCGCCTCGGTCAACCTAATCCCATCGACCACGGCGTTGTCTGCCCCCACTATCCTACCCAGGTGCGACCCCGCAACTTCTGCCATCTGTCTGAGAGAAACAAGAAACGACGCTGCAGACGGATCGACGTATATAGTATCCGGATAATAATTCCCAATAAATGTCAACAGATCGCGGGCGTAATCTGGATCAGATTTACGGACGCCAGTTATAGCGGAATCGTAATAATACTCCTTAAACACATACCACTTGTTTTCATATAGGCCCCCCATAAGAAAACAAGTGGGGTTCGTTGTACCGTAATCGACGCCGATCGATATCGACTGCCAGGGGCCAGGCGCGCGGTTATAAACCTGAGCTTCCTCGTCCCACCCGGAATAAACCCGGCCCTCGGACGAAACCCAGAGACCTTCCACATATCGCTTGCGCCACAACCCCACATATTGCTTTTTGAGACGGGCTTTCACGCGTGGGGAAAGAAAAGGATTATCATCCAGAGTGAAATGCCAACTCCGGCCATCGATTTCATTAAGGCGATCAAGGTACTCTACCTTCATCCAGTGGCGGTTGGATGCCGGATTCATGGTCGCGAGGATCTTGACGCCCTCCGCGGCCGATCGAGTACCGAGCATCTGCCATAGCTCCTTTGGGTACGTGGTCGCTTCATCACAATAGAGGCCCACGAATCCTTTTCCTTGCACTTTCGTCACAGAATCGATGTTCGGGGCGCCAAAAAGGTATACCTTGCGCCCGAACAACGTTAAAACGCCGGTGCCGCGGTTTACGTCACACTGCTCGGGCCGGAGCAATTCACATAAGGGATCGAGCACGTTCTGCTGAAGAGCTTCGCGCGTCCGCCCGAACATCCCAATCGGGCCGGAAGGAGCTTTGTTCTCCACCCAATCGGCGAACGCCATAATAGAGCCGAAAGTTTTGCTGCTCCTCACGGCCCCCTCCCACAAAAAGTATGTACTCTCCCTGTCGTCTATAAACGCCAGCCACGCTTCGGCGGCCTTGCACCCGGGAGGGAAAGCTTGCCACGTCATTTCTGCCTCAGAGCCTCCCTAATCTCATCCAGCCCGCTCTTCTCCACAGATCCCTTGGGATTGTCACTGTAATGAAACAGCTGTTTGGATAACCATATCATCATGGTAACGTTGCCCTCTTCCAACGATCGGAACATCGCCCTCCGAAGAGATATCTTGCCACCAACTGACCCCCTATCTAAGGCCTCGCGAAGTTTCGGATCGACCATCTTGCGGTGCGAAAACAGGTCCGGAGTTACCCCCAGCATATATGCGATCTCCTCCTGAGTGGCCTGTATATGGGCCAATTTCTCGACCGCATCATAATCGACAATCCACTTCCTTGGACGTCCCATTATAAATCTCCTTTTATAATCTCTTTTTCAAGGATCGAAAAAACTACCTGGAACTCCGTGGTGGTGGCAGACAGACGGGGCAATACGCGAGCCTATTATCCCGCAATCCCCCGCATCCCTCACAACGGACGTACAAGCCCGCCCGAGACGGCACCGTGGCTTGATTTATATCATGCGATTGGAACACGCGCCACGTGGGAGTTCCATCACCACCAGGCCACATCTCGGACATGTCCCGCCCCCAGTTATATTCGAATAGATGAGTTTTTTACACTTGGGACATACCCAATCCACGATAGTGCCCCATTCGTCCCTAACGGGTACCCAATTAGTCACCAGTTGACTCGGTCGGCCATAGTTAATATACCAGTCGATGACGAACCACCCCGAAAACATCCAAAACGTTAAATACTTGCCCGCCCCATATCCCCCAGAGGTTACTAAATGGATTACCGACACACCGTAGCGCGCAACCTGTTGGATTGGGGTGCCGCGCACATCGTAGATATTGAACCAGGGGAACGATGGGGCGCTTATACGATGTTCCCCGGAAACCCAAAAAAACAAAACATAGTAGCGTATTTAGCGCGTCGTGGATTTATTGCAAGGGCAGGATATAGGCACTGGGGGCACAAAGTGTGGTTCAACACAACACGCATGGAAGCGATAAAAGAGATAATGATCCACCCGCTTCCCCCTATCATCTGGACGACGAAGGGGCTGGAGCCCCTCGACAAAGCAATCATCGGCCGAATAATAAAATTCCCAGGGAGGACAATAAAGGAGATCATCGGCCCGTTTGTAATGGACGGTGGTCTGGAGACCACGGTCTACAGGCATGCGCTTGTTTTGGTCAACGCTGGATTTTTAACCACCGAAAAGATCGATGGGAGATTACACCTATACATCGCCCCAGGTGTGGTCTGCGATGACTGAGCATAGCCTAGCGGAGGCCGCCGGGATCGCGAGCGAGGATATCGCCATCTGCATCAGCGATCTCTGGGACCGCCCACCCCTCCACCACGACCAATTCAGGGAAGCCGTCGCGATCTGGGCGATTTACATGCAACAAGCCGGACGATCGCCCGCAGCAATCCGGGCAGCCCTTGTGGAGAAGGGGGTATCTGCCATGGACATCAGTGACGCCCTAACCATAGACGGGGAACTCCACTGCAGAATGTTGAAAGACCACGCTCTCCTCGATTGCTCAGATTGCCAGTGGTGCAACTTTCCCGCGTGGGCACGTACTCCCCACCGCGTGGCCCATCCCCGCGCGCCGATAACATTCGAGGACGTCACCGAAGTCGAGTCGGTAAAGAAGGATGGGACCGAAAAAAGGAGATTTGATCCCGATGGGGCAACAGATGCCCTGTTGAAGGGATTACATCTCGCGATGGAGAAGGGGCAGCAGACCATCTGGCAATATGGCTTGGATCGATGGGAACCAACCGGGGAGGAGGGGATAAAAACCATATTATACAAAGTCGCTAAAAATATGGTGACCGAATATTATCTACGGGAGACGTTTAGCAGGGTCAGAAACAAGCTGTGGGCTTCTCCTACAACGTTCAATCCCGACCCATACCTGATGCCTCTGTTGGGGGAGAAGGGGGTCAATTTGCGGACAGGAGAGGTGCGGGCAACCGGCCCGGATGATCACCTAACATTCGCCTATAACGCGGCATATGACCCCACAGCACGTCCTACAGCATTCTTGAAGTTCGTTGCGGAATGCCAACCAGACCCCCTCGACCAGGAGACCATAATCGATATGTTCGCCGCGACCGCCATTCGCAAAAGCTTCGACACCTTCATACTCATGATCGGGGAAGGATCGAACGGCAAGGGAAATCTGGAGGACGTGATGACCGCGCTCTTTACGCGGGAGCGGACTAGCGCGGTCAAGCTGGAGGAGATAAAACAATCCCGATTCGGGGCCAGGGGGTTGCTCGACGGGGACTTGTGGATCGTGACTGAGGTCAACAGCGCACGCGGGGCGACGACCGCAATCAAGTCTATCTCGTCCGGGGAACTACACGATATTGACGTAAAATTCGCCAACCAACGCCAACGCGGATGCCCACACGTGCTCCCAATTCTTGACTGCAATATAGCGTTTAGCTTTGGAGACGACAGCCACGGGCTTAAGAGAAGGCTGTTGAAGCTAGACTTCCGAGTACTGTTTGGAGATGGGCCCGGTATGCTGCCTATTGATCGCCATCTAGTCGAGAAGCTCACGACGCCAGAAGAGCTGAGCGGGATTGTCAACCTGATCATCGCGCGAGCCCCCTCCCTAGCAGATTCGATGGTCATTCGGAGATCGCGGGGAGAAGAGGAGATGACTGAAGAATATCTCCGCCAGCAAGACGGGTTCCCTTCGTTTTGTGATGACTGCCTCACAATCGACGGGGACAGCAGGACCACGGTGAAGGAGATCTATGATGAATATACAAATTATTGTAAATTATTCAATATCCCTTATAAGGAAAGTAAAATATCTATTGGGATGTATATCAAAAATCGATATGGCATAACTAGTCAAGCTACTCACCACCCCATCCAACAGGGCGGAAGGGCTTACAGATATTATCAGGGGTTGGGGATGAGTCGGGCAATGGACGTATGGGCGGAGATCAAGCTCCTCCGGCCCGCACGACCCTGCGACGACCCGCACGACCTGACTTCAACTATTTCTGTAGAATGTAGCGAAAAACCGCTATCGGGCTACAAGCTACAACACGACTACTCTATATTTCATAATCCAGTTGTAGAAAATAAAAAGGATAGTAGTGGTGTGGGGGTAAAAAATGAAAAAAACGCTAGTCGTGTCGTAGCTCGTAGCTTGCTAGCGGTTTTGCCCCCTACACCCCCTATCCAGGTCGTGCAAGGTCGTGCGGGAACCATGGTCCGCTTCATGGCTGACTGGGGGGAGTACAAAAAAGATGACGTTGCGTCCCTCAACGACGAACAGTTATCAGAAATTGGAGATGATGATATGTATCAAAAATTATTGGTGGAACCAAAAAACGAAAAAAATGCTAGTCAGGTCGTAGCTCGTAGCCCGATAGCGGTTTTATCAGAAGACAAAACCCCTAGTTGTAGCAGCATAGCGATTTCATCGATTCAA
>Ga0268276_1004089_pt1 | contig 10585 bp, 13 predicted proteins | sample saktaG_4_FD_190145 | JGI IMG/M metagenome (GOLD analysis project Ga0268276, IMG submission 190145) | Saline water microbial communities from Sakinaw Lake, British Columbia, Canada - sak_2010_1_5_45m | ecosystem: Environmental > Aquatic > Non-marine Saline and Alkaline > Saline ...
CAGAGTGCCATCACGCACTTCCCGGGCTCGGGCCTTAAAGAGGATATGAGATTTAAACTGGGCCAGGCATATTTCGCTGAGCGGGATTTTGTTCGCGCGGCGGAAGAGTTCAGAAAACTTCCTGGCGCGGCTGCGAAATTTTATCTCGCCAACTCTTTGTATAACATGAATAAGTACGAGGATGCGCTGGAGATCTTCAAGGAGGTCGCCAGGGACTCTTCCGACAGAGCTCTGGCGGAATGGGCGCAATATCAGGCAGGGTGGTCTTATTACAGGATGAATAAAGAGATGGAGGCAGTGGATACTTTCGACGCTTTCCTGAAGAAGTATCCGGATTCTAAATTCAGCCGTGACGCTCTGGACCAATCGTCCGCCATACTGTCGAGTGGAGCCCAAAATTTTGAAAAGTGGAAGATGCCTGATGACGCGGCAAGATTATTAAAGAGAGCGAGAGAACTAAACAGCCTGCCCGAACGGCAGGCAGGGAGGTAGTCATGTGGGATTTGATTCAAAAGGGCGGGCCGGTCATGTATCTGATAATGATACTGTCGGTCATATCGCTTGGCATAATAATAGAGAGGATGTATAACCTCAACAGGGCGAGGATAGATTCGCAGAAGTTCATGGACGATATCATAGCCTCTCTTAAGCGCAACAAAGTGATAGAATCGATAGAGATGTGTAATAAGACGCCCGGGCCGATCGCCCATATCATCAAAGCCGGTATACTGAAGCATGACAGGTCGAAGCCCGAGATCAAAGAGGCGATAGACGAGGCCGCCCAGCTTGAGATACCGCGCATGGAGAAGCACCTGCCGGTACTGGCCACCATAGCGCATATCGCGCCTCTCTTGGGGTTGCTCGGTACGGTCAGCGGCATGATAAAGGCGTTCCAGGTAATACAGAACAAAGCGGCTACCATGACGCCGGTCAATCCCGGAGACCTGGCCGCTGGAATTTGGGAGTCGCTTCTTGCCACTCTCGCCGGGCTTCTGGTGGCTATACCTACCTATGTCGCCTATAACTACCTCGTGAATCAGGTGGACAGTCTGGCCTATGATATGGAGAGGAGCGCTACGGACCTGGTCAATCTATTATCGTCGAGAAGGGATACATATGAAGTTTAAGAGGCGGCTTAAGATAGAGAAGGGATTGATCGACCTCACTCCGATGGTAAACGTATTCTTTCTTCTCTTCATATTCTTTCTATTCACTTCGAGTTTCATATTCCAGCCGGGCATCCAGGTGAGCCTGCCTAAAGCCGTGACGAGCGAAGTCATGCGGCTGGATAATGTCACTATCACCGTAACCAAAGACGACAAGATATACCTGGAGGACAGGCAGATAACCAGGGATGAGCTTGCGTCGCGCTTAAGGATCCTGGCAAAAGAGAAGATGGGATTATTGATAAAGGCCGACAGCCGCGCTCCGCTGGGCCGCATAGTGGAGATATGGGACGTGTGCAGGACGGAAGGTGTTACGCAGATCAATATAGCCACAAATCAATGAGAATAGACCGCATACTTTTATCTGCAATTTTATTTTCGGCTGTATGGCACCTCTTCTGGATGTCGGCGTTGACCGTGGTGGTGGTGCCTCTTGATACAAAGCCGCCAAAGTTCTCGAGCGTCTCGTTCCTGGGGCCGATATTGGAGCAGAGCATGTTGAAGGTGAGCCCCGTAGTACATGAGCGGTCCGCCCAGGAGAAGAGATATCTATCCGAGATAGAAGATTCCTCCCTTCTTATGGAGAGGGCCGGCCCGGACGTCTATACCGAAGCTGAGTTAAGTGCCGGAACTGACATATTCGAGGTAGATGAAACGCTGACAGGCTTCGCCATACCGGCTATTGACGGCGATAAGATGGAGCCGGACAACTCTCAATAATCATTTGTATTTCCCTCGTTATATGGTAATATCATGATAAGGATTGATATAACAGCACTGGTATTCTTTTATGTCCTTTTCTCGGTCATAGCCATACTGGTAGTATGGTCCGTGCTGGGTTATAGGAGGATGAGGGGCGTTTCTGGATCCGTTAAGAACGCGGAAGTCATATGGAAGTGCTCCATATGTTTTCATGATTATATAGACAGTCTGCACGATGACATATCCGTATGTCCTCTTTGCGGCAGTTACAACAAAAGAGGGAATGTAAAAAAACTTGGGGAGGGTTGATATATGATCACCGAGATAGGAATTACAGCCGGAGACATTTGGCATTACCTCGATACTCATGGTAAGGGCTCTCTCAAAGAGATCGCCGGTTCTATCAATACCGACAGGGACAGGGTGCTTATGAGCATAGGATGGCTGGCCAGGGAAGGCCACGTTATAATCGAGAAGTCCGGGTCTGACTATCAGGCGTACTTGAGAAGATAGAAAGGAAGGATCGTATGGCCGAAAATAAAATTACGCGCGACGAAGAGCAGGTACCGATAATTCCTCCGCTTAAAGTTCTCGATCATAAGACCATCAACAAGCGTTTCGGATGGTGGTCCGCGGTGGTGCTGTTGGAAAGTTACGGCAGGAAACAGGTCTGTTTTTATCTCTGGCAGAAGAAGCCCGAAGGCGGATGGAAGAGGAAGCAGAAGTTCGCCGTACATAACCAGCAGGACTGGGCGCTGATACAGGACGCGGCCAGCCCGATGATCGAGGCTCTTACATAGAAAAAGAGTGTTTTATCCCACCCGTAAGAAAGCACGATACTCTCATATCCCATGGCTAAAAATTATATTTTCATCATGGTTACATGCGCCTCAAAGACGGAGGCGCGCAAGATATCAGCGCGACTTCTCGCGAAAAGGTTAGTCGCGTGCGCCAATATCCTACCAAAGGTTGAGTCGAGGTTCTGGTGGAAGGGAAAGCTGGACACTGCCTCCGAGCTTCTTGTGACGATGAAGACGGTGAGATCGAATTTTAAAAAGATAGAAGCCGAAATTAAGCGCATTCACAGTTACGAAGTGCCGGAGATAATAGCCCTACCTATAGTAGCGGGAAGCAGAGACTATCTTGACTGGATAAGCAAGGCTGTTGTATAGTATTTCGCAAAAATTGGGGCCTTAGTAAAATGGCATTACGCAGCGTTCGCAACGCTGAGTCACGGGTTCGACTCCCGTAGGCTCCACCAATCATCATAGTCTATACAGTTCTCCCGAAACATAACTTTGCAGTAATATGAAGATTTTAAAAGGTATGTTTCGGGATCCCGACAAACACCTTTAAAAAACATCAATTTACTATAAAGCTGTTTGTCGGGAGACTCTGGTCATCTCCACCACTAAACGATTTTGCCTTCGGGCCCAAAAAGTATGGTATTGCTTTTTGGCCCTTCGGCCGCTACACTTAAACGACAGCGGGCTAATCGCCAAAATCGTTTTAAAAGGAAACCTTTTAGAAAAAGGTTTCCTTTTAATGTTTTCCTTCCAAAACTTATAAAAGAATATTTCTCCTCCCCTTAGAAATCCCCACCTCTTTACATATGTATCCCTTCGGGAGCCTGCTGTACATAATGCTTTCCTTCCAGAATTATGTCGGTCAGGCTAGGGGTTCTTTACAATGGCCCCCTCATATGATAATATTACACTATGCTGCGAAGATACTGTGTAATCACAATTCTTATCATCTTAACCGCTGCCGCTTTACTCTATGCCGCTGAAGTCAAGGAGTCCGATCTTGCGGGGAGCTGGTATCCTGCCTCCAAAACAGAATTAGAGAGCCAGCTTAAATCCTACCTTGACTCCGCTAAGCCAGAAAAGATAGATGAAAAGATACTCGCTATCATTGTACCGCACGCGGGATATGTATATTCCGGGCCGGTTGCCGCCTATGGATACAAGGCCGTTGAGAGCAAGGCGATAAAGACGGTGATCATCCTTGGGTTCAGCCACAGAAAATACTTTGACGGCGTATCAGTCTACAGCGGAGATGCCTGGAAGACGCCTTTAGGCGAGATCGCCGTGGACACCGCTATGACCCAGGCAATAATCTCATCCAATCCGCGGTTCAGGTTCCAGAAAGAATTGTTTGATGATGAAAATTCCGTGGAGATGCAGGTACCTTTTATACAGATGGCGTTGGCAAAAAATAACGGTATTAAAATCGTGCCTATAGCTTTCGGCAACCAGAACTACAGCGACGCACAGGCGCTGGCAACGGTTTTGGCGGAGATTATAAAGGAAAGAGAAAAAGAGATTGCTTCGTCGCCTTCGGCTCCTCGCAATGACGTGTTAATAGTCGTCTCCACCGACCTATCGCATTACCATCCCTACAAAGATGCCAATTCCATAGATTCTCATACCGTAGATGTGCTAACCAGGTTAAAGGCAAAAGAATTTTATGATGAGGCCAGGCTCGGCGTCTGCGAGCTTTGCGGGCTGATGCCGGTGACCGCGTTACTACTTGCGGCAGAATATCTGGGATATGACAAGATAAAAGAATTGAAATATGCCAATTCAGGTGATATAACTGGAGATAAGAGTAAGGTAGTAGGGTATTTAAGCGCGGCGATATATAAGGACGAGATTGCTTCGGCCGCTTCCGCCTTCGCCAAGGCTTCGGCGGACAAGTCGCGGCCTGGCAATGATGTGGTACCGAAAGTTCAATCGAACATGCTCAATGATGTACAAAGAAAAAGGTTGCTCGAGATAGCGAGAGAATCGATCACAAGTTACGTTAAAGACGGCAAGCGCAAAGAGTTCACCGAGAAGGACCCGGTGCTGAATCAACCGATGGGCGCATTTGTCACGCTTCACGAGTCCGGGCAGCTTAGAGGGTGTATCGGCAATATGGTGGGCCAGAGGCCGCTTTATCAGACGGTGGCTGATATGGCTATAGAAGCGGCTACGGGCGACCCGAGATTCAGGCGCCTATCTCCGGGTGATATCGAGAAGATCGATATTGAAATATCGGCGCTTTCTCCGTTAAAAAGAGTGAACAGCGCCGATGAGATAACGATACCCGGCAACGGCGTTATCGTGAGGCAGGGTTCCAGAAGCGGCGTATACCTGCCGCAGGTCGCCGATGAAACGGGTTGGAACAAGGAAGAGTTCTTGACGAGCCTTTGCGGCAGCAAGGCGGCCTTGCCGCCGGACGCATGGAAGGATCCAAAAACGGAGCTTTATACGTTTACAGCCGAGGTCTTCGGCGAAGGAGGGAGACAGAATGTTGAATAAAAAAGTGGTCATCGGTGTGGTGGTTCTGATCGCATTCATAGGATTGATAATAGTCACTAAGGCCGTATTTTCCAAAAGCAAGGTTAAGGGCAAGAAGGCCGCTGTAACGGCGGCGCAGGCCAAAAAAGTTTCGGCTAAAACGCCGGCGAAGAAGGTGATATCGAAGGGCAAGGGTGCGCTTGTCGTGAAGATACTCAATTCAAAAAAGGTCGGAGTACCGGTCAGGATCAGGGCGTTCAAGTCGGTAGACAGGAACTCCAGCGTTTATATGGCGTCATTTGTAGCGGGCAGGACACAGGAACTGACTCCGGGCGAATATGATATCGAGGTAGACCTGTTGCCGCAGAGGCTCTATAAAGGAATAAAAGTATCCGAAGGCAAGGAGACGGTAAAGGACCTCGGCTGCCTGACAGGAGCGCTTTATATCAAGACGCTTAACAGCAAAAAAGCGTCCGCCCCATATCCCGTAAGAGTGCTCTATACGAAGTCCGGCGAGATGGTGATGGCTTTCATGACGAACAAATCTATGGATGTGGCGCCAGGGATTTACGACATAGAGATAGGGACGTCGCCCAGGATGTATAAAAATAATGTAAAGGTCGAGGCCGGGAAAGAGAATACCATGGACTTGGGATGCGTTACCGGTTCAGTAACTGTGAAAGTAAAGACCGAAGAAGGTAAAGATGTGCGGCAGAGCGTGAGGTTCATGAAGGCGGGCACAAAGGAGCTGGCGAGCTCTTCGTTGTCGAATAGGCCTGTTGAGCTGATCGCGGGTAAATACGATATCGATATAATGTCAAACCCCAAACAGAGTAAGAAAGACGTGAGTGTCAATACCGGTGAAGAGTCGGTGGTTGAATTTACTATTATGGCCCCTGTCGTGCCGCAGGTGAAACGCGCAGCACCTATTGCGGCGAAGAAATAGCGTAATAGATGTCCAGGTTCTATGTCCCGGGGGATTCTGTAAAAGGAAATGAGATCTCTGTAACCGGCAAAGAGGCGCATCATATTCTAAATGTGATGCGCCTTAAAGTTTCCGATTCTGTCGTTGTCTTTGATGGCACCGGCAACGAATATACAGGCGTCGTCAAAGAGGCGGGGCACAGGTCGTTATCGATAGAGATCGTCCGGACAAGGAAGGCCCCGCGAGTAGAGACCCACAGAATTACCTTGATACAAGCCATTCCAAAAAAAGAGAAGATGGACTATATAGTGGAAAAAGCGACCGAGCTCGGCGTATCCGCCATTATTCCGGTGACGACGGCGCGCACAATTCCCGACTGGAACGAAGAGAAGAGATCGAGCATAGTTGAACGCTGGAAAAAAATATCACAGGCCGCGGCAAAGCAGTGCGGCAGGGTGGATGTGCCGGTAGTGAGCCCTATAATGCTTTTTAGAGATTGCCTGCCTGCCGGGCAGGCAGGCTTCGGCCCTTCGGGCCTCGCAATGACGAAAAGAGAAGAGCCCGCAATGACGGATTCGGATCGAGGTCTTAAACTGATGGCGGCGTTGAGCGATAAGGCGATAAGCCTGAAAGAGGTACTGAAGAGCTCTCGTCCTCAAGAGGTGGTGGTGGCGGTAGGGCCCGAAGGAGACTTTACCCCTGAAGAGATAGATGCCGCAGTGAAGGCCGGTTTTAAGATAGTTACTCTCGGCCCCAGGGTTTTGAAGAGCGATACGGCGGGCCTGGCGGTCTTATCTATGATAAATTATGAATACGAAGACTGATATCACAGGCGGCAGGTTCTTTATAAAGACGCTCGGCTGCAAGGTCAACCAGTATGAGTCGCAGGCCATCAGAGAGCTCCTGCTCGACGCCGGTTTCAAGGAGTGCCTTGCCAAAGAGACGGCCGATATTTATATACTTAACACGTGTACAGTTACGCACAAGGCGGACAGCGAATCCCGTCACTGGGCGGCCACGTTCCATAAGACAAATCCCGCGGCAAAGATAATTTTGACCGGATGCGCAATAGAGAAGAACGCCGAAGCCTTCTCTTTTCTGCCCGGTGTATCCAAAATCATCAAGAACAGCGATAAGATAAATATAGTCGACATACTGAAGAATCACGAGCCACGCCTGTCCGCCGAAGCCAAAGGCGAAAGCTCTTTGGCGAAGGCGGAAACGACGAACGACGAACCTCACCATTTTCTTAAGATCACCGGGTTCAAGGACCACACAAAGGTCTTCGTAAAGATACAGGACGGATGCGCCAACGCCTGCTCGTATTGTAAGGTCCCATACGTGAGAGGCGCCTCAATATCGAGGCCGTTAAACGACATAGCCGAAGAAGTGAAGACGCTCGTCTCAAACGGATTTGAAGAGATAGTTCTTACCGGCATATGCCTCGGCGCATGGGGCAGTGACTTGACCCAAAAGCAGAGTATAGTCACTGTCCTGGAAACCCTGCGCGAAATACCCGGTTCTTTCAGGATCAGGTTAAGTTCGATCGAACCAAAGTACGTAACGGATGAACTGATCGACTATATCTCCCAGGATAGACGGATCTGCAGGCATCTGCATATACCCATACAGTCGGGAGATGATGAGATCTTAAGCAAGATGAACAGGCCTCACACGGCTGACGGCATGAGAGAGCTCATCATCAAGGCAAAAAAGAAGATCGCGGGCCTGGGCATAACTACCGATGTACTGATAGGCTTTCCCGGGGAGACCGATAAGAATTTCAGGAATACGGTGGACCTTATTAAAGAGGCGCTTCCCGTGAAGACGCATATCTTTCCTTTCAGCGTAAGGGACGGGACGGCCGCCTGTACCATGGCGGGCGTTGTGCCGGAAGCTGAGGTCAAGCATAGATTCCAGAGCATGAAGATCGCAGCTATTACGGCGTCTTACCTGTATAGGGAGCTCTTCCTGAAGAGGCCGGTGGACGTTCTGGCAGAGTCGAAAAGGGAGAAGCATTCCGGTAGGCTTACGGGCTATTCCGATAACTACATAAAGGTAATATTTGACGGTCCGGACAGCCTGATGAGGAGGATAGTCCCTGTCAGGATAGAGGAACTTAACCTCTCCTATACCATGGGGTCATATGTGGAATTGGATGGAATTTCCCATAAAAAACTTGACCCTTCGACTTCGCTCAGGATCAAGTGCTGAGCTTTTGCCGAAAGCACTTGACAAAGTTATTTTTGAGGATAAAATGGTTCGGCAAAGACCCAATACATGACATTGATAGAGAAAGGCTGTTATGATACTAAAGGATAAGGTAGCGATAATCACGGGTGGCGCCAGAGGCATAGGCAGAGAGATAGCTTTGGTCTTTGCCGGGCAGGGGTGCTCTTTAAGCCTGTGCGATGTCAACCCGGATGCCCTGGCAGCGACCCAGAAGGAGATAGAAGCGCTCGGCCGCCAGTGTATTACAGGGGTGGTGGATGTGACGAAATCCGATCAGGTCGATTCCTTCGTCCAAAAAACCCTTGACAAATTCGGCAAAATCGATATACTTGTAAACAATGCTGGCATAACGAAGGACACGCTTCTTGTCAGGATGTCGGAAGCGGACTGGGATGCGGTCCTGGGCGTTAATCTTAAGGGCGCTTTCCTATGCGCCAAAGCCGTTTCGAAGGTCATGATGAAGCAGAGGGATGGCAGGATAGTCAACATGGCTTCGATCATCGGCATAGTGGGCAACGCGGGTCAGGCGAATTACGCCGCTTCTAAAGGCGGCCTGATAGCATTGACAAAATCGATAGCTAAAGAGCTTGCATCGAGGAACGTAAGGGTAAACGCTATCGCTCCGGGCTTTATACAGACGGATATGACAGCAAAATTACCGGAAAATGTGAAGAGCGAGATGCTGAAACAGATCCCGATGTCAAGACTCGGGACTGCTAACGACGTGGCGAATCTCGCTTTATTTTTGGTTAGTGACGATTCAGCCTATATAACCGGTCAGGCCATCACGGTTGACGGCGGGATGGTTATGTAGGATAAGGCATAGGGTAATAGTACAAAAACAAGGGGGAAAAATGGCAGTGTCTCAGGAGAAGGTCAGGCAGATCATTGCGGAGCAGCTCGGGGTTAAGAAGGAAGAAGTAACGGATAGCGCGAAGTTCGTAGATGATTTAGGGGCAGACTCACTTGATACGGTTGAGCTGGTAATGGCGTTAGAAGAAGAGTTCGGCGTAGAGATACCGGACGAAGATGCCGAGAAGCTCGCGACTGTAGGAGATGCTCTGAAATATATCGAAGAGAAGGCCGGCAAGTAAAGTTCTATAATGCTTAAGAAAAGACGTGTTGTTGTTACGGGGCTTGGAACAGTAAGCCCAATCGGCTGCACCATCGATAAGTTCTGGAGTTCCCTTCTTGAAGGCAAGAGCGGTGTAAGACGGCTAACCCGTTTCGATCCCACCCATTATACATGTAAGATAGGGGCCGAAGTAATCGACTTTGACCCATCCCCTTATCTTTCTGCCAAGGAGCTGAAGCGGATGGACCCGTTTGTCCAGTACGCTGTGGTCGCCGCTAAGAAGGCCATTGTCGATTCTAAGATAGATCTCGACAAGGCGGATAGAGACAGGATTGGCGTTCTGGTAGGTTCCGGCATAGGGGGGCTTCATACGGTCGAGGCCGAACACAAGCAGTATTTAACTTTGGGCCCAGTGAAGGGCCCCGCCAGGATATCCCCGTTCCTCATACCGATGTTGATCATAAATATGGCTTCCGGGCAGATATCTATTACCATGGGGCTCAAAGGCCCTAATTCAGCCGTGGGAACCGCCTGCGCTACCGGTAACCATGCTATAGGAGACGCCTTCAGGATCATCCAGAGGGACGAGGCGGACGTTATGGTCTGCGGTGGAAGCGAGGCCGCCATTACGGTAATGGGTTTCGGTGGTTTCTGCGCTCTCAAGGCGCTGTCATTAAGAAATGACGATCCCAAGAGAGCGTCCAGGCCGTTCGATAAGAATAGAGACGGCTTTGTGATGGGCGAGGGTGCCGGAATAATTGTGCTGGAAGAGCTGGAGCACGCGCTAAAGAGGAACGCCAACATATACTGCGAGATGGCGGGATACGGTATGAGCGGAGACGCTTATCATATGACCGCTCCGGATCCCCAGGGTGATGGCGGTGTGCGATGCATGAGGGCGTCCCTTAAAGATGCCGGCATGAAGCCGGAAGATGTGGACTATATAAATGTGCATGGAACCTCGACTCTTTATAACGATAAGATAGAGACCATTGCCATAAAGAAGGTATTCGGAGCCCATGCCAAAAAGCTGGCTGTAAGCTCCACAAAGAGCGTCATGGGGCATCTCTTGGGCGCCGCCGGCGGCGTAGAGATGATAGTATGCGCGCTGGCCATCAAAAATTCAATAATACCACCTACCATCAATTATGAGACACCCGATCCTGACTGCGATCTCGACTATGTCCCGAATAAACCGAGG
>Ga0268276_1004090_pt1 | contig 10578 bp, 14 predicted proteins | sample saktaG_4_FD_190145 | JGI IMG/M metagenome (GOLD analysis project Ga0268276, IMG submission 190145) | Saline water microbial communities from Sakinaw Lake, British Columbia, Canada - sak_2010_1_5_45m | ecosystem: Environmental > Aquatic > Non-marine Saline and Alkaline > Saline ...
TAAGATATGAAAAATTTCAAGGCGAAGAAATGCATTTTTTTATAGGTAAAATTAACGAGTTCATTGAAGAAATTTCTGAAAAAATTGAAGATTTTTGGGGAGAAGAAAAGTTCATGCCTATTGAAGAAGTTATTAAGATAATCGAAGAAAATGCTCCTTATAGCCAAGAGATTAAACATTATAGAGAAAAACCATTAGAGATTCTTAAGAGTTTAATGTAACGCAAAGTTTATTTATTCTCATTTTAGTTAAGAAACATGGAAAAGCAAACAATTAGCAAGGAGTTTCTTCCCACATTCAGAGTAAGATAGTTCCCCATTTATACCGATAGATATTTAAATTATGAAGACTCTTATTCTCTATGGAATACAAGACTGAGGTAATAACATATACCGACCAGGAAGAGGTGCACTCTTGGAGACCTCCATGTAGTTGTGGCGTAGAACTAAGTGAAGTTCTAGAACAAGTACAGGCGGATCCAAAAGAAGCAATAAAATCTGAAAGTGTTCATTCTTGGAGGCCTCCATGTAGTTGTGGTGTGTCTTTAGATGATGCTCTTGAAGAGTAGATATGCAAGTTCCCTTCCCGGATTTTGAAAGACTCCATAAAAGTGGGAGAATAAAATTCTTATATGTAGGTGGGAAGTTCTTAATTTATAATTCTAAAGATAGTTCAATTTTTGAAATTCCAGAGATTCCTCCAATGTATAAAGAAGAAGTTATTACGACTCCAAAACCCCCCGTTAAAACTTTAATTTTACATACTACTTACCAATGTAATTTTGGTTGTACTCATTGCTATATGAATGCTGGAGAAACTGTTCGAGAAGAAATGAATTCTGATGAACTCTCTAGAATTGTTCGAGAATTTGGACAAATGGGAGGATTAGGCGTTGATTTATCTGGAGGAGAAGCTCTTTTAAAACCAGATATAGAAAAAGTTATTGATTGTGCTAGAAAACAAAAATTAAGGACGGTTGTTTTGTCAAATGCTGGGAAAATTAATCGGGATCAAATTAAGAGAATTGCTCCGCAAATAGATGGTATTGCTGTTGGAATCGATGGATTATATGAAGCAAATGATCAAATACGGGGGAAAGGAACATTTAATCGAATTTTAAATGGTTTAGAAATTATTGCTGGAGAAGGGGTTGAATTATCTTTTACCACATTAATTACTCCTCAGAGCATTCCTCAACTTTTAGATTTTCCGGAGTTTATTAAAAAATATGGTGGTCGAAGTTGGAGCTTAGTTATGCCCAGACCATCTGGAAGGTTTGCAGATAAAACTGATTTGATTGCAGAAACGTATACTCAATGGGGAGAAGCAAAAAGAAGTGGACTTTTAACTCAACTTCAAGATCTTACTAAACCTGCAGGTATTTCTGTTATTTTAGATCATATCTTAGTTCCGGGATCCAAAAAGAGAGTAGAAGAATCGTCAAGAAGTTTTGTTTATGATCTTTACAATAGAGGGCGTGCCTGTTGGGATAATACCTTAACAGTTATGCCGAATGGTGATGTTAAATGTTGCTTATTCTTTGATGGTCAAGTTTATGATAACGTTAGGAATAAACCATTAGCCGACGTATATCAATCCCAACGAAGAGAAGCAGCTTTAATTGAATTTAGAAAATTTCCCGTAGACAAATGCCCGTTTTTAGAAAGAGATAAACTTCAAGATTTTGATAGTAAAATTTAGAACTTAAAATCTAATTATTCTTCCATTATTTGTAATCTTACAATCTTGTAATGATTTAACTAAATCTAAATGTAAACTAGATTCCATTTCGGGACTCATTGCTCCCAATGCCAGATGAAATGTTCCTGCAACTTTCTCGTCGATGAAAGAATGACCAACTACTCTTGCGAAGGGATTTGTTCCAATTCCAAATTCTCCTAAAAATGAAGCGAATGGATCCAAGATGAGAAGAGTTCTTAAAAACTTTATTTGGTTAGAATCATACTCTACTACTTTTCCTTCTTTAAATCTTAAATTAATGAACTCAAAGTATGCAGAACCAAAAAGAGTTGGAATTGAAAAACCAATGTTTCCTTCTGTTTTTAGGGGATCTACTTCATAAAATAGTTCTCCGTCCGGCATGTTTATATTTCCACAACAAAAATGTGGTTCTCTAAGAATATTAAATAGAATGTTAGTATCTGGAGATTTTATTCTAACTTCTCCAGGAGAAAATTGTTGTGCCAATATCTCTTGAATTTTTCTTTGTTTAGAATAGTCTACAAAACAACTTCTAAAATAAACATCTCTTAAATCATCTAGATCTATTTTTAGTCTTCTTGCCATAAACGGAGAAGGATATGGAGTTAATGTCCATTTTAGAGAACATCTTCTATTTCTTATTTCTCCTTCTTTAATTTCAATAGCCATTTTTTCTTCTTCAGATTCTAATTTCTTATACTGTCCTCCGCCCAATTTCAAATAAGCGGTTGCACTTTCAACTAATTCAGATAACCTTTCTAAATCGGATAGAGTAATTCTTGTAGGTCTACTAAATGCTTCTACTCTTGCTCCTCTTAATTGAGCTTCCTTTTCTACTTCAGAATAAAGGGGTAAGGTATGATCTTGATAATCAATAACTAGTAAGTCATTTCTTGTTAAGGTTAAAGAAGAATCGACTAATCTCTTTGCTAAAGCATTTTCCATAATATTCCAGTAGAAAAAGTATTTATATATCTTATTTCTTAGATAACTTAATGGAAATAAGATTAGCAGTAAAAAAAGATTTCGATAAATTTTTACCCATAAAGGAAGAATTTTTTAGAGAGTATTGTGTGTCTAAAAAAACAAAGAAATTTATTTTGAAGGAGTTCGGGGATTTTTTGGGAGAAGGAGTAATAGTTGCGGAAGAAAACTCAAAAATAATTGGATATCTTTTGGGAGAAGTAGAAGATAATTCTTATGAGAAATTTGGTTATATTTCAGAAATCTTTGTAGTAAAGACATTTAGAGGAAAGGGAATTGCAACAAAATTAAAAGATAGATTCTTAGATGTTTTGAGGAAGAATAAAATTAATCTTTGTAGAATTGAAGTTAACCCCGAGAATACTGCAAGGGATTCTTATAAAAAATGGGGATTTAAAATAGATAAATTGAGAATGAGCCTTAAGTTTTAGATTATACCCCCTAATCCAAATGCTTTCCACAATTAATTAAAACTATTTTATGATTATTGTCTTCCATTAATTCAAAGATACTTACTCCCGTATTCATCGGTTCTTCCAGCTCTTTTCTATATTCAATTGGTTTATTCATTAAGATTGTTGTTAAAACTCTTATAAGCCCACCATGAGAAACAAATAAAACGGTTTGGTCTTTGTGTTTTTTGTAAACATCTCTTAATATTTTTTTAGCCCGTTCAAGCATGGCTTCTTTTTTTTCAGTATCTCTTGGTTTGCTCCAATCAATTTCTTTAATTAACTTCCCCGTTAAACTTCCTTGATTTTTCTCTCTTAATTCTTGTACAAATAATAATTTAGCATTTGGATGAAACTTTGCAATCTCCTTTGCAGTATCAGAAGCTCTAGCCAAATCACTAGAATAAATTACATCAATTTTTTCATCTTTCAATCTTAATGCTAATTTTTTTGTTTGTTCTAATCCGAGGGGAGATAATTTTCCAGGTAAATGTCCTTGAAGAATTCCCCGTTTATTTTCTTCTGTTTCCCCGTGTCTAACTAAAATAAGTTTCATTTAAATTCTCCGATACTTATCCAGATTATCCAGATATTTTATGTCTTTTGTTCTTAAATATTTGAATAAAAAATCTAAAAACATTTGATTATCTCTTAAAACTCTTTCTTTTTTATCGTATTCTGTTTGATTGTCAATCTGTTCGTAATATTCCCCTTTTAATACAAGAGCATTTTCTGGTATTTCTTTCAGTCTTTTTCCTGCTTTGTATGGATAAGCTGAAATTAAAACTAGTTTATTGTTTACTAAAATTAATTCATATTCGGGTTTTGCAGGTTTATCTTGATAAAAAATCAGGTCAATATCTGAAAATTCTTTTATATCTCCCTTAGCAGTTGAACCTTGAATAACTATTGCCTTTGCATTAGAATATTTTTCTTTTAAATAATCAAATACTTCTTGTTTTGATGAAAAGGATTTCATTTCAATTTCTCTCCCATTTTAATTTCTCTTTTTCCATTTTTGTCAAAAATCCAAGCTGAATGTTCTCCTAAAATTTGCATTTTATTCCCCTTAACATAAATTCCACAATATTCTGGAAGAGCAATAATTTTTTTCAAATTATATTTTTGAAGATATTCTTTAACTTCTCCATCCATACTTGGTCCATAATGGCACCACATATCATAACCATTAAGATTGTTATATGCAGAAAAATCTGTTAAGCCAACATTATTTTCATCATCGCTTAAAGAAGGAATAATTGTTTTAGCGTGAATTATTGCTCCTGCTGAACCTCCTGCAACAGGCATATCCTTATCGATAGCCACTTTTAATAATTGCCAAAATCCAGATTGTTTCATTTCATGTAATAATTTTGGAGTATTTCCTCCACCAACATAAACTCCAGAATATTTTTCTAAATCTTTAATCTTAGATAAATTGGTGACCATTTTAAAATTATCAAATTTCAAAGAAGAAAAGTAATTTGTCATCCAATTCAGGCATTCTGGATAGGGATGTCTGCTTTCATCCATTGCAATTGGAATATATAACAAAGGTTTTGTTTTATCTAAATGTTTTATAAACTCTTTATCTAACTCAAATGCTCTTTTACTTCCTCCAGATAAAAATAATTTCATTTCAATTTCTCCAATAACTCCTCAAATTTAACTGAAAGTTGTGGCTGTTCTTTAAACCACATATTTAATCCGTCATTTTTATGTCTTGGAACGATATGCATATGAAAATGAGGTACACTCTGTTGGGCGTTTTTTCCGCTCGCATGGAGAATATTACATTCGGTAATTCCCAGCTTTTCTTTGTATAAGAGAGTTAATTTTTTGATCACCGAAATAATTTTCTTTAATTCTTCTTCTGGAAGGGAGTATATATCTTCATAATGTTTTTTGGGTATTACTAAAGTATGACCTAAAGTTGCCGGATTAATAGCAAAAAATGCTTTGACATCTTTATCTTCATAAACCGTCCAGGACTTTGCTTCCCCCTTAACTATCTTACAAAAAATACAATCTTTCATCCCAATTTCTCCCTAAATTCTAATATTTTCTTAATTTGAAATTCTCCATTTTCTCCCCAACAGCAATATTTATTAAACTCTTTTGGAAAAATAAATTTCCTTTTAGGAATTTCATTATATGCTGGATCTATTGTTGATGGCTTAATTTTATTAACTTTAGCAATATATCTTAAACTATATTCCTTTTTTTCTGGAGTTTCTTTTTTATAACTAATCATATAACCAACTCTTTGGATATTCTTTATTTCTAAATCTGCTTCCTCATCAACTTCTCTAATTAGAGTATCTTCAAAGGTTTTGTCTATTTTCTCTGGCTTTCCTCCAGTAATCATCCATTCCTCCCTACAAGATAATTTTATAATGCAAAATTTTCCAGAATCATCAAATACAAATCCTTGTACCCCAATAACATTTTTTAATTCTTCAAAGTTTTTATTATCAGACCATTCCATTTGCCAAATTCCCCCTGTAGGATGATTGATAGTCCAAATTTTATTCATCCCAACTTCTCCTTTGCAAGTTCACTTAATTTTAAAATTTCCTCTTTTGAATCAAACATTTTATCGGGTAAGTTTTCTAAATCAAACCATTTGTAATCGTCAGATTCGTCACTAAGAGAAATCTTTTCATCCTCGTCTAAAATTGTCGCATAGAAGAAATGAATTGCATGAAAGATATCTGAAAGAAAGGGTGTTTCTTTAACATCCAATAACTTTAATTTTTCTGGGTCTAATTCTACTCCAATTTCTTCTCTCGCTTCTCTTACACAAGCATCAATTAACTTCTCTCCGAATTCAACTCTTCCTCCAACATTTCCCCATTCCGCTCCGCCTTTCTTTCTCTTTTCTTCATTTCTTTTTAGAAGCAGAATTTTAGAGAAGTCTCTATTAAAAATACAGTTCAATACTCCTAATCCAAACTTTCGTTCCATAGAACTATTAAGACAAAGAAGATATTTATTTGTTTCTATATTGGTAAGAATTATTGGCATATGTTTACAATATGATAAAACTTGAGTCTACCGATTAATTTATTAAACAATCAAAACAATTACTTCTATGAGAAAGGAAATAAAGATCGAGATTATTCTGTTAACCTTAATTCTCCTTTTTGCATTCTTCTTGAGAGTTTATTCGTTATCATCCCCATTTTGGGTAGATGAAGCAACATCTGCAATGGCCTCAAAAATGATTCTTGAAAAAGGGTTTCCATTATTTGATTCGAGATTAAAATTAATCCATCCATTCAATCTCGACAATACTTAAAAATCATCTCCCTCCACACAACACTAAAGATAATTAGAAGTCGGCACAAATAAAGTGTGCATCACTCTAAAATCGCATAATGGTATTCCTTACGGTCGGGGCGTCGCTTTCTTATTTGAATTTGCGACGTCACAAGTCCTCGAAATTTCATTTCTGTGGGTATCCTCGTAAAACTCGGACACAGGGCGTATCCTGATTTTTATAAAATCATCAATTAAAATTTCGACGAGCTTCGGACGAGGAGAGTGAGAATTGAGCATTTTCAATTTGTTAAAACTTCTATATAAAAACAAATTGGGGGTGCGAATAGGCGGGGCGGGTGTTTACCCACTACAATCTATAATTCTAATGTAGAGGGTAAGATTTAAATACTCTTAATTCTTATATAAAATATGGTTTACATATATAAAAAAATAGTCTCTGGAAAGCCTTACTATTATTTACGAATCTCTGAAAGAAAAGGTACAAGAGTTATATCAAAAGACATAGCTTACTTGGGCAGTTCAATAGAAGAAGTAAAGATAAACTTAGATAAACTTTCAAAATATAAAGATAAAATAAGAAAATCTTATAGGATACTTAATACTTTTTTAGAGTCTAACCATTTTTTAGAAAAAGCCAAAAAGTTAAAGATAAAGCAAGATGTCTTTCTTAAGGATAAGACTAATGAGATTGAAGCTTGCAAACTACATTACTTAGAATTTTTTAATAAAATGCCAGAACTAACAAAAAAAGAAATTTTTAAAGATTATATAATCGAATTTGCTTATAATACTGCTTCTATAGAAGGGAATACAATAAATTTAGAAGAAGCAAGAAATCTTTTAAATGAGGGGATAACTCCCAAAGATAAAACATTAAGAGAAATATACGACCTACAGAATACTGAAAAAGTTTTTTTTGAAATTCTAAAAAAAGAAATAGAGTTCGGTCATGATTTAATTATGCATGTTCATGATAAACTTCTTGAAAATATAGATGAAAGAAAAGGATACAGAACAACAGATATAAGGGTCGTACATAGTAATTTTGATGCAACTCCGGGAAAATATGTTAAAACAGATATGGATTTATTATTAAAATGGTTTAGGGAGAATGAAAATAAACTTAATCCATTAGTCTTAGCTATTGTTTTTCATCATAAGTTTGAAAGAATTCATCCGTTTTCAGATGGAAATGGGAGAACCGGCAGAATGATTGCGAATTATATCCTATTAAAGAAGCAATTCCCACCAATGATAATTCATAAGAAAACAAGAAAAGAATATCTTGAAGCAATGAGAGAAGCAGATGAAGCTAATTTATGGAAGTTAGAAGAATCCAAGTACTCTGATTTGATTAGCTATGGAATTAGCCAATTTATTGAAACTTACTGGGGTTTGTTTTTATAATTTTTAGTTATTATAAACTTTATAATTCAAATTTGGTGCGGGCGTAGTGTATTTTGTGATTTTCGAGGGATTTATAAAAACTACATCACACTCCGATAACAAAACCCTATGCGATACGGTCGGGGCGTCGCTTCCTTATTTGAATTTGCGACGTCACTAGTCAATTTTCAAGTATTGAAGTAAAAATTACCTAGGGTGTGAATTTTATCGTCGCTTTCTTATTTGAATATGCTACGCCACAAGTCCTCGAAATTTCATTTCTGTGGGTATCCTCGTAAAACTCGGACACAGGGCGTATCCTGATTTTTACCTACTACAAAATATGGTTTTTAGGAAACGGGGCGTCGTCTTTATACATAATATTTTATATTTTTAGCCCAAAACCCTTAAATAGTCTGTTTTACCTAGTAACTAAAATGGTTACCACACGAAACACTATCTCCAGAAAAATTATAGAAAATCTTAGAGAAAACTCGGAGAAGATTCTTTCTAAAGAAGATATTATTAATGAAATAAAAGAATATTCAAGAATATATAAAAAAAAAGTAAATATCCTTAGTTTATGGACGTATTTCAGAAAGGCCAAGTATATTAAACGGGTTTTAGAAAATTTTTACTATATTTACTCATTAGAAGAAAGATATGATAACTTTTGCAATTTCTCCGAAGAAGAGTTATTTTTTCTTGTTTTAGAAAAAATGGATATTAAATGGTACTTAGGATTAGAAAGTGCTTTGAAAGAAAATAAAATAATTTGGCAGTCACTTAATGTTTTGGTGATTATTAATAACCATTTTTCTGGAATTAAGAAATTAAGTAACTCTAAATTTAAATTTATTAAAACAAAAGGTAACAAATTCAAGTTAGGTTTAATTAAAAAGAAAACTAACCATGGAGTTACTTATTATTATTCCGATTTAGAAAAGACTTATCTAGACTTTCTTTATTTTGCTTTATTTGAGAAAAAAGATATTAAAGCTATAAAGGAAAATTTAGATTTCAATACAGTAAAAAGCAAAGTTATAAAATACGTAAAATATTATCCGAATAAAATACAGGAGGTAATTTAATGATTTCATAGAATATTATCCAGAAATTTGTGGCACAGATAAAAGAGAAGCACAAAGAAATTAGTGGGTCCGCTATTGAAAAAGATTTTTATTTGACTTTAATTTTAAATGAAATTAGTAGACACATCTATGAGAACAAAGATTCTGTTTTTTCAAAACTTGTTTTCAAAGGAGGAACATTATTAACCAGAGCTCATTTAAACTATCATAGAATAAGTGAGGATCTTGATTTCACTTACTTAGAAAATAAAAAATTACATGATCTTTCTGCAAAGCAAAGAAAAAAAGTAATCTCAAAAATAACTGATGAAATTGTTGAAGAAATTAATAAAATATGTGAGAAGTTTAATTTAGATTTTTCCATTAACAAGACAAATGAGAAATATTGTAAAGTTATGGATAGGAAGAATGTCTATATTTTTAAAATATATTACCATCCTGTTTATGGTTCGGACGAAGTTATTAAATTTGAAGTTAATTTTAATGATGAAATAATTTATCCTGTTTTATATGAAAATATAACTCACTTATTTGATGATGAACTTATTAATGATTTAGAATTTGCTGAAAAACTTAAAATACAAATTAGGAAAAATATCCCGTGTTATTATTTAAAAGAAATTGCAGGAGAAAAAATAAGAGCGATTTTAACTAGACCAACAATTAAAGAAAGGGATTTGTTTGACTTGTTTTTGATTTCCGAGAGAATCGATTTCAAAAAAGATTTAGTGAAGAAAAATATTATTAAGAAAATAACAAGTTCAAAATCTTTTGTTAAAGGACTTTCTGAAAAGATAAAAAAGAACCTAGAAACACTTACCAAGAATAGAGGAGAGATACTTGAAGAAAAATCCAAGTTAACTTTAATCAAAATAAGGGAAAAAGAATATTTTGAGTTTGAGAAAAAGTTGCTTCCCCTTTTGATGGAAATTGGTGAAGATGCTTTGAAAGTTTTGGGTGGTTTGTTAAAAGAATAGTCTTTTCATTCAATCTCTACAATACTTAAAAATCATCTCCATCACACGACACTAAAGATAATTAGAAGTCGGCACAAATAAGGTGTGCATCACTCTAAAATCGCATAATGGTATCCCTTACGGTCGGGGCGTCCCATTACATTTTATCTAAAAACATAATATTTAAATACTTTGTAAGGGGTAAGATATTTATGAGAATAATAACAAGAAAAAAGGGAAATAAAAAATATTTTTATCTGCAACATTCTATAAGAAAAGATAAGAGAGTCATCACAAAAGAGAAATATCTCGGAACAGAAATTCCTTCGAATGTAGAGGAGATTAAATCTGTATTTCAAAAAGAAATACAAAAAGATATTAATAAAAAACTTGAAACAATAAAAAATAATTTTCAATCTGAGTGGAAAAGAATTCCTGAAAGTGTAAGAGAAAAAGAACTTGAAGAAATTTCTATCGCTTTTACTTATAACACCCTAAATAATTGTTATGAAAATAATATGCCCTCTTGTAGCGTCAACATTCCTTATTTTAAACCTTAAACAAACAAAGATGAAAAGAAATATTTTAAGACGTATTGTTGCTGGGATTTATCATAAATCTCAGGATTATAAACTTCTATTAAAGAAGAAAAAATTAAGAGATAACCCTCAATTTATTAATGTGGGGGGGGGGGGAAATTTG